>Ga0307477_10001503_pt1 | contig 19508 bp, 17 predicted proteins | sample atmos_gasesECM2C_FD_203316 | JGI IMG/M metagenome (GOLD analysis project Ga0307477, IMG submission 203316) | Hardwood forest soil microbial communities from Morgan-Monroe State Forest, Indiana, United States - atmos_gasesECM2C_515 | ecosystem: Environmental > Terrestrial > Soil > Temperate...
CCGGGTGCTGCAAGACCTCAATCGTCTGGATGAAGCAATCGCCGTCGCCAAGCGTCTGGAGAAGCTCGATCCCAACGACGTTCTGGTTCACACCAGCCTATCCGTTCTCTATCAGAAGAAGGGAATGATCCCCGAAGCCGAAGAGGAAGGAAATAAAGCGCGGATCTTGGGATGGAAACAACAGTTGAAGAAGGGCGGTGGTTAGCTGCCAGCCGAATACGCTGATTCATCAAGGCTACTGAATTTTGATGAATGCCGCAGTAACTCCATACCACACACACATGTTGCGCGCCTCAACTGTGACCGGCGCGTCCGGCCATCCAAATTCCTTGGGCACATCGTAGACAACGATGACTGTGTCGCCGGACTCGAAGTCAATCTTCCGACCATCCAGCCCACGCCAATTCTCCCCATTTGGATTGAGCTTTTTTTCGATATGCGCCCCTGCCGCAATCTCATCAAACGCTGGGTTGTTCTTGGTGAAGAGTTGGTCAGGATTTTGAAAAAATGTTCGAAGCTGCCCTTCTCTGATAAGCAAAACACGCCAACGCGCGGCTCCCCAGCTATTCGATTCCCTCCAAACCCTAACTGGTTCTGTTGACGAATTGCTGACTCCCACGGTAATTTCCCCAGAGCGTGATATTTCTACTATCTTTATCGTGAGGTCATTTGACCTGTCTTTTGCCACAGTCGAGGCACAGAGTAGATTGACGAACACGAGCAGGCTACCAAAGAATATTTTCATTGCGGTTACTCCCAGTAAACCAACGCTGATTGTTTTACAGAGCACAGACTAATTTACTCGCGTGAAAAGCTATCGCAAGGAACTTTGGTTCAACGTACCGGAACGCCGGGGCTTCGTGAACATCACGCACCAAGTCGAAGCCTGCCTTAAGGAAAGCAGTATCACCGAGGGACTTGCGTTAGTAAATGCCATGCATATCACGGCTTCTGTCTTCATCAACGACGACGAATCCGGCCTACACCAAGATTACGAGAAGTGGCTGGAGCACCTGGCTCCCCACGCACCGATTTCCCAATACCTTCACAACCGTAGCGGCGAGGATAATGCCGATGCTCACCTCAAGCGCCAGGTGATCGGCCGTGAGGTGGTCATAGCTGTGACCAAAGGCAAACTTGACTTCGGTCCCTGGGAGCAGATTTTCTACGGCGAGTTCGACGGCAACAGGAAAAAGCGGGTGCTGGTAAAGATTATTGGCGAATGACCTGTGCGAATGATCTGGCGCTACAAATCGTACTTCTTCACCAAATGCCGGAACGAGCGATAGGAAATCTTCAACACGTCAGCGGCTTTGGTTTGTACTCCATTCGATTGGGCGAGCGCCGCCGTCAGAAGGGAACGCTCGACGTCCGCCACATACTTTTCCATGTCAACACCTTCGGGTAAGACGCTGCCTGGGGGAATTGATATTCCCGCGCTCCCCATGCCGCCGACCGCAGCGGCTGCGGCTCGTGCCTTGGGCCGTTCGGCGGGCAACTCAGCGTGCAGCTCCTCTCCCGATTCGAGGGCCACCGCTCGTTCAATCGTATTTTCGAGCTGACGCACGTTACCTGGCCACTCGTAGCCGCACAACGCATCGAGGGAATGAGTTGTGACCCGCAGAATGCTCTTCCCGGCCGCAGGCGCATATTTCTTGAGGAAATGATTAACCAGGAGGGGAATGTCTTCACGGCGATCGCGCAGTGGCGGGACGCAAACCGGAATCACGCTCAAACGGTAGTAGAGATCCTCGCGAAATGTGTTTTCCGCCACCTGTTTGTCGAGATCACGGTTGGTGGCGGCAATCACCCGTACGTCGATGGGAATCTCCGTGGTGCCACCCACCGGACGCACACTGCGTTCCTGGAGCACACGCAGCAACTTGACCTGCATGGTCAGAGTCATCTCGCTGATTTCGTCGAGAAAGATGGTTCCCTGGTCCGCTACCTCGAACAGCCCGCGCTTGTTCTGATTCGCTCCTGTAAACGCGCCCTTGACGTAACCGAAGAGTTCGCTCTCCAGCAGTGTCTCTGGGAAAGCTCCGCAGTTGATGGAAACGAACGGCTCGGTCGCCCGCGGTGAGCACACGTGTACGGCACGCGCGACCAATTCCTTGCCGGTACCACTCTCACCGTAAATCAAGATCGTGCTCTGGGTGGAAGCGACGGTCCGAATGGTCTGCGTGAGTTTTTCCATCGCGGGACTGGCACCGACGATATTTTCCAGCGAATTACGCGTCGCGGCATCGCGCTTGAACGCGAAATTCTGCCGGCTCAAGTTCATCTTTTCGAGCGCCCGGTTGATGGCGAGCTTAATTTCGTCCACCAACCCGGGGGACTTGCGGATGTAGTCGGTGGCGCCGCCCGCCTTCACCGCCTTGACCGCAGCTTCGTAGTCGTCCACCGCGGTAATCAGAATGACAGCCGAATCGGGCGAAACCTGATGCGCGTAGCGCAACACTTCGATGCCATCGGTCTGGGGCATCTTGATATCGGTGACAACCACGTCGAACAGAGCGCTGTCGAGTTTCTTCTTCGCGTCCTCACCAGACTTTACAGTTTCGACTTTGTGGCCATCGCGGCGTAAAGCGATGTCAAGCATTTCGCAGATGGAGCGCTCATCGTCACAGACCAAAATGTTACCCATGCGCGCCGCCTCCTGTTGCCACCACTGCAGCGTTGCGACCTACACCGATGGGTGTGGAAACGATCTGGCCGGTTTGGCTGCTCAATTTTGCGGTGGCGCTTTCTGCCGCATCTAGACGCCGCAACCGCAGGACGAACACGCTGCCCTGCCCAAGTTTAGAGCGCGCCCAGACTTTGCCTTCGTGGGCTTGCACAATCTGGTAAACGATGGCCAAACCGAGGCCGGTGCCGCCTTCAAACTGGGACTGGAACGGCTCAAAAACCTTCTCGACAAGCTGCGGGGCCATGCCGGGTCCGGTGTCGGCAAAGTTGATCTGCCAGTCCTGACCCACCGGGTCGAGAGAAACGCTAAGTGTCCCTCCACTCCTCATGGCGCGCACCGCATTTTCGCAAAAATTCCAGAACACCTGCTTGATCTTGTCGCCATCCGCCAGAACAAACGCTTCCCCCACCCCAAAATGCCGCTCAAGGCGGATGCCAAGATTCTCCGTACTGATGCGGTGTTCGAGCAGGGTGAGCGTGTCCTCCAGCAGGAGCAAGAGATCAACTTTGGAGAACTGGTACTGTTTTCCCCGGGAGTATGACAAGAAGTCGGTGATGATACCATTCAGTCGCTGTGACTCACGCGTGACAATCTGCAGCAACTGGCGGTGCTCCTCACTCAGATCTGGGATGCCGGAGAGCATGCTCACCGAACCCGCAATCGAGGTTAGGGGATTGCGGATTTCGTGCGCGATCGCCGCCGCCAGCCGTCCCACGGCAGCCAGCCGATCCTGCATGCGCAAATCCCGCTCCAGCCGCCGAATTTCTGTCAAATCATCAAACGTATAGACGCAGCCGATAGATCCGCGGTCAGGAACGGTCAGCGCGGAAGCCATCACCCTGAAAGTTTTGCGAAAGTTGCTAGTGGGCACAAAACGCACTTCAGCATGCGCGCGCTCAGAACCAACCGCCGGTAGCGGATCGAGAAATAACTGGTCCACGGGCTCTCCCAGCAACTGGTGCTCAGAGCGCTCCAAGAACTTCTGCGCAGCGGTGTTGACCAAGGTAATGTATCCATCCAACCCGGTAGTGATCAGTCCACCGCTGATCGATTGAATGATGTTTTCGTGCAGGGCTTGCAGGTTTTCCAGCTTGCCGCTGGTATATTTCAGCCTCACGTCAACCTGACGCAATTTTGAAGCCAGTAGTCCAGCCAGATAAGCCACCGCCAGATAGGCGAATAGGTTGATAAAAATGATGGCTTGGAGTGCCCCCATGCCGGGATGAGTCGTGGAGTATGACCGAATGAACTCGAAGTAGGTCAACTCCAGGACAGTGCCATAAAGGATGAACGCGAGAGCCGCCGTCAGGTAAGCCCAGACCCGTGGTAGCAGGATGCAAGCCACGATGATGACCAGCGGATACAAGAAGTTCAGCGAGCTATCGACGCCGCCGGTCACGTAAACCACCAAGGTGACGAGAGCTAGATCAGTGACCACCTGCAGCAGCGACTGGATGCGGTGCTCCTCCCAGAAGGAAAGCAAGAGCAGGTAAAAGAGCGACATCGTGTACCACAGCAACATGACGTCGACAAATAGCCGCAATGGCAACGTGGTAGGGGTGAGGCGCGCAACCGCCAATTCGATCCCCAATAAGAATGTCAGGATGATGATGCGGACCTTGACCAACCAGGCCAGCCCAAGCCGTTCATCGAACTTGGAATGCATGTCGAATTCAGATCCCCGGCCGTCCGGGCGCTTTCTTCAACTGGAACGCGGCTTGCCAGACAACTTGCAATCCGTATCAGCGTGAGAGCAGGTCTTCCAACCGGACCGTACTGGCGGTATCCTGCCCGCCAGTTCTTTTATCTCTCTAACCCTTTGTATTTAGCCCGCCAGTTTGGCGATCATTGAGAACAGTGGCATGTAGAGTGAAATGACAATGCCTCCGATCATCACACCCAATAGTCCGATGATGACGGGTTCAAGCATGGCCAGCATATCCTTGGTGGCGGCATCGACTTCGTCCTCGTAGAAGTCGGCAATCTTCTGCAACATGGCGTCCATGGCACCGGTCGCTTCGCCCACGCCAATCATCTGCGTCACCATGTTGGGAAACACCCCGCACTCCCGGAGGGGATCAACAATCGTGCGCCCCTCTTCGATGGCTTTCCGTACCTTCATCAATGCTTCTTCCAGCACAGCATTCCCGGAAGTCTTGGCCGTAATGCTCAGACCTTCAAGGATGGGAACGCCTGACGTAATCAGAGTACCTAGGGTCCGGGTGAAGCGTGCCACCGCGATCTTGCGCAGCAGCGTCCCGAGTATCGGAAGCTTCAGCAGCGCATAGTCGAAGTAGTAGCGGCCTTTGGGATCCTTGCGGATCTGCTTAAGGCCGAAGAAGATGCCGACTATGCCCAGAATGAAGAACCACCAGAAATGGCCCACGAACGCGCTCAGGCCCATTACGATACGGGTGGGCAAGGGCAGAGTTACACCCAGACCCGCAAACAGGTTAGAGAAGATTGGCACAACCCACTTGAGAAGCGCTCCCACGATCAGGAAGGCCAGCGAAACGACTGATACGGGATAGATCAGCGCCGACTTGACCGCCGCCCGCAACTTGACGGCCTTCTCGACGTAGATCGCCAGGCGCTGCAGGATAATGTCCAGGATGCCACCCGTCTCCCCCGCCTCCATCATGTTCACCGTCAGGTCGTCGAAGACTTTGGGAAATTGCTTCATGGCGTTGGCGAGCGTGGCGCCGCCTTCCACCGTGGTCCGGACCCCGGTTAGCGTCTTCTGGAATGTCGGGTTCTCCTGGTTCGCGGCCAAGATCTCCAGACATTGCACTAGCGGAAGACCAGCGTCAATCATGACCGAGAACTGGCGGAAGAAGATGGCTATCTCTTTGGTCTTGACCTTGCCCGAGCCAAAAGTCGGCAGGGCAAATTCTTTTCCCTTTTCCCGGATGGCTCCCGGCGTAATACGCTCGCGACGCAACTGGCTGGCAACCGTTTCCTTGTTGACCGCCGTCCGTTCGCCGCTGATTTTCTCGCCCGATGCATTCTTGCCTGAAAATGTGAAAACTGGCATGGTGTCCTTCTCCTCACTTCTCTAATTTCCCGTCGGTGCACTATGGTTTCGACCGAAAATTTCAGTTCTGTATGCTCTAATTTCTTGCCATTCTTACAACCACATCGCTGCGTTGACCATGTTCAGCGTTTGCCCGGCGCCGCGCCTTTTGCCATGGGGGCCTGGTTGCGGTTCAACAGACCCGCACCGCGGTTGATCATCTCGGTCAATTCATCCTGATTGCTGGAGCGAGCCATGGCGACTTCCAGCGTGATCAGTTTCTGGAAATATGCGGTCGCCAGAGCCTGGTTAAACGTTTGCATGCCGAACTTGTCCTGTCCGGACTGCATGGAGGAATAAATTTGGTGAATCTTATCTTCACGGATCAGGTTGCGGATCGCAGCATTAGGCACCATGATTTCCATACACATGGCGCGGCCTTTGCCATCCGCTTTAGGCAGCAAGCTCTGACACATGATGCCTTCGAGCACCAGCGATAATTGTGCCCGGATCTGTGGCTGCTGGTGTGCCGGAAAGACATCGATGATTCGGTTAATAGTGGATGACGCCGAATTCGTGTGCAACGTACCGAAGGTCAAGTGACCGGTCTCGGCGATGCGCAGCGCCGACTCAATCGTCTCCAAGTCTCGCATTTCGCCGATCAGCACTACGTCCGGGTCTTCACGCAGGGCAGCTCGCAGCGCGTCGGCAAAAGTCTTGGTATCGGCGTGCAGTTCGCGCTGGTTGACCACGCAATTCTTGTTCATGTGCACGAACTCAATCGGGTCCTCGATAGTGAGGATGTGGTCGTGCCGCTCGGTGTTGATCTTGTCAATCATCGCCGCCAGGGTCGTCGACTTGCCCGATCCAGTTGGACCGGTGACCAGGACCAGTCCGCGCGGCTTGTCGCACAGTTTGGTCACAACCGCGGGCAGTCCCAATTGATTGAAGGATTTGATCTCAAAAGGAATGAGACGGAAAACCGCAGAGGTGGCCCCGCGTTGATTGAACACGTTGGCACGGAATCGCGCCAGGCCCTTCAAGCCGAAGGAGAAGTCCAGTTCGAGGTTCTCCTCAAAGCGGTGCTTCTGCGAATCCGTCATCACGCTGTAGGCCAGTTGCTTGGTTTCCGCCGGCGTCATCTGTGGTAAGTCGAGCGGAACTAAATGCCCGTGCACGCGGATTTGTGGCGGCGAGTTCGTGGTTATATGGAGATCACTTCCAGACATCTCCAGCAGTCGTTTCAACAGGTCACTTAATGAGAGCGCCATGGCCTCCCTTTCTATTTCTTAAACTTAGTGAATGGTCTCGCGAGCCACTTCTTCCAGCGTCGTCATGCCGGCCGCGACTTTGATCAGCCCGCTGCGACGTAGCGTGATCATGCCGCGTTCGATGGCCTTCTTCTTCAGTTCCACGGCGGAAGCACCCACCAGAACCAATTCCCTGATCTCATCATCTACTTCCATTACTTCATACAAACCGGTGCGCCCCTTGTAGCCAGTGTTGTTGCAGGTCCCACACCCTTTTCCCTTTTGAATTTTTACTGTCTTGGACTCTTCGGGGGTGTAACCCTCTTCGATCAGAGCCTGCGGAGGTACGTCCACGATCGCCGTGCACTCCTTGCAGATACGCCGTACCAGACGCTGAGCACAGATCAGGTGGACCGAAGTTGCCACCAGGAAAGGCTCAATGCCCATGTTCATGAGTCGTGTGATTGTCTCTGGAGCGCCATTGGTGTGCAGAGTCGAAAGCACCAAGTGTCCGGTGAGCGCCGCTTTGATGGCGATCTCTGCGGTCTCGAAGTCACGAATCTCGCCGACCAGAATGATGTTCGGGTCTTGCCGCAGGAAGGCGCGTAGGGAAGCGGCAAAATTCAACCCGATCTGTTCCTTCATCTGCACCTGGTTGACTCCGGCCAATTGAAATTCGACCGGATCTTCGGCCGTCATAATGTTGGTATCCGGCGTGTTCAGGCGTGCAATCGATGAGTACAACGTGTTGGTCTTGCCTGATCCTGTCGGTCCAGTCACGAGCACCATGCCGTATGGCTTCAAAATGGCTTTTTCGAACTTCACCAGCGACTCGGGCTCGAAACCCAGCTTGGTCATATCCAGGCGCAGGTTTTCTTTATCCAGCAACCGGAGCACGATCTTTTCGCCCCACAGGGTGGGCAGAGTGCTGACGCGGAAGTCCAGCTGCTTCTTCCGGCCGCCAACGTTCATCTTCAGCATGATGCGGCCGTCCTGTGGCAGACGCTTCTCGCTGATGTCCAACTTCGACATGATCTTCACCCGCGAAATGATGGCGTCTTTCAGTTTGAGCGGAGGCGACATGATGCTCTGTAGAATGCCGTCAATCCGGAAACGTACTCGAAATTCCTTTTCGTACGGTTCCATATGGATGTCGCTGGCCCCCCGCTTGACCGCGTCGGTTAGCACCAAATTGACCAACTTGACAATGGGAGCTTCATCCGCGGCCCGCTCCAGGTCGGCCAGCTCCATTTGGGTTTCTTCAGACTGCAGTTCGACGTCCGGTTCGCCCAGTTCTGTCATCGACTGCATTACGGTCTCAAGGTCCTCCTGATTCGTGGCACCGTATGCCTTCTCAATGCCTTCCTGGATCGAACTCTCTGACGCCACCACCGGCTCAATATTGAAGCCGGTCATGAACTTGATATCGTCCATGGCAAATACGTTGGTGGGATCCACCATGGCGATGGTCAGGGAAGCACCTACCCGGCTCAAGGGTAGAATCTGGTAACGTTTGGCAGTCTCGAAGGGAATCAGCTTGACAACCGAAGCGTCAATTTCGAAATAAGAAAGATTGATCGCGGGAACGCCGTATTGCCGGGAAAGAAAGTTGGTAACGTCTTCGTCCGACAGGAAGCCCAGCTTCACCAGGGCGGATCCCAGGCGACAGTTCGTCTCCTTCTGGATCTTCGTCGCCTGCTGCAACTGCTCTGGGGTAATGACCTTCTCTTTGACGAGAAGATCACCCAGCCGTTGAGACATACCTCGATCTCCTATCTGCGCGGCAGAGAATTCGTTTGAGGTTCAGTTATCGGCGCGAACTTCACGCTGCTTCCAGGGGAGGAAGTTGCAGCGTATCGCGTTGACAGAAATTGTCAACGCAGATGGAATGCTGCACCAGTAACTTTAGTACCTGTACTGCGTCGGGTGATCTTCGCAACGTGTTCACGGCTCATGGAAGGTGCGTCAGATGGGCACTTTTGCGCTGCCGATGGCGCTGTGAGTTCAGCAGGACATGGCCTTCAGTAAGTCTTAGACTAGCCGTAGACTACATTGACCACATTGAAATCCTTGTCTAAAGAAGAAAGCCTTCGCGCCTACTACTCGACCCTGCTTAGCGCCTGGGGGCGCCAGCATTGGTGGCCAGCGCGTACCCGTTTTGAGGTCGTGGTGGGGGCCTATCTGACTCAGACCACCGCCTGGACAAACGTCGAATTAGCTTTGCGGCGCCTGCGCGCCAACGGTCTGCTGAATCTCGAAGCCATCCGCAACACTCCCCTGCTCGAACTGGAGATGCTGATTCGTTCTTCGGGATACTTTCGGCGGAAAGCTCGGCGGCTGAAAACTTTTGTGGCCTTTGTTGACGCGGGCTACGGCGGCTCGCTGCGCCGAATGTTTGCCCAACCGACTGGCAAGCTGCGTCAAGAACTGCTGGAGCTAAACGGAGTCGGTCCAGAGACGGCGGATTCAATCCTGCTTTACGGTGGGCAACATCCTGTATTCGTCGTGGACGCCTATGCACGCCGCATTTTGGATCGTCACGGCATCTTGCCCATGAACACTCCATATGAGCAAATTCGGGAACTCTTCGAGTGCGCGCTCACCACGTCAGATGACGAAAGGCGCGACTTGAGCATTGCCGGTCAGGGTGGGGCGGTTCACCGGCCGTCCCCGATGAGCCTCGCCCAACGCTCACCAGTAGCTCAGGTGTATAACGACATGCATGCTTTGCTGGTCGGTGTAGGTAAGAATTACTGCGTACGGTCCTCGCCTCGCTGCGATTCTTGTCCCCTGCGCCAATTTCTGCCACGGACAGATCGAGGTCACGGGCAGCGCAGTCGGCGGCCAAGCTTATAATAAAATGCGAACTCAGATGCCGAACTCTGATATTGAAACTAGTAGGAGTCGTTTTTGAATCTTGTCGGCCTCCACTCCAACTCGACCCGCGACAAAGACTAGTCGCAAAAAAGTGATCATCTTGCTGGTGATTGGCATCGTTGTGCTTTTCGGCATTCTCCTTTCACTGACATCTTTTAATCTTCCCTTGAGCCCTGATTCGAACCAGCAACTTCTAGTCTTCGCTTCCCTCTCCGCGGTCATTTTCTTTCTGTTCGTGGCTCTCACTTTCGTCCTGGTGCGCAATCTGCTGAAACTCTTTGCCGAACGAAGGCTGGGAGTTCTAGGCTCCAAATTTCGCACTCGGCTGGTGGTGGCAGGCTTGCTGCTTTCATTTCTTCCGGTCATTTTCATGTTCTGGTTCGCCTACGTGCTGATGAACCGCTCCATCGATAAGTGGTTCTCGACTCCTGTGGAGGAGGTGCGCCAGGACACGGCAACCATGGCATCATTGCTTTCCGGATATGCGGCTCAGAACGCGCGTGCCGAGGCCCAATCGATGGCGGCTGTCCCCGAAACCCAGCATGCTTTCTCTGGCCACAGTTTTTCAGCGGTGGTAAATGAGTTCCGCCGCCACGAGCCCACGCTGCAAGGCGGATTTGCCCTGGCGATTGAAAACGGGAACGCCGAGGCGAGCTTCGGCGCCCCCGTTCCCTGGCCGATGCTGAAGCCGGGGATTCCTCTCGGGCGAGTGACTTCCAGCGGTCCGGCGGTACATTTCAACTGGGAACAGACCGACTATGTCCTGGGAGGCGCGCCGGTGGGTGACAGTGGCTTGATTGTTGTCGCCATGCCATTACCTCAAAAATTTTCTGAGACCGCTAAGCAAGTGGAAGCCAGCCAGCAGCGCTATCTCGAACTGAGCCGCGAACGCAAACTAGTTCGCCGGACTTACATGGGTTACCTGCTTTTGTTGACCGTCATGGTGCTCTTCGCGACTACCTGGTTGGCGCTATTTCTCTCCAAGTTGGTCACACGCCCGGTCGCGGCACTCGCTGAAGCCACTCAGGAAATCTCCCGCGGACACTTGGATTACCGGGTCGAAATCAGCGCGGCCGACGAAATCGGTGATCTGGTGCGCTCTTTCAACCGCATGGCTGCGGAATTGGAGTCCAGCCGCCGCCAGATTGAAGCCTCCAGTCGCGAGTTAAGCATTGCCAACAACGCCCTGGAGCAACGGCGGCGGCATATAGAGACAATTTTGGAAAGCATTCCTACGGGGGTCTTGTCGCTGGATGCCAGCCGTCGCATTACCCATGTGAACCATGCCCTGCTTCGCATGTTCAATCCAGTGGGTGGAGAATCCGGGACACCAACCGTGCTGATTGGCGCCACCCTTCAGCAAGTCTTTCCTTCCGAGGTGCTCGAAGACCTGGAGCTTCTGTTACGGCGCGCCGACCGTATGAGCACTACCACGACCCAGATGGAAATCGTCGTGCAACGCGCCAAGCTGAACGTTGCGGTCACGGTGGCCACACTTCGGCATGAAGGCCGCGACCTGGGTTACGTGCTGGTATTCGAAGACTTGTCCGATCTGCTCAAGGCCCAAAAGCAGGCTGCATGGCGCGAGGTGGCGCGCCGAGTGGCCCACGAAATCAAGAATCCGCTGACCCCGATTGCACTCTCCGCGGAGCGAATCATCAGGCACCTGGATCGGGGCATACCTCCGGACGCCACGTCGATGGATGTTCTAAACGGTTGCGCTGAAACCATCGCTGGCTCGGTCGAGACTTTGCGTACCCTGGTCGATGAGTTCTCCACCTTGGCGCGCTTTCCCACGGCGCGGCCCCAACCCTCGAACATCAATTCCATCGTAGAGAATACTCTGACTATGTTCAACGGCCGCCTGGACGGCATTCAGGTGCGCACGTTCCTGGCTGCGGACTTGCCGCGAGTCATGGCCGATCCCGAAGCCATTAAGAGAGCATTGGCCAACCTGGTGGACAATGCCGCCGAGGCCATGCAGGGCGCTCTGCTGCGAGAGATTCACATCTCCACTGCACTACAGGCCAGCCGCGATGTGGTGGAGATCACGGTCGCCGACAGCGGCCACGGAGTCACCCAGGAATTGAAGGAGCGGCTCTTCCTACCTTATTTCTCCACCAAGAAACGGGGAACCGGTTTAGGCCTCGCCATTGTGAGCCGCATTATCGAAGATCATCACGGCTCCATTCGCGTGGAGGAAAACCGGCCAGTCGGCGCCCGCTTCGTCGTGGAATTGCCAGTCGCGTCGGAAGTGGTCGAGTCTTCCGCCGTACGCCAGCATGCATAACATTCTCATTGTGGATGACGAATCCAGCATCCGCCAGTCGCTCAAGGGAGTGCTCGAGGATGAAGGCTATAAGGCTTCGGTGGCGGAGAGTGGCGAAGCATGCCTGGAAGTTTTGCGCAAAAAAGCCTTTGAGGTAGTACTACTCGATGTCTGGATGCCCGGCATGGACGGTCTCGAGACCCTGGAGAAGATTCGCGAGATCGAGGACGCTCCCGAGGTCATCATGATCTCCGGCCACGGCACGATCGAGACCGCCGTCCGCGCCACCAAGCTTGGCGCGTATGACTTCCTGGAAAAACCACTTTCCATCGACAAAACCCTCATCCTGGTCAAGAACGCAGTTGATGCGCAACGGTTGCGACAGGAGAACCGGGACCTCAAGAAGCAACTCATTCCCAGAAGCGTGATCGTGGGTGAAAGCATTCCCATGAAAGCGTTGCGCCAGCAAATCCAGATCATGGCGCCAACCAACGGTCGCGTGCTTATTTACGGTGAATCCGGCACGGGAAAGGAATTGGTAGCCCACGCCATTCACGCCCAGAGTTTGCGAAAAGACGAGACGTTCGTCGAAGTGAACTGCGCCGCTATACCCGAGGATCTGATCGAAAGCGAGCTCTTCGGGCACCGCAAGGGATCATTTCCGGCGGCCACGGTCGACAAGGAGGGCAAGTTCCAGAGGGCCCATGGGGGGACTCTTTTCCTCGACGAGATCGGGGACATGAGCCTCAAGACCCAGTCCAAGGTCTTGCGCACTCTCGAAGAGCAGCGATTCACTCCGGTGGGCAGCGACGAACTCATCACGGTGGACGCTCGGGTCATTGCCTCGACCAACAAAGATTTGGAAGAGGAAATCTCCCGCGGGAACTTCCGTGAGGATTTGTTCTATCGTCTCAACGTAGTGCCTTTTTCGGTACCCCCTCTGCGCGAGCGGAAAGAAGACGTTCCATTGCTAGCCCGCTATTTTCTGAAGGAATTCTCGGCCGCTTACGGCCGCCGTCCACGTGAAATCACTGACGATGCTATCGAGACGCTTATGCGCTACTCTTGGGCGGGCAACGTACGCGAATTGCGCAACGTGATCGAGCGCATCGTCATCATGAACCCCACCACTTCCCGCTTCGACCGCAAGCACCTGCCCCCGCTGGTCCATCGCGACGGCAGCCGCCGTTTGGTCGGCAGCGAATTCTCTACCCTGCACCAAGCCCGCGCCGCTTATGAGCGCGACTACATTCTGAAAAAGATGGACGAAAATCACGGCAATGTCAGCCGCACCGCAGAGGTGCTCGGTCTGGAACGGAGCCATCTTTACCGCAAGATGAAGGCTCTGGGAATTCCCGTGAAGGAATAGATTTGGGAGACAAGCTACCTGTTTTCGGCGGGTAGCCCAGTTTGGATCCTTTCCCTACGAGACGTCATCCCGAACGCCGGCGCAGTTCAGCCGGAGTGAGCGATCTCGCGCGGCAGCTCATCAGAAGGCTACCAGTCTGCACCGGATCGCAAAGCTCGGGATGACGCCTGTAGAATGAAAAGAAGGCACTACTCGTTTTCGGCTTCCAACGTGGACTTTTACCGCTTGATCATGTGGATCTCGGTGCCATTCTTGGCGAATTTCACCTCATCCATGAGTTCATTGATCAGATAAATGCCGCGGCCGTGATCGGAATAGATACTCTCTCCACAGACCGGGCTGGGGATGGCATTGGGATCGAATCCTTGCCCGGGATCGCGCACCACGATGAGCATGCCCCGACTCTCGTCGCAGCCCACATCACACTCAATAATCTTCGAAGGATCGGCCTTGGCGCCGTGCACTACTGCGTTTGCGAGGGCTTCGCTCAGCGCAAGCTCGATCGCATCTTCATTGCCGGCGGCGCATTGCATCCCTCTTACGATCTCCATTACGCCTTCCACCACCGGCTCGATGGCATTCGGGTCGGCGGCCAGCGTGACCTTAAGCTTCAAGATCAACTTGTCAGCCTCGAAGTTACAAGTTGGCAGATCAGTAGACATTCCGCTTTATGGCTGCTTGGCTTGGATTCTACAGGATAATGATGGTCCAGCAATATTAAGGACTCAATAATTTCCGCGATCCGGGAATGCGTTCCAACTGGCGCCGCCAGTCAACTTCCTCGACAAATTCGGGCGACTCCCGCCAGGCTGGCTTCACTTTGACGAAAAGCTCAAGATAAACTCGCGCGCCCAGCATTTTCTCCATCTGCAACCGGGCTGCCGTTCCGATTTTCTTCAGCATTTGCCCGCGCTTGCCGACCAGAATTCCCTTTTGGCCCTCGCGTTCACAGTAGATGGCGGCGGCGATCCGCGTCAGTTTTGCACCTTCCTCGAATTGCTCAATCATGACAGTGGTCGCGTACGGTACTTCCTCGCTGGTCTCGAGTAAGACCTGTTCACGGATGATCTCCGCGGCCATGAAGCGAGCAGGTTGGTCCGTCAACTGATCGTCAGGGAAGTAGCGAGGCCCCTCGGGCAAAACCTGAATTACTTTCTCCAGGACTACATCAAGCCCTTCGCGTTTTCGGGCCGAGAGTGGAATGACTTCCTGAAAATCGTAGCGACCACGGTATTCGTCGATGATGGGGAGAAGCTTCCCCTTATCACCGCGGAGCAGGTCAATCTTGTTTAGCAACAGGAAAGCCGGCGTCTTAGATTTCTTCACCATATCGAGTACGAATTCGTCGCCCTGACTGAATCTTCGAGTCGCATCTACAATGAGCAGAATCAGAGCACAGCCTTCCAACGCTTCGTGCACCTCGCCCATCATCTTCCGCCCCAGTGAACTGTCTGGCCGGTGTACACCGGGCGTATCTAACAGAATCACCTGACCGCCAGGCCGGCGATTTCGTTTTGCTACGTGGATGATGCCGAGGATCCGATTGCGCGTGGTCTGCGGCTTGGGGCTAATGATGGCCAACTTCTCGCCCACTAGCGCATTCAGCAGCGTGGACTTGCCAGCGTTGGGACGGCCGAGGATGCAGACAAAACCGGAATGAAAGGACATGGAAATAAGCAACTACGTGCTGGCGGTCAGAACCGAGTCAGCGGATGACGTGGATCCGAACCCCAAGTTTGAGGTTCTTCCAGGCTTTATCGGCTGTGTAAATGGGAGCTTTCAGCACGATTCCCAGCGCCAAACAGGCGCGGTCTCCTAAGGACAGTCCCAATCGGCTGGTTTGCGCCACCAGACTGCCCGCGATTCTCGCTTGCTCGTCGGTGAAGGGCATAGCCTCGCGAATGGGGCTGCGAGTGTCTTCCCATGCCTCGTCAGGTCTTCCGCCTTCGCTGACCAGTTTGGTTTGCACCTCGGCAAGGTTGACGGTGCTGCTAGTGGCGTGGCTCAACAGGTCCGGAGTCAGCCTGTCCGCTCCGGACTCATTGTTAAGTAGTGCTAACACGACGGAGGCGTCTAGCACGACCCTATTCACGTTTAGCCGCCTCGCGACGTTCTACGATGAGTTCGTCAGCTAGTGACCGTCCGGGCTTTATGTATCGCCGGATGCGCCGCTGCGCTTGCTCGAGGCGTCGCTTGAGAGACATGATCCGCAATTCGTCGTCTTCGATACGCAGCACAACTTCGTCCCCGACGTTGATGCCCAGCGCCTTGCGATAGGAAGCTGGAATCACGACGCGGCCATTTTCGTTGACCCGCATGCGAGTTTCCGACTCCATAATCAGCTCCTCTCGATGTGACACTATGATAACACAGTGCCACGTTTATGATAAATGACAGTACTTTAAATACTGACACTTTACGATTTTGGAGGCACGTCGGAACCGAAGCACCGCAGTAATCGACCCGGCACCTTCAGTTCAAATCAGCTTCATCTGCCGAGGTTGGACCATTGAGATACGCACTCGCTCCACTCGACGCTCGGTCGAGTCCAGAACCTCAAAGCGCATGCCATCTTCCTCCACCACCTCGCCCTTTTGCGGTATCCGTCCAGCTAGTTCACTCACCAGACCCGCCACCGTCGCTGACTCTTTGCCTTCGGGACGCATTCCGAACAACTCGTCCAGCCGATCCACGTCCATGTTGCCGGGCACGATATAGGAGTGATCGCTCTCCCGAACAACTTCAGTTTTCTCATGCTCGTCGCGAATCTCTCCTACGATCTCTTCCACTAGATCTTCGATGGTGACAAGGCCCGCGACTCCTCCATACTCATCGACCACGATCGCCATGCGGATGTTGTGCTTTTGCATCTCGCGCAGCAGTTCGCTACCCAGCTTGCTCTCGGGCACAAAGTACACGTCCTTGCGCATGAGGGTGTCGACCGTACGAGCATGGGCTTCGGTGTCCGGCACCTGTAGCACGTCCTGCGCGTAAACGATCCCGACAACGTTGTGGATCGTCCCCTCGAACACGGGGACGCGAGAAAATGGCTTCGCTTTTAGTAACTCGATGAATTGCTCCACCGTGGTGTTGGTGGCCACAGCCACGATTTCCGGCCGCGGTTTCATGGCCTCACGCACGGTTTTTTCGCCAAACTCCACTACCGACTGGATCAGGTCGCGATTGCTTGGGTGCAAGATGCCTTCCTCCTGCCCCGCCTCGATTAACGCGTCCACTGCCTGCGCCTGAGTTTCTGGCGCTTCGTCCGAGTGTTCTCTGGTGAGAGTCGTCACCGACTGAAGGAAGCCCAAGACCAGCGTGACGGGCACAACCAGGTAGATGAGAACTCGCAGAACTAAAACCCAATGGATCAACCACTCGCCCTTGGTCCGCGAAAAGAAAAGAAACGGCAGAAAGCGGTTAAACACAATCACGATCAGAACCAGACTTAGTGTGGCTTGCAGGATCTCATACACGCTCCAGGCGCGATCCCGGAACACAGCGAAGCCCACCAGCATGGCAATGGCCGCCATCACCATTTGGCTAAGCACCGCCATAGAAAGAGACGCACGTTCGCGGCTCACACCCAGTTTGGGTTCAACTTTCCGTTCGAACGAATCGATGTTGTCCTGAAAGTCGCGCGACAAAAATTTGCCGATCTCCGTGTACAAACGATCGACATAAGAAACCAAAGTCAGCAATCCGAGCAGCGGCAGGAGGATAACTGCGATGGCAAAGTTCATCGCATTTTTCCTTGCTTGCTTGTGCCTGTCCGAGCGCGGCGGCTGCCAGCCACGGTTCGCGTGCGCACAGGAGCACTTGCCCGTCCCGACCGAACAGCGTTCGGCCGCTCGCCGCGCTCAAGCAAACCCTCCGGCAACCCGAGTTGCCGGCGCATGCTTTGCTCTTTGCTCGCCATCTCACCCCGATCGTGCTCGTGATCGTAGCCAGCGAGGTGAAGCACTCCGTGCAACACGAGTATCTTGATCTCCTCCGTTGCCGAGTGTCCCAACCGCCGGGCGTTCTGCACAGCAATATCGGCTGCAATCGCGATGTCACCTGCAAATCCATTCGACCTTAGAAGTGGTGGAAACGACAGCACGTCCGTCGGCCTGTCCTTTCCCCGGAAACGCCCGTTCAGCGCGCGCAATTCCCGGCCGGTGGTGAGCAACACGTTGACTGCGCCCCTCAGCCCAGACGCGCGGCTCGCCCGCATTACGAACTTCGCTAGTGCATCATCACTGAGCCCCGCTACCCGTCTTTGAACGATAACCAAGGTTTCCTGCGCGACCTTCGGGGTTAAAGTTTCCCCGTTCTTCTCCGTCAAAACAAACAGGAGGGCCGCGTCCTGGCACCCTCCTGTCCAGTCTTAGCGATTATTCTCCGGCTTCTGCTTCCTTGGGCAACACTTCGCTCTTCTCCGGGATCGCATTGCCGGCGCCGTTGCTCTTACCATTCGTGCTGCTCTTGGATTCGAGCAATAGCATCTGCTCCTCCGCCACGCGGGTCTTATGCTCGTCGTAAGCTCGAATAATGCGCTGCACCAGCTGGTGCCGCACGACGTCGCCCTCGTCGAAATACACAAACGTCAGCCCTTCGACTTTTTTCAGCACATCCACCGCTTCGAGCAGCCCGCTCCGCCGCGCGGTGGGCAAATCGATCTGGGTCACGTCGCCGGTGATCACGGCCTTGGAGTTGAATCCCAGGCGTGTGACGAACATCTTCATCTGCTCCGATGTCGTATTCTGCGCCTCATCTAGGATGACGAACGAGTCATTGAGCGTGCGACCGCGCATGAACGCAATCGGTGCAATCTCGATGACGCTCTTCTCCAGATAGCGGTCGACTTTTTCGGGCTCGAGCATGTCATAGAGCGCATCGTAGAGCGGCCGCAGATACGGATCAATCTTGTCCTGCAGAGTTCCTGGCAGAAAGCCCAGCCGCTCGCCGGCTTCAACTGCCGGACGTGCCAGTATGATCCGGTTCACGCGTTTGGCCAGCAGCGCGGAAATTGCCATCGCCACCGCCAAGTAGGTCTTCCCCGTGCCGGCAGGCCCAATACCGAATACCATGTCGTGGTTCTCGATGGCTTCGACATATCGACGCTGGTTCACGCTCTTGGGCTGCACCGTGCGCCGTCCAAACGAACGCTGCCGCCCGGCTTCCGCCAGCCCGCGCAGCGTGGCCTTGGGGTCTGCGATCAGCACGCGCAACATGCTGTTCAGGTCACCATTGTTAAAGGCATGTCCGGAACGCTGCAATTGGCTGTAGTCGGTAAAGACTTGCTGGGCCCGGGCGACGTCGCGCGCTGCCCCTTCTAGTTCGATGGAATCGGAACGCAGTTCAATGTTGATGTTCAGGCCGTCTTCCAGCACATGTAGGTTTTCGTCCCGTGTGCCGAACAGGGTCTCGATGTTAGGACTGATCTCAATACTTTTCTTCATTCGGTTGCTGGCGCTTACCTCCGGCGCATTAGATGCTTAGCGGGTTAGGTAGGGAATAGGTCTTGGACCTCTCCCCAAGTTCACGTAAGGACTGCTCTTCGGGCTGCCCGATCGAGCGCGGTTCGGCGATTCTTGAAGATGGCGCCACCGCGCCTTCTTCGCGGACAAATGATTCTTCTGTATGGAGATGGAACCAGCCGACGGTGCTCGCCCCCGAGGTGCAAGCGACTACCATTAACTGAAGGGTACGCCGGGTCCCGGAGGGGAGTCAATGGCGAGGTTCGGGTGCCCATTCCGCCGCCTGCTCTACGCGCCTTCACCCTTTGCGTCAGCCACTGACGCCGGCACAGCCCGCGTTCGCGCCCACTCGCGAAGCGCCTCAATTTCCTCAGCCCGCGTGATGGAGAGTGGCACTGTCGCCTTCAGGGCATCGAGCAGGGTTTGAGTGGCAAGTGCCTGCTTGCTGGAAAACGCGGAATACAGCCCTGTCTGTACTGCGGCTTCAATTTCCGCACCGGAGTATCCTAGGGCCGCCGCCGCCAGCCGATCGAGGTTGAATTCCGCAGGATTCCGCTTCCGCCGCGCCAACTGGATGGC
>Ga0307477_10001506_pt1 | contig 19458 bp, 19 predicted proteins | sample atmos_gasesECM2C_FD_203316 | JGI IMG/M metagenome (GOLD analysis project Ga0307477, IMG submission 203316) | Hardwood forest soil microbial communities from Morgan-Monroe State Forest, Indiana, United States - atmos_gasesECM2C_515 | ecosystem: Environmental > Terrestrial > Soil > Temperate...
CAAAATGAATTTAATCGCCACAGACGCCGAAGTGGAAGATAAATTCACGGAATCAAAGAGCCCCTACACCGAAGAAGAATTTCAGAAGAAACTGCACGACACCGGGCTGACGGTAGAGGATTTGAAAAACGACATCCGTCGCCAGCTCTCAGTCCAAAAGCTGCTTAATCGCGAAGTGATCGCCAAAATTTCGATCACGGACCAGGATGTCACCGATTTCTACAACAAAAATCGCGCGCAGTTCAATGTGGCCGAGCCGCAATATCACATAGCGCAAATCGTGATCACTCCGCATCCGGACCCTTCCGTGCACAATCGCAAGAATGACAAAGCTACCAACGACGGAGAAGCCAAGCGCAAAGTACTCTTGTTGCAACAGAAGCTCTCGAGCGGCGCCGATTTTGGCCAGCTAGCGATGGATTACTCGGAAGATTCCACGGCGACGACCGGGGGCGACTTGGGATTCGTTCCCGAATCCGCGCTGAACCGCTCCGATCCGGCGCTGAAGAAGGTGGTTTTGAGTATGAAACCCGGAGAGGTGAGCCAGGCGATCGGCAACGCGGGCGGTTACCGCATACTTAAAATGATCGCGAAGGAAGCGGCGGGACAACGAATGCTTTCCGATCCACAAGTACAGCAATCCGTTCGCGACATGATGCGCAACCGTAAAGAGCAATTGCTTCGCTCCGCTTACATGATCGAAGCGCGCGATGACTCGCATGTAGCGAATTATCTGGCGCGGCAAATCTTGGAATCCGCAGGGAAACTCCCCGCTTCAAATTAAGAATTATTTTTTCTTGGTCTGCTCTCTCGAACTGCGACTTATTACGGGATTAGTCTGGAGGATACTCTACCTGCCCGGTGATTAGCCGCGGGTCGCGGTTTCCGCTAAAGACCGCGCGGTTCGAGGCGGCTTGAATGAGAGAATTAGTAGCGCTCCTGCTATCGGGGTCAAGACCACGGAAAGCGCGAAAGTTTTCCTGAATGGGAGACCTTCTTTTTCGCCCCAATGAGCAGTTACTCCGCACAGCATGATCCATCCGAGAGCCGTAGTGGTCAGCACGAGCGCAACAGCAAACCAGATCAAGAAAATGTGAACCATTTGTATCTCCCAAGTGGACCCGGGCTTTGTGGCCCGGACTTTTCTACCAGGTATGGTGGCAGTGGCCGCAAACTTTGGGAAGACAATGTGAAGACAAAGCGAACGTAAGGGTAAACCTCGTCGGGCGGAGCAATCGTCAAACCTGTTTTGTGAGAACAAGACTCTGGACCAAAGAGTGCATTGGCGCCGGCTGGCTTGCAAGTCGCCGCTTAAGTCCAGCCTCCAGGCGGTCCCCGAACAGGTGAAGTGCCTCTGGGTCGCCCGAACGCACCTGAGCGAGCGCCGATGCAAGCGCAGGCGCGAAGACCGAACGGAAGAACGATGCATGTTTTGCCGCTAGGCCCTCCCGATCGCCGTCCCGTTCGAAGTCAGTCCAGGCAGCATCCGGAAGCACGGAAGTATCCAGATCTTCCACCGTTAGTTGCTGGAAACGGGCCTCGCCCGCGAACGGGGCGAGTAGGTCGCGTTTCCGACGGAGATGAGACCTGAGGACCATTTGTGCGCGGTCCTCGGCCTTAATGGAGCCTGCCGTGACCATTTCCGCCAGCACAGCGTTGGCCTGATCCATAATATTCTCGAACCCCGACAAACCGTCGTCAGCGAGCGCGGGGAGCACAACGATCAAACGCCCTCCAACCCGCAATTCTTTCGCTCGTAACGACAGGAAGACTTCCCAGTCTTGCGCGCCTTGGTGATCGAATTTCGCACGCACCGAGCCGGTGCTGTGAGGGGAGAAGAAGTGCCCCGGAATTAATGCCGGAACCCGGCTAAGCCACACGGCCGCATAGGAGGACCATCCAAGATGGACCGAGCCCGGAGGTAGCACGTTCTCGTAGAACGATCTTCCGATTGCAGCGGGGAAAACATTCGAATCATTCAGGGAATATCTGTCTGGGTCAGCGTCGAGAATTCCGAATAGGGAGTTGAAGTCGTTTGATGGCTGGTCGATATGGAAGACAGAGATGGCGCGATTCGGGCCGATACGGTTTCGCAAGCTTTTGACTGCTCGCTGCATCGGGATCATCGAATTCTTTCCCTGCGACGATCCGTAATCGGCGATGACAACGGGATGATCGCCTGCGTCAACTTCTAGGTTTCGAGCTGCCCTTTCCAACAACGGCAGCGCTAACGCTGCTCCCCCTGCTGGCAGCTTTGCGTATTTATTGTAGGCACCCTTGCCTTCCATAACGCTCTCGGACGAAGTTGGTTCAATCGGCATGTAAGCGCCCCCCTTTGTAAACTCATACGTTCGGGCCTTCAGCGAACGATGGCGACAACTTCGCCGGTGTTCACCGTCTGCCCTTCTATCACCAGCAAGCGCTCGATCCTGCCGGATTTCGGCGAGCATATCTCGTTCTGCATTTTCATGGCTTCCATCACCACGATGCCCTGTCCCGCCTCCACGCTGTCGCCGGCTTTCATCAGCAGCAGGATGATTTTACCGGGCATGGGTGCCCTGAGCTGTTGAGGCCCCTCGGCTTCGGCTCCCAGTCCGCGATTGCGCTTCCATTTGCGAGGATTGCGAACCGAAGCGGTGTAGGCATGGCTTGCCACCGTTACGAGGAGTTCCGAATCCCCCTGAGGAACTACCAGGGCCTCAAACGATTGGCCGTCGATCAAAATGGAGTAAACGCCTGGGGACAGTTCTAGCGTGTCGGCATGCAGCGCCCGTCCATCGACGGTCCACTGGGTTCGTGCCCCGGCGTGTGTCATTTCGACGCTGCGTAATTTTCCGTGTATCTCGATTTCAATTTTCAAGTTTGTGCACGCAAATCGAGATTCGATAGCGAGTTCCGTCTTGCGACAGCGCCAACTGCTACCGATCGAGCTCGTCCCTTAATTGCTCGCATCGTGCTTCACGCTTCCAACGCGATTCCCCCTCGGCGATGTTTGAACTTGCGTCCGGCGAATCGGCGCCTTGTGACACATGCCAGAGCGCAGCCGCAATGGATGCCGCATCTTGTTCATGCGACGCAGCCTTAGTGCCGGCAGCAGCCGTGAGGGTGCTTTTCCTGGGCCCGGAAAGAAAATCGTCAAGCCAGCGGGTGTAAATGTCGCCTGACTGAAAGTCTCGTGTCGCCAGGATGCGCTGAAATAGCTCTGCATTTGTTTTGATTCCGTTGGCGTAAAACTCCGTAAGCGCTGGTTGCAGCCGGGCCATCGCTTCCACACGGTCTTTTCCCGACGCAATCAATTTTCCCAGCATAGGGTCGTATTCGTTGGGAACCTTCCAGCCGCTGTAGACTCCATCATCGAAGCGTATGCCAGGGCCGGCGGGGACGCGCCAATCGAGAATTCGTCCGGGCGAAGGGAAAAAATTGTTGTCGGGATCCTCGGCGTAAATGCGGCATTCGATGGCATGGCCGCGGAGAGTGATATCTTCTTGCGCGAACGGCAGCGGCTCGCCGCAAGCGATCCGGATCTGAAGTTTAACGATGTCCAGCCCGGTGACCAATTCTGTGACCGGATGCTCCACCTGGAGGCGCGTGTTCATTTCGAGGAAATAAAAGTTGCGGCTGGCGTCAACCAGAAACTCTACGGTGCCGGCATTCGTGTAGCCGCCTGCCTTCGCGAGTTTCACGGCGGCATCGCCCATCGCCCGCCGCAGCTCAGGCGTCATTACCGGGGAAGGTGCCTCTTCGATTACTTTCTGATAGCGGCGCTGCACGGAACATTCGCGCTCGCCGAGATGCAGAATGTGGCCGTGGTTATCCCCGAGTACTTGGATTTCAATATGCCTCGGCTTTAAGAGATATTTCTCGAGATATAGGCGTCCATCGCCGAACGCATTTTGGGCTTCCGACGAAGCGTCGCGCCAGCTGGAGAGGAATTCGGCTTCGCGTTCAATTAAACGCATGCCCTTGCCGCCTCCGCCAGCCACGGCTTTCAGCACCACCGGGAAACCAATTTCGTGAGCGGCGCTAATCGCATCTTCCATTCTTAGGATGGGGTCAAGTGTGCCGGGCACGGCAGGCACGCTCGCTTTGCCAGCCAAATGTCGCGCCGCAGTTTTCGAGCCGAGGTTTGCCATAGCCTCGGGCGAAGGACCGATGAATGTAATTTTCGCATCCAAGCAGGCACGAGCTAGCGCCGGATTTTCGGCGAGAAACCCGTAGCCGGGATGGATGGCATCGCATCCAGCATAGCGCGCGGCGCCGATGATTTTTTCTATGACCAGATAGCTTTCGCGCGAAGGCGCGGGGCCGATGGGATACGCCTCATCGGCTAGCCGCACGTGCAGCGAAGCACGGTCTGCGTCGCTATAGACTGCGACAGCGCGCACGCCAAGTTCCCGACAGGCGCGCAGAATGCGGACGGCGATCTCGCCTCGGTTGGCAATTAGGATTTTCCTGAACATTTCGGCTTCGCTAAAGCAGCGGGGATTCTAACATTTTGGTTCTCGCGCGTCTGCGAGTGGAACATGGCCTGCCATACTCGGACCGGTTGGCAACAGTCCCCGGTACGGCTATGATGTCGGTCGCCGAACCCCCTATGATGGGTGCGCCGATGAACCTGTCGCAACAGAATCAGTGGAAAAGAGCTGCGGCCGAAGATGCCGCCAAGCTGGTCGAAAGCGGCATGGTTGTGGGATTGGGGACGGGCTCGACCGCTGCGTTTCTAGTCAGCGCGTTGGGACGCCGGGTGGCGAAAGAGAATCTACGCATCGTCGGCATTCCCACTTCGGAGCGAACGGCCGAACACGCTCGTTCGCTGAACATTCCGCTCACTACGTTTGCCGAGCACACCGAAATTGACCTTTCCATCGACGGCGCGGACGAAATATTGCCCGGACCGCTGTACCTGATCAAAGGGCATGGCGGCGCTTTACTGCGGGAGAAGATCGTGGCGGCTGCCAGCAAACGGATGGTTGTCGTTGCGGATGAATCAAAAATTGTGGGGCGGCTGGGCTCGCTGGTATCCGTTCCGGTGGAGGTTGTTCCTTACGGTTGGCAGGCGACCGAGAAGAAACTGGCTCGGCTCGAGGGCAAGCCGGCGCTGCGTCTCGGCGTTGACAATAAACCATTCGTCACCGATGGCGGACATTACATAATCGACTGCGCGTTTGGGGCCATGAATGATCCAAAGGAGATCGCGCATCACCTCGATCATGTGGTGGGAGCTGTGGAGCACGGTTTGTTTTTGAAATATGCTTCCGAAGCTTTTATTGGCGGGCCGGGCGGAGTTAAAGCCTTACAGAAGCAAAACTGAGATTGAGCAATTTGGGTCGCTCACCGCTGCCGAATGAAACTGCACAGATTTATATGCGACAAGGCTTTAGATTTCTCAAAAAACCCTAGTTTTTCGACGCACAACCTTGCGGATATACGGCATCGAGAGCGCCCCAAAGCGCTTTCAAACTCCGCTCGGCGGCACATAATACCGACACTGAGTCAGCGTCATTTTGCTGCGCGAGCCATTCACGCCAGGCGGCGCGGTGACGGACGTCGGCTTCCTCGTGCACGGCGAAATAGGCCAGGGCGCGCGGTTCGGTGACGTCGTAAAAGCGGCGCAAACCGGAAATCTTCTGCGTGGCGATTTCGGGGACTTGAGCTTCGAACGCGTAAAACGCGGCTACGGCTTGCGCCTTCGAGCCTTGCGCAGCGACTTCGTCAAAAGTGTCGAGCAACGCAGCGATTCCGGGTAGTGGCCGCGCGTCTTCCATCGAAGCTTCGCTCACACCGAGCGATTGCGCGAAATGTCTCCAAAGCATGGGGTGAGACGCAGCGGGGTCGAGCTCTTCAGTCAAATTTTCGTTCACGAGGTTGCGCAGATTCGCGTCGCCATTCGTGCGGGCCGCGAGCTGCTTCAGATTTTCGGGGAAGGCGCGAACATGCTGGTAATACTGCTCGGCGTACAGCGCGAGCGAGCCTTTCGAGAGCTTGCCTGCAGTCCACGCCTGGTAGAAGGGGTGCTTCAGCAGATGATATTTTTCGATAAGCGCGTCGAGCGATTCGACCAACGTTTTCGTCTTAGGGGCAGCCTTGGGCATAGCATCTCCAATTTCCTAGCGAATATGGCGGTGAGGCAAAACCACGGCATGCTACCGGAAATCGATGCAAAAAGCCAGCTTTCGCGTATTTCCAATCGTCGCGGATGGCCGCAGAAAACCGGCGCTGACAAACAGCAAGTTGCGCCTTAACAGTTAATACACCGATTGAAAGTGTGCTGTTGTGAACACCTGCTGGGCACCCGCTCGCATTACGATTTCTGTGCGTACTTTTGATAATTTCAGGGGACGTCCGGGAATCTGTACGGGCTTGCATGCATTTTAATTTCTTAAGCCGCGTAGCCTGTGACTTGCCCGGCCTCTGCATAAAGGCCGAGCGGTGTCTTTGGAATCTTTTTTGGTCGCCGGTATAGCCTATGAATCCACGCAAATTGAATCACACGGTTGACACCCAGTCGCTGAAAGCTGACCGCCGGCGCGTCGAGCGTCGCCAATGGTGGCTGTCATTCTCGGGCGTGTTAGTCACGCTAATCCTGACGGTAGGAATCGTCTCGTTTGCTCTAACCATATTTTTTCTTCAACGCAATTTCTGGGACTCGCTCAACATTCACCTGGCAATGCGAGCGCTGGTGGGGATGGTATTCCTTTTCGTCGTGTATGTGGTCTACCAACAACATCAAATTCACCGCTTTCGTATGCATCTAGTGGCGCAAGAAGAGCTGTTCACCTTAATCGGAGAAAATGCCGCGGACATGATCGCCGTGGTCACCGTCCAGGGAGAGCGTCTTTACAATAGTCCTTCCTACGAGAAATTGCTTGGGTACACCCCAGCGGACTTGGAAAAAACTTCCGCTTACGAACAAATCCATCCGGACGATAAGCCCGCGGTGAAAGCCGCTGCGGAAGAAGCGAAAAAAACAGGAATTGGCCGCCGCGTGGAATACCGCATCAGGCACAAGAGCGGAGAGTGGCGCGTGCTGGAGTCCACGGCCAGCGCGGTGCGCAACGCCCACGGAGAAGTAGAAAAATTAATCATCGTAAATCGCGATATTACGGAACGCAGGCAGCTGGAGCAACAACTGCTTTTATCGCAACGGCTAGAGGCGGTTGGAAAATTATCGGGAGGGATTGCCCACGACTTCAACAATATCCTTGGCGTGATTATCGGGTACAGCGAAGCGCTGCAAGAAACCATCGGGGCGGACGATCCGATGAGGGAAGCGGTTGATGAAATCGAGAAAGCCGGCCAACGCGCCGCTGCGCTGACGCAACAGCTTTTGGCCTTCAGCCGCAAACAGGTTCTGGAACCGAAAATACTGGACCTTAATTCAATTGTCGCGGACGTGGAAAAGATGCTCCGCCGGCTGATTGGTGCAGACGTTGAGCTGGAGATAATCTCGGATCCAACCATAGGAAAAGTGAAAGCAGACCGCGGCCAGATCGAGCAAGTGATTCTGAACTTGGCCGTGAACGCGCGCGACGCAATGCAGCAAGGTGGGCGATTGAAAATCGAAACACGTAATGCGGATCTGGATGCGAATGACTCGCAGCGTAAGCGATATGTGGTACCAGGGCATTATGTGATGTTGCAGGTGAGCGACACCGGCATGGGCATGAGCGCGGAAGTGCAGTCGCACATATTCGAACCCTTCTACACAACCAAGGAGCAAGGAAAAGGAACGGGGCTGGGATTGGCGACAGTGTACGGAGTCATTAAGCAAAGTGGAGGATACATCTGGCTTGAGAGCGAAATCGGGAAGGGCTCCACGTTCCAGGTTTATCTTCCTCGCGCGGAAGGTGTGGAAGAGGAGACGGCTCGTATCGAGCCGTCTTTTAAGACCCGTGGATCCGGAACGATACTCGTGGCCGAAGACGAACCTTCGCTTCGAAAATTGACCTGCAATACGCTGAAAGAGAGCGGCTACAGGGTCCTGGAAGCGGAAGACGGAGCCAAAGCCATCGAGATCGCCGCTCAATTTGACAAAGACATTCATTTGCTTTTGACCGACATTGTGATGCGAGGGATGAACGGCCGCGAACTGGCCGACAAAATGTCATCCGGACGTCCCAGGATGAAAGTGCTCTACATGTCCGGCTATACGGACGGTGCAGTGGCTACCCACGGAGTACTCGAATCGGGGATCGTGATTCTCAGGAAACCTTTTTCGCGGAAACAACTGCAACAAAGCGTCGGGGAAATGCTGGCGAAGACCACCGGCGAAGGAGCGGCGGAAGTAAATGCAGAACACACTGCAAATAGATAAGGGAATCGGCACAACCGCAAAAAGTGACACCACAACTCCCACACTGCTGATCATAGACGATGATGAATCACTGCGGAAGGTAATGGCGTTCCGCCTGAAGAATTCTTACAAGATTATCGATAGCGGATCGCCGGAAGAAGCCTTGGCGCTGGCTCTGCAGCATAAGCCTGACGCCATCTTGCTTGATTTAATGATGCCGAAATATTCCGGATTTGAAGTTTGCCAGACGCTTTCTTCCCTGAGCTTCACGTCGCACATCCCGATCCTGATCGTGTCGGGAGAATCCAGCGAACACTACAAAAGTATCTGCGAAAGTATTGGCGCCAAGGGCTTTTTTCAAAAGCCGGTCGACATCGACGCGTTACAAAAGAAACTAACCAGCCTGATCGCTATCAGTCACGATGGCCCGCAGAAAAAGCCCCGCGTTCGCTTGAGGGTAATGCTAAAGCTTCGAGGGATTGACGCCACGGAGACGGAATTTGAAATCGTCACGGCTACCGAAAGCGTCAGTTCAACCGGTTTTCTGTGCGGATGTACCGCACTCATAGGGCTCAATACAACCGTTGAAGTGTTTCTGGCAATCGACCAAGCGCCATTTGCCGGAAAAGCGCGTGTGACGCAAGTGCACGATCCAGGCACAGCGGGCCAAAGATGTGATTTCGAATTCGTGGAAAAGCCGATTGATTGGATATTGCAGTAAGAGCAAAAAGGGCTGGGAGGCTGCCATCTTCAGCCCGTGTCAATTTGTTCGAGAGTTGAATCGCAGCCTTCACTGACTGCCGACCCTGCTATGTGGCACGCCTCCGCCGCCTCGGAGGCGCTGAAGCGCGCTTTGCTTTCGCTGCTGGTGGCCGCTTAGTGCTTTTAGCCGACGGATCACCAGTCGCAGCCTTTTCCACATCGCCTCCGCCCTCCAGGGCGATGTCTGCCAAGAGCCGCTCGCTAATGACCGAGCGGGGTTCTTCCGTGGTGGGATCGCCGGTCGAAGCAAATTGATCGCGATGTTTGATCAGTAGCCAAGACCTATCCGAGCTTCGGCCGTAGCCGCGAGTCCGCACCAGCACCCAGGAACCTTTCAATTTTTTCCCCTGCAGCGTGAATTTCAAATCCCCCTTTTGCAATGCTGCGTTAACGTCTTCCACCTCAGGCTCCCAAGTCCCGTTGTCCCACACCATGACGGTGCCGCCGCCGTACTCGCCTTCGGGGATAACGCCTTCGAACCCGGCGTAATCAATAGGATGATCCTCTACCTGCATCGCAAGACGTTTCACCGACGGGTCGAGCGAAGGCCCCTTCGGGACGGCCCAAGAAAGAAGGGTCCCGTGCCATTCCAGGCGAAAATCATAGTGAAGATTTGTTGCACGATGTTTTTGAATCACGTATACGAGATCGGAGCCCCGATCCTTCGGTTTCTGGCCTTTCCCTGATGGTTCAGGCGTGACCTTAAAGTGACGTTTCTTCTGGTATTCGTTCAGTGCCATGTAGTCCTTCCATTTGTGCGGAACCTTCCCGGACCTTGAAAAGTATAAAGCTTGCCGGGCCTCGGCTGAAATACGCTGCCATTCAACGTTTGGGAATTGCGTGCCCTAGTTTGACGGCCATTAAGCGGGAAGTCTTTCTGGCGTCGGGTAGTGATGTTGCTGGCGTCCGACCGCGCCGTCATATTTCTTCGTAGTCTTGAATAGCTCATAGCGGCCGTCAGCGGCAAAGGCTTTTACACGCTCGCGAAGCGCCTGCATTTCTTCGGGTTTCATGGGCTGAAAATCCCTGGCGATAGCCAGATTTTGTTCCAACACGGTGAGGGAGTCCATCCCGCTGATGGTAGTTGCTACCGGAAGACTCATCGCGTAACGAAGCGCGTCCGATGGCGTGGCCGCACCGTGCGAAACAATTTCCCCGGAGCCGCCCATACTTTTCATCCCAAGAACGGCGATGCCGCGGCGATTTGCTTCGGGCATAACCTGAGTTTCAAAGCTGCGGAACGTTGCATCCAAACAGTTCAGCGGCATTTGAACGGTATCGAACGGGAAATCTTGCGTGAGCATTCTTAGATGAATTGCAGGATCCTTGTGGCCGGTAAAGCCAACGAAGCGAACTTTCCCCTGTTGTTTCGCGGCTAATAAAGCTTCTGCCGCTCCGCCCGGAGCAAAAATAAGGTCAGCATCGTTGTAATAAATGACCTCGTGAATCTGCCACAGGTCCAAATGATCCGTTTGAAGCCGGCGCAAAGATTCTTCGAGTTGTTGCATCGCAACATCTTTGCCGCGCCCGTGGGTGCAGACCTTGGTCATCACGAAGGCCTGATCTCGCTTGCCTTTCAATGCAACGCCGAGCCGCTCCTCGCTGAGCCCGTCGTGGTACTCCCAACAATTATCGAAAAAATTTATTCCAGCGTCGAGTGCACGCGCGACAAGGTCATTCGCTTCCTGTTGATCTTTTGTGGAGCCCAGGTGATATCCACCCACTCCGAGGGCAGAGATTTTTACAGCGGTTTTGCCAAGCGGGCGCTGAGGAACCTGATCGGGTGAGCCCGGGTTCTGCTGCGCCTGTCCCGCTAATCCCAAGCGGGGGTTTGCCAGAGCCGAAGCGGTCAACACGGCCGCCCCCTTTACGAAGGTTCGACGACTGACGCCTTTCTCCTCAGACAAGTAAAGCCTCCGAAATCTTCGATCTATTTAGGAATAACCGGGAATGGATGTCCGCTGTTTCCCGTCGCCAACATCATCTCTTTCACTTCTTCCGACTGCATATCGAGCGGGTAATCGTGCGCGAGACGCGCCTCAGGGTTGTCGAACTTGAGGGACACTTTATACAATTCGAAGCGTCCATCTCCTGAAAGTGCGCGAGTGCGGTCGCGAAGCGTTTGCATCTCGTCGGGGGTCATGGGCTGAAAGCCTTGCGCCACTCGCAAGTTTTGCTGAAGTATTTCTAGCTTTTCCATGCCCGTGATCGTAGTAGCTACAGGAAGACTCATCGCATAGCGCAAAGCTTCCTCGGCGCTGATGACACCCTGCTCGATGGCTTCGCCGTGGCCGTTCAACGGCTTCATTCCAAGCGGCGCGATTCCCCGGCGAATCAACTCCGGCAAAACTTGAATTTCGAAGCTGTGAAAATTCGCGTCAAAGGAATTTAGAGGCATTTGGACAGCGTCAAAAGGAAAATCAGTTTGCAGCATTTTCAAATGAATGGTCGGGTCTTTGTGTCCGGAAAAGCCGACGAAACGAACTTTGCCCTGTTGTTTGGCTTTTTGCAGCGCTTCGGCGGCGCCCCCGGGACGTATAAAGAGCTCCGGGTCGTTGTCGAACGTCACGCCATGAATCTGCCAAAGGTCCAGATGGTCGGTCTGAAATCTGTTGAGGGATTGTTCGAGCATCTGCATGGCGAACGACGCGTCCCGGCCATGCGAGCAGACTTTGGTCATCAGAAAAATCCTGTCGCGATGGCCCTTGAGAGCCTTGCCCATCCAATCTTCGCTCTTTCCACGGTGGTATTCCCAACAGTTGTCGAAAAATGTGATCCCATTGTCGATTGCTTGGTGAACGATCCGGATGGCAGTCTGTTCGTCTTCCGCGTCTCCCAGATGGTGGCCGCCGAGCCCCAGCGCCGACACCTGCGCATCGTGCTTGCCGAATTTCCGAAGTGGGATTGAACCACCGGCGGGCGAGGCCGCACCTTCTTGAGCTTGCCGACCTGATGTATCCGGTTGCGTAGTCATCGTGTAATCGTCAGCTTCTGAGGAGGATATCCGTCTGTCATTCAGTTTGTTAACGTGCCTGACCGCGGCATACCCGGCCATAGGGGAATCACCCGACTTTAACGAACTCGTCGCTGTACCGTAACTCGATCTCGAAGGACGTATGTAGATTCATTCTTGGGACCACTTCTGTGGAAGAAATTTACCGAAAATATTATACAAGCTTAGGTTGCTCGCGACATAAAATCTAGAGATGGCGCGAGGCTGGGAAAGCAAGGGTGTCGAGGGCCAGGTTCAGGAGTTTGAATCCAAGGAGAGCCGCACACAAAGGCGGCAGCTAAGCCAGGATCAGAAGGAAATGCGACGCAAGATAGAGATACTGATTCTATCTCGTGCGCGCGTCGAAAAAGAATTGCAATCCAGCGAGAACCCACGTTATCGCGAACAGCTCAACCGCGCATTGATAGACCTGGACGCACAAATCGCGAAACTGAAAGAAAGCGAATAGACTCGATTGAAGTATAAAACGCTCAGGTAGAAGGGATATCTACCCGAGCGGCGCAGCGTAAGTTGCCTTGCCCGTTGCAGATCAGGGTCACCGTGCCGGCGCCCGTCGCATTGCCGCTCTCTCCCTTTTTCAAAGTCTTGTTGAATCCCGGCGCAGTGATATGACAGGAGGGCTCGGGCCGCGAATTTGGAGTCTCCGAAACCGCATTCAGGCAAGTGAAAGTCACCGGACCGGTAATATCAAATTTGTCCGGATGCACTCCAGACGTGTCGGCAGTCGCTTGAAGTGAGTGCACTTTAGCGCGATTTCTCGGCCTTTGCGCCTCGAGTCGATACGCAAGCGCTAGCGCCGAAACAGCCAGAGCAAGTAGAAAAATGAGATAACGCTTCATCGCAACCCTCCAATGAAGTTGTGCAATGTACACCGATCGATGATGCGTGGCAACATCCTATGATTTCCGCCACTGCTCCGATGATTTGAGCTAAAGCAGCGACCGATGAGTTCTGCTGCCCATCCATTCTTGGTAAGGCCGGACGTTTAACATCTGTGTTTTCCCTCGAAGCTGGTTGAGGAACGCCCGTCGAGCCACTTGCTCTTTCTTGGAATGTTCGCCGCCCTCCGATTTTCGACCGACGAGCTGAATGCCGACGTCCGCCGCCTGCGCCCTCGCTTGGCCGCTCAGAAAATCGCCGAAAGCAACAGCACCGGTTATTTTGTAGGGCGTCTTGGAGTCTTGATTAACGAGCTGGATGCGGCGACGCAGAGCCGCGAGAGACTCTTCCATGCTTTCCGGCGTAAAGCGCGGAGATCTGGCACCCGAGACAGCCTCGCCCGCAAGAGTAGTTAGCCACTGATCCCGCCCGTGCGGCTTTATATACCCTTGCATTTCGAGCGCGGCGAGAACCTGCTTGCCCTCGGCCACACTAATCTTGAGAGATTTTGCCAGATCATTCAGAGTCCAGGTTAAGAGTCCTTTGGTTTCCTTCAGAAAGCTGAAGGCTGCAGCGGCGAAGACCGCTGCTTTGGCGCCTGCGGCCGAAAATCTCTTACTTGTTTTGTTTTTCGACCGATGGGATTGTCCGGTGAGCCGCAGCATCGTCAGTTGTTACTCAGCATTCAATGAAATCGGCAATCCGTCACATGTTGGATTGCGGCGCCAATCATCAGTCCCACCGGAAGATGGCTGGCCAAGAATAAATTTAGTCGTGCGGGCGGGCGGGATCCGCGTCGTCAATGAAAACCACGCCCACACCGTTCTGCGTCTTTTCGCGGCCAGCATCGAAATGAACTACCGTGCCGCGCAATGAAAGCATGCTGGAAGCCGCTGGATCCGCCGCCGCTTCTATTACCACGCGCACTTCCGACTGCAATTTCGGCCGGTTTTTCAGGCATAGATAGGCCCCTTGCAGGCTTATGTCGCGCACAGTGGCCTTCTCTTCAAATTTCCTACCATCTTCAGATTGCCCGGTGACGATCGCGGTGAAACGCAACCGGCGACGTTGCCCCGATCGTGTCTCGCGCATCTCCACGTTTACACCACGCTCGCTCATGGTGATGGACATGCCTTCGGTCGCCGCCCAGGTAGCCGGAAACTCCTGCCGCGCCGCGGAAAGAAAGCCGTCCACACCTTTATCCAGAGAATCTGGATCGTGGTGAAATAGAACCAGGTTTCTCACCTTTGCGTCTCGCGCAATCTTTACGCCTTCCAGCCAACTGGAATGGCCCCAGCCTTTGCGTTCCGAGGCCAGTTGTTCCGGCGAATATTGCGCGTCGTAAATCAAAACATCCGCGCCCTGCGCGAGCTGCCGCAGGTTCAGATCATTTTCCGGGACGCCTGGTTCATTGTCGGTGGCATAGACCACCGAGCCGCCTGCGGTGTCTATGCGATAACCTAAGCACCCTTGTGGATGGTTCAGCCACGCGCAACTGAGTTGCGTCCCATTGACTGCCCATTTATCGCCGCCGGTAATCTCGTGAAATGCACGCCCCGCCGTCATCATGTTGACGTCCACGGGAAAGTAGGGGCTGGCCAGCTGCGCTTCGAGCACTTGTCGAAGACTGTCAGGCCCGAGATATTTCGATTGGAAGCTATAAAAGTGGAAGCGGTTTTGGCTCTGAAAAAATGGATTAAAGAACGGGATGCCCTGTATGTGGTCCCAGTGGTAATGCGTCACAAGAATATGGGCTTCGATGGTGTTGCCGCCATTTGCGCGCGTCCAGCGGTTGCCCAGCATGCGCATGCCGGTGCCGCAATCCAGGATAAAACGCGTGCCGTCCGGCGCGGTCAATTCGAGGCAAGGCGTGTTACCACCGTAGCGCCAGGTGTCGCGCTCCAGCGTCGGCGTCGAGCCGCGCACTCCCCAGAAGACCAGCTTGGCAACTTGGTGGGTCATCGCCGGCGCAGATTCGTAGCGCCCCGTTTGCTCTCTATTACGATTTCAGAAAATTGGAAACTGTAGCAATGGTAGGCGGTGGCGGCGAGTGAAGTCAATCCAGTTTCGGCGGACGCGTTCATTCCCGCGAGAACCAGCCAATCGGTGCCTTGGAGTCACAAAGTGCAACTCCGGGGCTGTGCTGAAGGACGGCCAGCGAGTAGAATTTAGCGGTGCAAGACCATTCGCATAGCCACCGCCATGCCCACGAACATGGCCACGCTGACCGCCTGGGCGGGCATTCCCACATTCACCTGGCACGAGAAGGGATGACCGGCATTTTGGGTGTCGCGGTCGTAGCGACGTTCGTCCTCGTCGCAGCCGAACTGATCGCTGGCTACGCAGGCCATTCGATCGCGCTCATCAGCGATGCCATTCATAACCTCACTGACGTTCCGACGCTGGTTATTTCCTGGCTCGCCATGCGCTGGTCCAAACGCCCCCCGACCGCGGAAAAAACCTACGGGTATCATCGCGGTGGGATTTTGGCCGCGTTTGTGAACGCTATGCTCCTCACCATGCTTTCCCTGTTCCTGATTTATGAATCTATTGCCAGGCTGCGGCAGCCGGTTGAAGTTCAGACCGGCATCATGTTGTGGGTATCGCTCTTTGCGTTGATGATCAATGGCGGCATCACACTCGCGGTCCACAACGGCCGCAGTGACCTGAACATTCGTAGCGTTTGGATTCATAACCTCGGCGACGCTCTCTCAAACGTTGCCATCGTGGTTGGTGCGCTCTGCATTCGCTGGACCGGCGCGACTTGGATCGACCCGGTGATCGGCATCGGAATTGGCGCGATGGTGCTCTGGTCCGGGACCGGCATTCTCCGCGAGAGCAGCCATATCCTTTTGGAAGGGTTACCCCGGGAATTGCGACTCGACGCTGTAGCTACCGCAGTACTGCACGTGGAAGGGGTGCAGGAAGTCCACGACATACATATATGGACGCTTGGCACGGATCTGACCGCCCTTTCCTGCCACGTCCGCATACCGGATATGCACATGGAAGACAGCGAAAAAATACTAGATCGAGTCCGCGAGGTCCTGACCCACGACTTCAAAATCACGCACACCACAATTCAGTTTGAACGCGCCGGTCTACCCGCTGAAGCGGGACTTTACATGCCCGCGCCAGCAAGCCGTTCAGAAACGTAAAATCGGAGTGCCTTCCAATAAAAGCCAGGGGTGTTTTTAGAGCGGTGATTGCAGAGGTGTGCCGCGTTCCTGATTAACTCGGAGAGTCGAGTCCGAATCCACCTGGTTCGCGGCAATCGTACGCCGTCCCCCATCCGTTGTGATGTAGACAATCGTGTCGTTTGAGTGCGTGAACGCAACGGCATCAATTCTCGAGCCGTCATTCAACACCAGAGTAAACGGCCCTTCATCTGGCAGCGAAGCCTCCTCCGGCACCACGGATTGCGAAACAGCCGAATCCTCCGGGGCCGACGTGGTAGGGTCCGCAGGCCCTCGCGCCATCGATGTTCCCGGTGATCCGCTCTGGCCCGAATCGACAGATTGGCCGCCGCTAACTTGATCCACATTGGCTTGATCGACGGGCGCCTGATCAACAGCCGGGTCGCCCTCCGCGGGAACCCAGTACGCGCCTCCATCGAAAATCCAATAGAATCCCGTGGCCCGGACTGGTTTTCCAGGTCGGCGATGATTGGTAGACGGCAACTTAGAGCTGCTGGCAAGAATCGGAGAATTATGGCGGGAAGAAGCTAAAAAAGATTGTCGGTTTCCTGCCACTCCGGCAGCGATCGCTGCTGTGTGTGGAGCGCTTACTTGAGGCGAAGCAGCTCGCGCCTGGCTTGAAGTAGAAACGACAAACGGGCTCGCCGCATGCTGAGCTCGGGCCGGATATGCGCGAAAACCCAGCACAGCGGTAAGAATCGCGATGATACGCGCGAATGGAAGGCCACGTCTCAAAGTAACTTCCCCGATATATGGCTACTCATAAGATGCCTCACCCGCCTGGCCGGTTGCAGGCCGGCATTCTACACCCGCGCGACCAACGATTCATCCAACGGACTCTGGAATTTACATTAAAAATAAGGGAACAAAACGGCTCCGTTGGTGTCCATAACGTGTACCTATCCCGCAGGATCCAGCGTGCGCACGAATGAGGTTTCCTTTTCCCTTTGCGTGGGATGTGCTATAAACGTTCGTCCAAAGGATAGCCGGGGCATGACACAGCCGACTGCAAATGCTTTTAACACGAAGCAAACCACGCCGCAGACGTCCATGGGTGTGCCAAAACAGCAGCCGGAAATTGCGTCGGAATTCTGCCCGGGCTGTTCGGCCCGGCTGGCACAGCGAAGTTGTAAACTGATTTGCCCTGCTTGCGGTTATTATATGTCTTGCTCGGATTTTTACTGAAAGCAGGGCCCCGGGGTGGCGAATCAGCACACACACTTTCTTCTGAGAATTGCTCTAAAAAGGATTTAAGACTTCTAGGAGGCGCGAACGTGGCATTGAGGATGACGGATCAAGAAGTGAACGGTGTTACCGTGCTGGAGATTGAAGGCCGCATTGTGTTAGGCGAGGAGAGCAACGCATTTCGCGAGAAGGTGAAGAGCCTGCTGGCTGCGGGCAAGAAAAAGATCGTGCTGAATCTCGCGAATGTCGGCTATATCGATAGCGCCGGCCTGGGTACGCTCGTCGCGACTTTTCACAGCGCCCGCTCGCAAGGCGCCACGCTAAAACTGGCAAACCTCGGTTCGAAATTCAAAGAAGTGTTGCAGGTCACTAAGCTTATGACCGTGTTCGACACCTATGACAGCGAGGCGCTCGCCGTTCAAAGCTTCGCTAAGTAGATCTGCCTCGAAGACTTCAGACCGCGGCTCAACTTAAATCGTTGAGCCGCGGTTCTGTTTAACTCCAGGGTCCACCCGCTGTGGATCCGATTAAGCGTCTATCTCACCTTCAACCTTGTAAACCGCCAGGCCACTCAACAGCTTGGGGTAAAAGTCGGTCGATTTTTGCGGTAACACGTCGCCACCCAAAGCAATTTCCACCACCTGCTGCACACGCACCGGATTCAACAGGCAAGCTAGCTGTGCGTCCCCTCGGTCCACGGCCGCGATTGCAGCTTCTATGGCACGCTCGTAACTTACATTTTTTTCCGCGGTAACCGCTTCAGCGGTGATTCCCAGTCCTTTTTCCAGAATTAACCGATGCAGCAGCACCACATCCAGGCCGCGCTGCGCTTGCGATATGTCCGGCAGTAGCGTTTCGAGATTTGCGTCACGCCGCAGCAAGAATAGGTAGAAGGCCCCGGCTCCCCCGTCTGGTGCGCCCGGATAAATCCCGATCGCTCGGCGTCCGTGGTTCTCTCTTCCCATATCCTTGCGAAAATCGGCGTAGCTTGCCAGGCGCTCCTCAGAGTTGAGAAACGGATAAGAATACCAATCAAAAAAAGGAGCCAGCGCCTTACGGAATCGCTCGAAATCGAAATTCGCCACATTGCGAATCAAGCGGTGGGTCGGGAGAATGGTCAGTCCTCGCGAATGTGAATTTATAAACGTCATCATCGCGAATTCAGACGCGGCCCGCGGATCAGTTTTCCCGAGTTTCGTGCGGCACTCGCTGCGAAAATTCAGAGCGGTTTCATAGCGGTGATGGCCGTCGGCAATGATAATTTTCTTATCCGCCATGGCCGCTTGGATCCGGCGAATGAACGCCACGTCGTTCACCGGCCATAGCCGGTGCGTCACATCGAAATCATCGTGTAATTCAAGCGGCGTTGGCGTGCGCCCAATTTCTTCCAGGAAGGTGTCGATCATTCTCGCGCGATCTTCGTAAAGCATGAAAAGCTGGCCCGTCTGTACATGCGTATGCCGCAGCAATTCCAGGCGGTCTGCTTTTGGAGCAGTCAACGTGCGCTCGTGAGGAAAAACTACTTTCGCGCTGTAGTCTTCCAGCCGGCCTAGCGCGATGAAGCCGATTCTCACTTTGCGCGTGTGGCTGCCGGGAACCAAGTATTCCTGGGAATACACATAAATCGCCGGCGCTTCGTCCTGCACGACAATCTTCTGCGTAATCCATTCACTCAGCTTCTTTGTAGCGCGCGCGTAAACGTTGTTTTCGGCGGAATCGTCAGGAAAGGATTTGCCTTTCTCTATCGCAATCAGGTTGTAGGGGCTTGCGGCGTAGTACCGTTCCTGCATGGCCGGGGTGATTTTGTCGTAGGGTTGAGTGAGGACCTCACTCGGCTTGACCTTGTTTGTATCGTAACGGAATGCGCGAAAGGGATGTATTTCGGCCATGTGTGCTCTCGGAGCGGAACGGGCGCCGCGGAAACGAATTATTGTAGCAGCCAGTGCCGCCGAGTTGTAGCCTTCGTGCGCAGCGGGTGATGCTCTAAAATCTGAAATTAGAGCACGACCTGCGCAGCGGCGAATTGCTCATCCAGCGGCGAAGTGACAATTTTCTCCTTACCGCATAAAATCTAGGGTTTCTTCCAGGACTTCCAAGGGACGAAGGCGAATGCCGCACGAGGACAATAG
>Ga0307477_10001508_pt1 | contig 19447 bp, 16 predicted proteins | sample atmos_gasesECM2C_FD_203316 | JGI IMG/M metagenome (GOLD analysis project Ga0307477, IMG submission 203316) | Hardwood forest soil microbial communities from Morgan-Monroe State Forest, Indiana, United States - atmos_gasesECM2C_515 | ecosystem: Environmental > Terrestrial > Soil > Temperate...
GTGATCGGCTTGCAGGACGTGCCGATGACCCTGAACGGCAGCTCGTCGATCACCATCTCCGGCACCGGCACGACCAACTACCCGTCGGGCCTGAACTTCGGCAACTTCTTCACCCCGCTGCCCGGAACCTATGTCGAGATCGTCCCCCCGTGAGAAATCGCATTGGATCAGACTTCGATCCTCCGTTTGCAACGCGCCCTCATATTCACCGTATGGGGGCGTGTTGGCGCGCCGGCTCCTTCACCCCAATAGATTAATTTACCGTGAGACCTGACGAGGTCTGGATAGCGTTAAACAGCGTACCGGAATTACTCGCGTTAATCTGCGTTGGACCAGTGACAAAGATGCCGAGGTCGAGCGCGGCTCTATTTCACGGTCGAGACGCTCCAGCCGCCAGGGAGGGAAAGGTCGTAATGGATCCCGCTGGTGCCGCTCATGTTGACGCTTTGGCCCAGGACCGAGCCGTAGATATCGCCCGAGCCGCTGAGGGTGATGTTGCTTTGCGGGGCGTAGACGTCGGCGTAAAGGGCGGAGCCGCCGCTGATCGTAAGGTTTCCCGAGCCGCAGTCGATGATCTGGAGGTTTCGGGGAAGGTTGGCGGCGGTGACGGTTTGCCCGCTCATGTTGAAGTTACCCGTGACGTAGATCGTCGCCGGGCCGGTGAACGTCAGCGTGGTTTGCCCGCCGGTGCTGAAGTCATGGAAGTAGTAATTCCCGCCGGGCAAGGTCAGCGCGGCACTGCCGTTGAGGCTGAAGTCATTGTCGTCGCTGTGCCAGTACGGAGAGGCGTTGATGTCGTCGTTCGACGCGGCATAGTTTCCGGCGGATCCCGGCGGGAAGGACAGATTTTTGGTCAGGGGCGCCGTGCTCCCCGTGACGGAAGCCCCGCCGCTCGTCGAAACGGCATGGCCGGGACCGGGGCGTGCGTCGCCGGCAATCGAGGTGCTGCCACTGAGCTTGATGTCGCCGTTGCTGGCGATCGAGCCGTGTGCGCTCGTGACGCCGTTGGCCGACCAGTAGCTGATCGAGGAGTTGCCGCTCATCGAGATGCCATTGAGGCCGATCAGGCCGTATCCGCCAATCGCGGCGGCGATGGAGACGACGTGTACGTCGCAGGTCGGCTTGCCAATGATCGACCCGAAGAGCAACGGAACCCCGTTCCCATTGGCGGCGGTCCGGTTGATTGTCACCCGAATCGCGTTGGCGCCGGATCGCGCCGAACCGGTCAGGACGGTGAAGGTGTGAACGGAGGGATCCCAGACGCCAAGGGCGATGTCGCTGGAATCGATATTGACGGCGACGCCGTCGACGGTGTTGTCGGTGGCCGCTTGAATGGCGTTGTTTTGTGCCGTCTGCCAGTCACTGGCCAGCCCCTGCATCCCATAGCGCGCGGCGGCGTCGGCGGCCTGCTGAAGTTGCTCGCGGGCCAGCCAGACGTGGCCGACGTCCACCCCCAGCGACACAAGGCCCAGAAATACGAGCAGCCCGACCGTCACATACACCAGGGTGGTGCCGTGCGGCCGTCGCGCCGTTCTTCCACCGGAATCCGACATGACCTTAACTCGATTCCTTCACCATCACCGCAGTTCCCACGATCTGCTTGCTGTTGCTGATGCCGCCCATCGAGCTGGAGAGGGCGTGGAGGCCGACATTGCCCCAGGTTACGGTGATCGTGACGGTGACGGTGCTGCCGGCGGACGCCGTGCTGACGTCGGTGGGATTGAAGGTGACGGTGTAACCGGAATTTTGCAGGCCGGCGGCGGACATCATGTTGGTAATAACCGCGTTGACGCCGGAGTTGGTCGCCGATGAAGGGATCGCCGCACGCACGCCCGCCTGCGCGGCCCCCTGCACCGTGTTCTTGACGTAGAAGAAGTACCCGTAATCGACGACGCCGAAGGAGAGCATCAACAGGATCGGCAGCACCAGCGCCATTTCCAGCACCGATGCGCCGTGTGGGACAGCCGCCCTCGACTGTGGTTTGCGCGGCCGTATCATCATCCCTGGCTCCCGAGTCGAAGAACGACCAACAGGACCGCGATCAGGGCCGGAACGGCAAAAGGCAGCGGCCGGTCCACGCTGCGGCAGCCCCGTCCGGTTTGAGCGGCGTGCTCCAGGCCCACTTGCCTCACGTACAACAGATTCATCGTCACAACGGCGCTGTTCCGCAAGAGAACCCGCGTACGCCCCTGGATGGCAGCCTGGGTGACCACGATTATCAGCCCGACGACCTTCTCGATGACAAAAACAGCCAGGGCCGGCGTCGGGCCGAGCCAGGCCCCCACGCCGGCCATCAGCTTCACGTCTCCTCCGCCCAGGGCGCCGATCGCGAACAGCGCAAACGGCAGCGCGGCCGCTGCCAGGATCCCCAGCAGCGACCAAGGGGGGCTTACCGTCCGCGTCCCAAGAAACGATTGGGCGAATCCGCTGAGGATGAGCAGCAGCGTCAGCCAGTTGGGGATGCGGCGCTGGCGCACGTCGATCACGGCCGCCCAGGCAAGCAGGACGACAAGCGGCAGGTACGGAAGCAGGCCGTGGAACATGGATTACATGGAGTTCTGAAGCGAGGTCCAGCGCGCCAGGACCTTGTTGCCGACAGCGGTGATCGCGGCAATCGCGGCGACCACAATCAGCCCGGCAATCAGGGCATACTCGAGGACCTCACCGCCCTGCTCGTCGGCAATCAGCCGGGCGAGCAAATTTCGCATCGTCTTCATGACCATTCTCCTGGTCTGGAAAGGCACGGGCCTTCCGTGACGCCCAGTCTCTTCGCGCACCGGCCTGATCCGTAAAGGCCCTCAGACCGACTGCGGGTGCAACCCCGGTGGATTCGGAGATCGGCCGCCGCACGCGCGGCCCTGCCGTTCGCGCCGGCCCCGGCCTGCCCCGCATGCGAGGCCCCGGTCGGGCGCGATTGCATCTTCCTCATCGGCGATCGGGATTCGTTCCTTAAGGATCGTAAGAGGATTGCCGGATGTGACGGGCCCGAAGGAGATGCGCGCAAAAGGCCTTTCCCCTGGCAGCGCGCCCGGCCCGATAATATTGCCGGCGGCGCGATGTTTGCTCTCTAGAGCGTGGTATGCACTTTTGCACGCTCCAGCCAACACGAAGGAGCTAAAGGCTCTGAAATGGCACGACCTGTCGATCTGGGCGGCAAAGGCGCCCGCTTCATCACCTTCGCTTCCATTTGCCTGATCATCACCTCGCTCTATTTCGGACGCGACGTGTTGATCCCGCTGGCCCTGGCAATCCTGGGCAGCTTTGTGCTGACGCCTCCAGTGCGATGGGTTGAGCACGCAAAGCTGCCGCGGGCCGCCGCCGCTTTGGCCGTTCTGCTGGTTACCGTGGCGCTGCTTGGATTGATTGGATACTTCTTCGGCATCCAATTCGTCTCGGTCATCGATCGCTTACCCGCCTACGAGGGAGAACTCCGGACAAAAATCTCAAACATTCGCAGCCACGGCGGTTTCTTCCGCAAGCTGGAGCACGAAGCCCAGGGCTTAAACTCGACGGCTTCCGGGACGAATCCCCACGTCGCCCCGCATCCCGCCGCGGCAGGCGATTCACACGACGGTGCGGGTATCGCGCAGAGCGGCACACCCGCCGAATCGGTCACGACCGGATTTCCTGCGACTCAGGCGTCCGCCGACAATCCCATCGCCGTTCGGATCGTAAACGCCGTCACTCCCCTCGAGGCCCTGCGGGATTATGGGACCCGGATCCTTGATCCCATCGTCACCGCCGGGCTCGTGCTGGTCTTCATCCTCTTCATGCTGGTCAATCGCGAGGACCTGCGGGATCGGATGATCCGCCTGGTCGGTCACGGACGCCTGAATCTCACGACTCAGGCGCTCGACGAGGCGGGCACCCGAATCAGCGGTTACCTGAGCGCCCTTTCCGTGGTCAATGCCTCGTATGCCGTGCTGGTCGCGGCGGGACTCTGGCTGATCGGCCGCACACTCGGTCACGGCCGCGCGTTTCCAAACGTCCTTGTGTGGGGACTGTTGGTGGGTCTCCTGCGGTTTGTGCCATACATCGGGATCTGGCTTGCGGCGGCGATTCCGCTCGTGCTCGCCTTCGCCCTGTTTCCCGGCAGCGCGGTCTTTTTCGCAACCCTCGGTATGTTCGCCGCGATGGAGATCGTCGTCAGTCAGTTTGTCGAGCCCTATTGGTATGGCGCTAGCACCGGGATGTCGGCGCTTGCGGTGCTGGTGGCGGCGGTCTTCTGGACGTGGTTGTGGGGGCCGATCGGCCTCCTGCTCTCGACGCCTCTCACCGTTTGCCTGATGGTCATGGGGAAACACGTCCCGCAGTTGCAGTTTCTGGACATCCTGCTCGGCGACGAGCCGGTGCTGCCGCCGCACGTGCGCGTCTATCAGCGTTTGATCGCATCCGATGAGGAAGAGGCCGCCGAGCTGGTCCGCTCGACCCTCGAAGAGCAGCCGCTCGAAGCCGTCTACGACCAGGTCCTGATCCCCGCCCTCGCCATGGCCGAGGAGGACCATGCCCAAGACCGGCTCGACCGGCAACACCTGGATTTCCTCCACCAGAACCTGCGCGACATCGTCGAGGAATTGGGAGAGGAGGAGAAAGCCAGGCGCGCGGCGGAGGCGGATGCAAAGACCGAATCCGAGACGACGGAGCCCAACGCGCCGGGTGAAGATCAGACCGTGCGGCCGGCGCTGCCCAAGGGTTGCCAGGTCACCGTCTTGTGCCTTCCGGCCAAAGGCACGGCCGATGAGATGGTCGGGCTGATGCTCACGCAGTTGCTGGAGTTTCGCGGGTATTGTGCGTCCGTCGCGTCGGTTACTTCGCTGACCTCCGAGATGGTGGACATGATCGATAAAACCCGCGCTCAGATTGTGTGTGTGTCGGCGATGCCGCCCGCAGCGGTTGCCCACGCCCGCTACCTCTGCAAGCGAATCCAGGTCCGCTTCGCGGAACTGCCGATGTCGGTCGGCCTTTGGCATGCTAAAGGAGACCTGGACAAGATCAAACACCGCATCGCCTGTGACGATGCGGTCCCGCTGATTACCACCCTTGCCCGGGCCCAGGCGGAAATCGATCAACTGGCCCAGGAGATTCTCGTCCGCGAAAAGAATTCCGCCGCCCCGCCTGCCGCGGCGAAATCTCCTGCCATTCCCGCGCCCGGAGGATAACCTGTCATCGTCCCCATGGTTGCCTTAGGCGCGGCGCCGAAGCCTCATATAATGCGCCTGTGGACCTTCGTCGCATCCGGCAATTACCGCCCTCACTGGTGAATCGCATTGCCGCGGGCGAAGTGATCGAACGGCCCGCGGCCGTCGTGAAGGAACTCGTCGAAAACGCCATCGACGCGGGGGCGCAGCAGATCGTGGTGGAAGTCGAGGACGGCGGCCGGGCCCTGATCCGGGTGACTGACGACGGCACTGGCATCGCCCCCGACGATCTGTCGCTGGCCTTTGCTTCCCACGCCACCAGCAAGCTCACCGACGACGAGGACCTCTTTCACATTGGCACCATGGGATTTCGCGGCGAAGCGCTGGCCAGCATCGGGGCCGTCTCGCACGCCAAGATCCTCTCGCGAATCGCCGCGAACGACGCGGCTTACGAAATTCAAAACCGCGGAGGCGAGATGGGCGGCGTGCAGGCCGCCGCGGGCAGCGTGGGCACTACCGTCGAAGTCCGCAACCTCTTCTACAACACGCCGGCGCGTCGCAAGTTCATCAAAGGGTCGGCCACCGAATTCGGTCATATCTCAGAGATGCTCCTTCGGCTGGCGCTGCCGCACGGGGCGATCAGCTTCAAGCTGCTGCACAACGCGCGCATAACGCTCGACCTGCCGGCGGCCAACGAAGCTGAGCGGTTGCCGTCCGCCTGGCCGCACGAGTTCCGCGAGCGGCGGCTGCCGCTGCTCTCTCGCGACGCGGAAATGCGCCTGCGCGGGATCATCGGCCTTCCCGAACTCGCCCGGCCGACCGCCAAATACCAGTACCTTTACCTCAACGGCCGGATGATCCGCGACCGATTCATCCAGCACGCGCTGCGCGAGGCGTACCGCGGGCTGACCGAGCCGGGCCGATACCCGGCCGCCGTGCTGCTCGTGGAAATTCCGACCGGGGACGTCGACGTCAATGTCCATCCGACCAAGGCCGAAGTCCGTTTTCGCGATAGCGGCCGCGTCCACGGCCTGGTGCTTTCCTCCGTCCGCGAAGTGCTGCTGGGAAACGACCTGGCGCCGGCAGCCGTCCCCATGCAAAGCGACGATGATGCCCCGCGCCTGGACGTCCGCGAGAAAATCGCGGCGTTTTTTCGGCACCTTCCGTCCGATTTGGGCCAGGTCGGCCAACCCGCGCTGAACCCCGGCCCGACAACCGCAGGTTTCGCGCATTCTGCGCCGGCGCCGGCAGTGCCGGCGTCGCAGGACCGCGCCCACGTTGCTTCGATCGGCGCGCAACTTCCCGAGTCTTTCGCGCCCGCCGGCGCGCCTGTCGATTCTGCCCGGCGGCAGCCCGCCATTCAGCTCCACAACAGCTACCTCGTCGCGCAAAGTGACGATGGACTGGTCATCATCGACCAACATGCATTGCACGAGCGGATCATGTACGAGGACCTGCTTTCCCGGCTCCAGCGCGGGCCGCTCGAATCCCAAAGGCTCCTCATCCCGCATCCCGTCAATGTTTCCAGTGCACAAGCGGCACTATTGGAGCAGATCCAATCGCTGCTGGGACGATTGGGGATCGAAGTGACATCTTTCGGTCCGGGCGTCGTTGCCGTCCAGTCGTTCCCGTCGTTCCTCGAGAAGCTCGAACCCGGCACGTTCGTCCGCGAGTTGCTGGAACGGGGCGAGCAGGAGTTGCTGGACCTTCACGACGAGGAGTTGTTGCACGAGGTACTGGACATGATGGCCTGCAAGGCCGCCGTGAAGGCCGGCGACCCACTCTCGGCCGAAGAGATCGAGTCGCTGCTTTCCCGCCGCGAGCTGGTCGAGCGCAGCAGCAATTGCCCCCACGGCCGCCCCACCACCCTCCGCCTGACCCTTCGGGATCTGGAAAAGCAGTTCAAACGGACCGGATTCTGACTGTGCGCATTGCCGTTCAAAGGCGGGGAGCGTGGCCACGGAGCTAGGCCGTCGTGCTGCCATCGGCGGGAGAGGCGGGTGGGGCCGCGTTTTCGCGGGCGCGGTCGTAGCCGTCGATCGAGCGGACGACCTCGATCAACGTATCGATCTCGGCCCTGACGGCGGCCACCGGATCGCCATTGCGGATGGTGTGCTCAGCCTTGGCGGCCAGCTCCGTGACTTGAGGGAAACCATAACCCCCCGCCGCTCCCTTGAGCTGGTGGACCGCCTGGCGGAGGTTTTCCAGGTTCTCGTCGTCGAGCAGGCTCTGGAAAGCCGCCACTCGCTCGGGGAGCCGCGAGACGAATTTGATGAGAAGCTTTTGCAGCGACGGCTCGTTCTCGAGGGTGCTGCGGAGGCTGTGGCCCGCCGGCGTTTGGGGCGCATTGGCACCGGGATCATGCGACGGATTCGTTGGGAGCCCAGCCGGCTCGATCGGGCTTGCAGCGGCCTCGCGCTGATGCGTCGCCGCGGCCGGCACGGCCGCCGCTGCGACTTCCCTGCCCTCCCGAGACGACTGGGTAGTGAGAAACCGGCTGAGCGTCCGCAGGAGTTGGGCCCGCGAGATCGGCTTGGCCAGATATTCGGTGCATCCCGCCTGGAGGCACTTGAGGCGGTCTTCTGCCATGGCGTTGGCCGTGAGGGCGATGATTGGCACGCGAATTCCCGCCGCCCGAAGAGCGCGAGCCGCGCCGTATCCATCCAGCTCCGGCATCTGCATGTCCATCACGACCAGGTCAAAGGACTGGGTCCTGGCGGCCTCGACGGCCAGGCGGCCGGTGGTGGCGATCACGACGTCCGCCCCGGCGCGGCGTAAGTGGGAGGCAATCAGCTCGCGATTGTCTTCGCCGTCTTCGGCCAGAAGGACACGGCCAGCGAGTTGGATCTCCTCGTCGTTGGCATCGTCGGCGCCCACAGAAAGCTGCTCGACGGAGAGATTTTCGATCAGCGGGATCCCCAGCCGCGGGCCACCGTCAACCTTGAAGATGAAGGTGCTGCCGACGCGCAGTTCCGACTGACAGGTGATGTCGCCGCCCAGGAGGCGCGCCAACTTTTTGCTGATCGTCAGGCCAAGGCCCGTGCCGCCGAACCGGCGGGTCGTCGATACGTCCGCCTGCGAGAACGGCTGGAACAGCCGCGACATCTCGTCCGCGCTCATTCCGATCCCGGTGTCGCTGACCTCGAAGCGGATCGTGTGCGTGAAATATGAGATTTCGCGGTAAATCCCCAGCTTGATCCGTCCGGTCTCGGTGAACTTGATCGCGTTGCTCAGCAGGTTGACCAGAACCTGCTTGGCTCGAAGCGGGTCGGTCTGAATCTGGCGCGGGATCATGCGGTCGAAATCGACCTCGAATTTCAATCCCTTCTTCTGCGCCCAGGAGCGAACCAGACCGATCACATCGGCGACGAGCTGCGGGAGATCGCAGTTGATCCGCTCGACGGTGAGCTTCTGCGCCTCGATCTTGGAAATGTCCAGAATGTCGTTGATGATGGCCAGAAGGTGCTCGCCGTTGCGGCGAATGGTCCGCACGCAGTTATGCCGCTCGCGGTCGGTCTGCCGGGCGTCCAGAAGCATCTCGGCGTAACCGAGAATGGCGTTCATCGGCGTGCGGATTTCGTGGCTGGTGTTGGCCAGGAATGCACTCTTGGCGAGGTTGGCCAGTTCGGCGTCCTCCCTGGCCTTGTTGACTTCCTCCTCGGCAAGCTTGCGACGGCTGATGTCCTCGTGGGAGACAACTAGCCGCACCGGGTTGTTGCCGGGGAAGCGCGTGACCCGTCCGAGGAACCATCGACGCTCTTTCTCGCCGTGGGCGGCATATTCGATGGCGAACTCGTCCTGCTGCCCGCGGGCTACCGCGCGAATCCCGGTGGCAAACGCCGCGGCGCGGGCGTCGCGCCGAACTCCCGCAGTCTCGTCGCAAAACGCAAGGTAATTGGTTCCTTCGCCGATGCGGTCGTTGCCTTCGCCGCCCGTTGCCGCGAATTCCCGCCAGGCCCGGTTCGTCGCCAGGACCAGGCCGTTGCCGTCCAGAATGGCGATCTGCGTCGGCAGGGCATCCACGATCGACCGCGAGAATTTCTCGCTCTCCCGAAGCACCTGCTCGGTTTTCAGATGTCGCCCGACGAACAGCCGCAGGAGGATCGCGGCCGACTCGAGCATGATCAGCTCCACCAGTACGATCGCCACCAACCCCAGGCGCTCGTACTGGCGGCCCTCGAAGTTCATGACGCAGACGACCGAACCGGCGAGCACGATCGCGAATGCCGCGATGAGCGTCTTGAGCGGCATCGAGGAGGTCTTCACCTGGCGCTGGTTCATGGTACTTCCCATCCGGCAGACCCGGCCTACCGACGAGCCGCGGCGGTGGTCGGCCGCGCGGCACTCCATCGCGCAATATCGGATAAACATCCTCGCAGGATTATCCGTCGAACTACGCACAGGCGCTGCGAAGGTCCGATAGGTCCGCTCGCCTTGCGATGATAAGGCAAACTCATGACAATACCCGGCCGGGTTACCCTCATGAGAAGGGCGATTTCCATTGCGGCCAGGGCCGCAGTTTCCTGTTTCGTACTCGCGGCAGCGGTGCTGGCGCCGGATTCGGCCTTCGGGGCTGATCCCGACAAGCCCCCCCCGCGCGACCCCTACGAGCAGGTGAATCCGTTCGCCCTGTGGGGAGGCTCGGTCCTGCCGACACAGCAGTTGCTCTCGCCCGCCGGCAGGCAAGTCGAGTTGCCCGGCATGCGCCCGCAGGCCATCGCACTGAGCCCCGATGGCCGCCTACTGGCTACTTCCGGAATGACGCATGACCTGGTTTTGATCGATCCAGCGAGGGCGAGCGTCGTCGCCCGCGTGCCGCTGCCGCCCGAATCCGTAACCATTGGCGACGCCGATCCCTCCTGGTCGCATAATCTCCATCCCGACCGCAACCCGCAGCTCAGTTACACCGGCCTGATTTTCTCGCCGGACGGCTCACGGATTTACCTGTCGAGCGTCCGCGGCGGAATCAAAGTCTTTGCCGTCTGGAAAGACCTCGTCGTCAAGGCGCTGGGCACGCTGGCGCTGCCGCCTACCGAGCTGGAGTACCATCCGAAGGAGATCCCCGCCGGCTTGGCGCTTTCGCCGGATGGGCGGCGGCTCTACGTCTGCCTGAACGTCTCCAATCGTCTGCTCGAGATGGACCCGGCGTCCGGGCACGAGCTGCGGACGTTTACCGTTGGCAATGCGCCCTTCGACGTCGTGCTCAGCGGCCCAAAAGCCTACGTGAGCAACTGGGGCGGTCGCGTGCCCGACGGGCAGGAGACTACCGGCCCGATCGGCATCGGCGCGCGGGTGCGAGTCGATCCGGTCCGGTTCATCGCCAACGAAGGCTCCGTCTCCGTTGTCGATCTGAACCGGGGCAAGACGATCCGCGAAATTCCCGTCGGGCTGCACGCCTGCGGCATGGCCCTCTCGCCCGATCGGCGCTATCTCGCCATCGCCAACGCCAACAGCGACACGGTGAGCGTCATCGACACATCAAGCGACACGGTGGTCGAGACGATCTCCACCCGCTGGCGGCCGACCGATCCGTTCGGCTGTAGCCCCAACGCATTGACGTTCGATGCCGCCGGGAAACGCCTCTTCGTCTGCAACGGCACGCAGAACAGCGTGGCGGTGATCGAATTTGTCCCGGGGAAATCGAAGTTGCTTGGCCTGATTCCGACAGGGTGGTTCCCCGGCGCGCTTGCCTATGACGCACGGCGGCAATCCATCCACGTCGCCAACATCAAGGGCGTCGGGTCAACCCGGCGGCTGAAGGACGGTGAGAAGATCAAATTCAATTCCCACCAGTATTTCGGCACGCTCTCGCTGATTCCGCTACCGGCCGACCAGGAGCTGGGCCCGATGACCGAGACGGTGCTGGGCAACTGCCGCCGCCGGGATGCGCTGGCCGCATTGCTTCCGCCGCGACAGGACATCCGGCCGCGGCCGGTTCCCGAGCGTGTCGGCGAACCTTCGGTGCTCAAGCACGTCGTCTACATCATCAAGGAGAATCGCACTTACGACCAGGTCCTGGGAGACGCCAAAGAAGGCGACGGCGATCCATCCCTCTGCGTTTTCGGCAAAAAGTTCACCCCCAACCAGCACAAGATGGTCCGCGAGTTCGTGTTGCTGGACAACACCTATTGCAACGGCATCAACAGCGCCGAGGGCCACCAGTGGACCGACTCGGCCTTCGCCACAGACTACATCGAGCGCTCCTACGCCGGCTTCCCGCGCAGCTACCCGGACGGCATGGACGAGGCTGACGTTGACGCGCTGGCTTACGCGCCGACCGGATTTCTGTGGGATAACGTCCTGGCCCACGGCAAAACGCTCCGCGACTACGGGGAGTTCACCATCAGCACCAGCGGCTGGCGCGACCGCGCGCAGGAAGGCAGTCCAAAATTTCTCGACTATTACAACGATTTTGTTAATCACACAGGCCTGACTCGCATCGGATCGCGCCTCGCGATCGAATCGCTGCGAAACCACCTGGCCATCCGGACCGTCGGATGGGATCTCGACATTCCCGATGTCGTCCGGGCCTCGCGCTTCACGGCCGAACTTCGAATCTATGAGCGGATGCGCTGGTTTCCCAATCTTTGCATCGTCTGCCTGCCCAACGATCACACGTCCGGAACCAGGGCCGGCTCCCCCACGCCCGGGTCACAAGTGGCCGACAACGACCTGGCCTTTGGCCGCATCGTCCAGGCCATTAGCCACAGCCCGTACTGGAAAGACACCTGCATCTTCGCGATCGAGGACGACCCGCAGGCAGGGTGGGACCACGTCAGCGCCTTTCGCACCACCGCCTATGTCATCAGCCCGTACGCGAAACGCGGCGCCGTGATTCACAACAACTACAACCAGCCGAGTCTGGTGCGGACCATCGAATTGATCCTGGGTCTGCCGCCGATGAACCAGCTCGACGCCATGGCCGCGCCGATGTTCGACTGTTTCACCGATGAAGCCGACCTGACGCCGTTCGATTCGGTCCCCAATCAATTCCCGCTTGACCGGATGAACCCGCTGCCCCAGGCAATCGCCGATCCGCTCCAGAAGCAGTATGCCCTGGCCTCGGCCAAGCTTCCTCTTGAACTACCGGACCGCTGTCCCGAGGATTTGCTTAACCGCATTATCTGGCAGGCCCAGAAGGGCTCCGCCGTCCCATACCCCGCACGGCTGGCGGGGTCGACGAAGGACGATGATGACAAGTAGGTGCAGCGGCCCTGGCCGCCGCGCCTGTTTCGGTACCAGACGGCGACGAGACACCCAAAGCGCCTTTTTCTAACCAGTTGATGCCCAGATACCTCGGACAAATCAGGAATTTGCTTGCCCCAGGGTCCGCGAGGCAGTTAGGATGATGGTTCAACCTTTTTCTTCAAAGGAGGCTCCCGCATGAAGGCGAACCGCACTACGCGCAACTTCGCGCGCATCGAAATGCTCGAGTCGCGCCGGCTGTTGTCCGCCGCTACCATTTCGGTAATCGCGCCGGCGACCGCGACCCGAGCCGCCGTGCATACTCATCCCACCGTGCCGAACATCCTTGGCACCTTCAACGGAACGTACGCCGCGACGAATGGGACCAGCGGGGATGTGATCATCACGATCACCTCCGAAGGTAAGGGCGGCAAACTCGCCGGCACGCTTACGGTCGTTGGGACCGGAACGCTCCAGATCAGCGGATCGGTCAACGTCAAAGGGAAGCTCTCACTGCACGGATCCATCCATCACCTCGTGATTACCCTTACCGGCGCGGTCAGTAACGCGAACAATACGCTCTCAGGCAAATTCCACTCGACATCGAATCACGGGTCCGCCCACGGAACGTTCACGACCACCAAGGCGGCTGTGATATAGCGCGTGGCCCGAAAAATTCAAACGGCTAAACGCGAAGACGCGAGGGCGCGAAGAAGGACGAAAACCTCCGGCGTTTATCCGCGCATTCCGCGTAATCCGCGGTTGAAAATTCTTCGCGTCTTCGCGTTGAATAATCCCGGCTAGCCAGCCAACCGACTGAACAGCCGCTCAGCGCCAGATCGCCGACGCGTCGATGTCGGCGACCGAAGCGCGGCCGCACAGCGCCATGGCGATCTCGAATTCGCGGCGAAGGATGTTGACGACGCGGCTCACGCCCCGCGCGCCATCGACCGCCAAACCGAACAGGTAGGGTCGGCCGATGAGCACGGCGGTCGCGCCCAAGGCGATCGCCTTGAACACATCGGTGCCGCGGCGGATTCCACCGTCGATCAGCACGGGGATCCTGCCGCCCACCTTGGCGACGACGTCCGGCAGCGCCTCGATCGTCGCCGCGGCCGTGTCGAGGTCGCGGGCGCCGTGGTTTGACACGATGATGCCCGCCGCGCCGGCCTTGACCGCGCGGTCGGCGTCGGCGGAATTCTGGATGCCCTTCAGCAGGATGGGCAGCTTCGTAATCGACCGGAACCAGTCGATGTCCTTCCACGTGAGGGATGGGTCGAGCGTCTCGCTGAAGATGCTCTGCTCGGACGGGTGGTAACTGCCGTTGGCGGCGGCATGGCCGCGGAGGTTGGCGCGCTCCAGCCCCGGCGGAAGCCTGAAGTTGGCCCGCAACTCACGGTAACGCGGGCCGAGCACGGGCGCGTCAACAGTGATGACGAGCGCCTGATAGCCCGCGGCCTCGGCACGCCGCACAAGCTCGCGCGTAAGCTGGCGGTCCGGCTGCACGTAGAGCTGGAACCACAGCGGCCGCGTCGCCACTGCCGCGACCTCTTCCAGCGTCACATTCGACATCGTGCTGACGACCATGGTCGCGTCCGCGGCGCCCGCGCCTTTCGCCGTCGCCAGTTCGCCGTCGGGGTGCGAGAGTTTTTGATAGGCGGTGGGAGCGAGCAGGATCGGGAATCGCAACTCGCGCCCCAGCAGCCGTACACGAGTGTCCAGCCGCGACACATCGACCAGCGCCCGCGGCTTGAGGCGGATGTGTTCGTACGCCTTGTGATTCCACTTCAGGGTGATCTCATCGGCGGCCCCACCCGAGACATACTCCCACGCCATGGGAGACATCACGGCCCGGGCCGCGCGTTCAAAGTCTGGAATGTCGAGCGGATCGGTTGGCTCGCCTCTCGCCTTGCCGGTCGGCTGGTTGAGCGCCGGGGATTGCTCACCTTCTGTTGTCGAGGCGAGGGCGGCCGCGCCCGCAATCACCCCCGCCGAACGAAGCAGTCCTCGACGTGACATCGCCATAATTGACCTTCAGCAGACCAAGTTTGACGGGCCGGCCCGACGCCGACCGGCTCTCAATTTACCAAAATGTTCGACGCGGCACCGTCCGGCGTTTGGTTTTACGGGTGGCCGCTTAGCCTCGCGATTGGTCTGCCTCATCAGTCGGTCGATGCGCCGGGTCAGCCAACGGTATCGGAGGTCGGACAGCGGTTGGCCAAGCCGCAATACGGCGTAAGCGAATCCGAAAAGTGCCGCAACGAAGATCGACCCGGTCGCCACAAGAACGAGGAACGGCGGATGGAATGCACGCTCGAGCCAAATCTGCGTGAGTCCCAGCGCCATCGCAAACGACACAACGAGTACGAGGAACCAGTTGCGGACAAACCATCGTGCAAGTTGTGATCGCTCAGGTGGCATAACGGACCAACGTTCAGCAGCCGGGCGGGCACTCGACCAATCGTTTCCCATTTAAAGGTTCGCGTCGCGTTCGCGTTTCGCGTCCCTTTAACTCGCCCCGCATCACTTTTAATTCGCCCTTTTCAGGTTCCTCTTTCCAGGTCACTGACCCCTTTTCAGGTCACCCCGCTTGACGGGGCATCTGGCCTGCAACGACAATCGCGGGGTCACATCGACGGGCAAATCATGAATCAGGAAGCTCGAAGCACGAGTCGCAGCCTGACCATTGCTATGATAATTGTTTCTGTTGTTCTTTGCGCCACGGCAAGCATTAGGCTCATCCAATACTTCCATGAGAGACACGAATATGAACGGAACCACCAAATTCTGCGTTGGCAGATGCGGGCAGCAGAACTGAACGGCAGGCGAAACAAAGTATTGATCAACGAAATAGAGGCGGGAGTACCGCTGAATGTCGCGCAATCGGATGCGGATCGGTGCGGCTGGACCGACCAAGAGAAGTCCGAATACGAAGAACTAGCAAAACGCATCGCCGCATACGACGCTGACCACCCAAAGGGCCGGTGATGGACCTGGACCTGAATTCGCCGACATTCACGTAAATTTTTGCCGTTTCGCGATTTAAGTGCAAAGCCCGAAATGCAACACTTTTCGAGCTTCCGCCCGCCTGTAACACTGAGGCAGGGGCGGATCACTCGATTACCGAAATGCTCTAACGGCGAGCTGCCGCGGCGTGAATCGACTCGATGAATTTGCCGAATTCATCGAGCATCGGCTGGCCGCCGACAAGAAAAATGTCGTTGTGATCCGCTCCTTCGACGGGAAGTTGAATGACCGGCGCATGGGCCGCAGCGGCGAGCTGCGACATCATGGCAAAAGGTACAAGGCTGTCCTGCGTGCCGTGTATGATGAAAACCGGGCAGCTAACCGACCCGATCTTGCGCCGGTTGTCGAAATGATACTTGAGAACCAGCCCGGTCGGGAACACCGGCATCACTTTGCGGGCCATCTCGTCCATCGTGGTAAAGGCGCTGATGGTCGCCAGCCCGGCTACACGATGGCGCGCCGCAAGGTCGATGGCAGCAGCGCCCCCGAGTGACCGGCCGACCAGCACGATCTGCTGGGGATCCACGTCACTGCGCGAAAGAAGGTACTGATAAGCGGCGTCGGCGGTGGCGTAAAGTCCGGTCTCGCTCGGCTTGCCGCCGCTCATCGGATACCCGACATATTCGGGAACGATGACGTTGGCGCCCAGCCGGCGGAATTCGTCGAAGATGACAAGGGAGGTCTTGATGCAGTCGCCGTTGCCGTAGAAGAACAGGACCGTCGGCCGCAACGAGCAATCGGGCCGCGGCGTGCTGTCGGCTTCGAGCGCTTTGCCGAATACGGCGGCGACGCGATGGCCATCGGAAGTGTGAAGGATCAGCAGTTCGCGGCCGGGCGCTGCCGAAACCTGCGCGGATGGCCCCCGGTGAATGAAGGCGCCGGGAAAGATCAGCCAGTTTTGCGCCCACGCCAGCATCAGTCCACTTACCAAATAAGCGATGACTAGCGCGCACGCCAGCCGCACCGCCCACCGCCGCAGCCGCGACGGACGCGGCGTCATTGACCCTTCGGCGCGCACACCTGATTCAGACATGGGTACACGATTCGTCAAATTCAGCGCAATTGTAGGTTCCTTAAGGGCTGCAAAACGGTGTGCGGTTTCCAGAATTCGGCGTGCAGTCCCCGTGACGCGGCAGATCCGTCAACCAACAACTGACCACTGACAACTAACAACTGACAAATTCACTCATCCGTGCGGCGGAACATGTTCCCGCACAACCGGCGGACGTGTAAGCGGCTCTCGCGGAATTCGGTGGCTTGCCAGCGATCGTGCCAGCGGCGATGCGGGCTTGGACGCCTCCGGCGCGTAGCTGGTGACGAGCTGGGCTGAGAGGCGCCGATTCCCCTCGACCGGCGGCTTGCCGACCAGCCCGGCGATCTGATTCACCTCGGCGTGCTTGGCCGCCAATTGGTTCTCGAGCTCGCCAATCTGCGCCTCGATGTCTTCACATTCCTTCAGCAACGCGCCGTAGAGCAACTCGCCCTGGGCAAGCCACTGCTGAAATGTCCTGGGTGACGGGGATTCGGACCCGGTATTCATAACAGCATCTTACCTCACTCCTCCACGCCCGGCACACATTTTACAGATTCCCAACCGCAAACCCCAGGTCAAACTGGAGGGAATCGGGAGTTTAACGGAGCTCGCGGCGAAGGGCGGACCGGGCGGCAAAATACCCACACATGCCATGGACCCCGCCGCCGGGCGGCGTCGAGGAAGAGCAAAGATAGAGGCCGAGAGCCGGCGTCGAGTAGGGATCCAGTCGGAAAACCGGACGGGTAAAGAGCTGGGAAAACTGCTGGGAACCGCCGCCGATGTCGCCTCCGATGAGGTTGGGATTGTGCCGCTCGAGATCGGCGGGCGTCATGACGTGCCGGGCCCGGATTCGGTCGCGAAAACCGGGGGCGAACCGCTCAACCTGCCGTTCGATAGCGTCAGTCATGTCAATCGTGTACCCATTGGGCACGTGACAATAGCCCCAGGCGGTGTGCTGGCCGGGCGGGGCGCGGGTGGGATCGAACAGGCTGGCCTGGACGAGCAGCACGTAAGGCCGGCTGGAAACCCGGCCTTCCCACACGGCTCGTTCTGACTCGGCCAGTTCTGCGAGGCTTCCGCCGAGGTGAACCGTGCCGGCGCGAGCGCATTGCGGGTCTTGCCATGGAATCGGGCCGTCAAGTGCCCAATCGAGCTTGAACGCGCCGGGCCCATAGCGGAAGCGCATCAAACGCCGCTTGTATGAGTCCGACAGACGATCTCCGGCGATGCGGATCAACTGTCGCGGCGTAACGTCGCAAAGCACCGCTCGCGAACGCGGAAGCTCATCAAGCGAAGTAATCGGCGTTCCGACTTGAATCTTTCCGCCCAGGGATTGAAAGCAGGCGGCCATAGCATCCGCGAGTTTTTGGGAGCCGCCCTTCGCGACCGGCCAGCCGCCGGCATGGGCAGCGATGTTGAGCACAAGCCCGAACGCCGCGGTGGCGGCCCACTCGAGGGGGAGCACGGCATGCGCCGCCACGCCGGCAAAAAGTGCCCTGGCCCTTTCCGTGCGGAAGCGGCGATGACACAACGCCGACGCGGATTGCAACGCCCGCCCCGCAAAACGGGCCAAAATAATGGGATTACATGGAAGTCGCGGCGGGCCCAGGAGCATCGGTACGAGCCGCGGCCAAGCTTGAACCAGCGGGGCCATCAGTGCGGCATAAGCGTCGCCGTCCGGCCCGAGTTGGCGCGCCGTGTCATCGACGGAACTCTCCACCACCCCGGCCGGGCTATCATCCATCGGGTGAGCAACCGCGACTGGCGGATGGATCCACTCCAGACCGTGCTTTTCGAGCGTCAGCGACCGCAGGAGCGGCGAAATCTTCGCCATCGCATGAACCGTCGAGCAGATATCGTGAACAAACCCCGGAAGCGTCAGCGACGCGGACCGACAGGAACCGCCGATGGTCGGCGCAGCCTCGAACATGATGACCGAGCGACCCGCCCGCGCCAGCGTGATGGCCGCCGCCAAGCCGTTAGGCCCGGAACCGACGACCACGGCGTCGTAGCGTTGGGTTCCCCTCGGGATCACGTCTTCACGCCTCGCCTAATTTCTTGCGGATCATCTGTCAGATGTCCGACACGCCCAGTTCTCCGGCCCACCGCTCGATGTAATAGTCAAGACCCATCCTCTCGAGGATTTGGACGACCAGCCGCAGCAATTCATGTTGAGACATTCAGCATCCTCCGCGCTGCCTCACGTTGTACGAGTTCGTCGGGCCAGTCGGGGTGCGCGTCTCGAATTCCGGCGGCGACCAGATCACGCGCGAAGCGGAACATCCCGTCGGCGATCCGGAGGCGTTCGGCCCCGGTCTTTGACCGGTAGACCGCCACCATTCGCTCATCCATTACCTCGACATTGCGCGGATCGACGCGTCTTGGGACTGCTTCACGCATGCAATACCTGCCGCCCTGATTGTACCGTCCAACACCTGCCGCGCGCCGTTCAGGCCGTCGCCGGCTTGTACTCACACAACTCCAGCAGGTTTCCTTCGGGGTCCTGGAAGTAAACCAGATGCTTTTGGGCATTGCGGCCGTAGCTCACCTGGGTGGTGGGGACGCTTTGAACGTCGCTGAAGAATCGAACGCCGGCCTCCCGGAGTCGCGAGACGATTTTCTCGATATCGCGCACCCGAAAGGCGAGGTGACGAAGCCCCGGCGTATTGGCCCGACCGAGGCCGCCGGGCCGGCTCGATTCCGGCCGGCGATAACGGATGAGCTCGACTCGCGGGCCCTGCGGAGGGTCGAGGTAAATGACATCCGCCAGCACGCCGAACAGGGCGACGGTCTGGTCGATCCACGGCCCGCTGATCGTGACGTTCTTGGTAGGTTTCAGACCCAGCAGCGAGCCGTAGAACGCCGCCATGCCAGCCAGGTCTTCCACCACGAGGTTCACATGATCGATCGATTCGAGCATGCCGTCTTTATAACCGACGGTCGATGCCACTCGCAGCCCTGTGGGCGCGGTGATCGAAAGAACGCATCCGCCGGCCTTTGGCGGCCGGCGGATGCGCTGCGGTCCGAAATTCGATCCCAATCAAAAAAAGACGTTGATATCAGC
>Ga0307477_10001509_pt1 | contig 19446 bp, 22 predicted proteins | sample atmos_gasesECM2C_FD_203316 | JGI IMG/M metagenome (GOLD analysis project Ga0307477, IMG submission 203316) | Hardwood forest soil microbial communities from Morgan-Monroe State Forest, Indiana, United States - atmos_gasesECM2C_515 | ecosystem: Environmental > Terrestrial > Soil > Temperate...
CTCGCCGAGGAGAACCTGGACGTGGCGAGCTTGACTGCGGTGGTCATTGCGAGGTTCATGGTCGCTCGTCGGGCTGCCGGGTATAAGGGTGGCTTTCGCCGCGGGCACTGGAGCCTTTGTTGGCTTATCTGCGGGCTTTGAGCCAGGCACCACCCCCAAGCGTGCCGAGGCCCGAGGGGCCGGTGGAGGGGTTGCTCTGCCGGTTCAAGCACTACCTCGTTGTGGAGCGAGGTCTCAGACCGCCGAGCGCGCGTAGATACACGGAAGCGGTGCGCCCGTTTCTTGACAGCCGTCTCACTGCGGAGGGCCTTGATTTGGAGGGGCTCGACGCGGTAGCGCGTTGGAGCCGAGAAGCAGGAGCCAATCCGTCACGGATGGCCCGATCAATGACGCAATGCACGCCGCCGAGATCAAGTTGAAGCGCGGCTGGCGCGATATCGTTCGTAGTTGGGAAAGCACACGATGAGCACAATCTCCGACAAGACCGACGAGCTGTTCATGGCCGCGACGCTCAGCGACGACGACTTCGGCTACCCCAACGGGGTTGAGTTCGTTCCCGGCGACGAGGAATGGGCCGACGAAGCTGTCTGGCGCAAACTTGCCGAAGGCCGTCCGACAGTTCTCGTCGGGGAGCAGGACGAGCTCTTGCTCGTGCCTTTGCAGCGGGGCCTGATCGACAAGCTGCGTGGACGCGTCACCGTCAACGTCGGTCATCGCGTCGGCGGACACACGTCTCCCTTCGTTACCGCAAGCTGTCTCGGCCGTCAGACTGTGCGCCGGAGGTGTGCGAGCGCGCCTGCGCCGCATAACAAGGTGTCTTAGCTCTTATCAGAGTCTGCTGCGCCATCGTGCTCGGCCGCTTTGGAAAGAGGCATACGGCTGTATACTTTCCACATGCCAAAATTTGAGGTCAGTATCGGTGAGAACTACTCGCAGCTTTGAGGCGCCAGTCCAACCCAACGAGCCCATTCCTGAGGTGCGCACTGTCTATTGGGCCGGGGAGGCCACAAACGAAGAGGCAGCCAAGGAGGCCGCCTACCGTGCGTGGGACGAGAAGTATGGGGAGGGCAAACAACCCGTAGCAGCGATCACGAAGATCACACCGCTAGCTTCGTAGCGCCTCGCCCGAAGGGCCGCGATATTGCGCGATGTTCGGCGATCCTTATCGGTCGTGGAGCGCCGTCCGCGATGAAAAGGCAGAGGAAAAGGCAAACGAGGCCAGGTTTCGCGGTAGACAGCCAACGCCCTACATGCGCCTCTGAGTCGGGAATCCGCACCGTTGAGCGGGATTCTCTCACGCGCCCGGCAAGATTCGAACTTGCGACCTTCCGCTCCGGAGACCGTTCCGGGGGTGTCGCCGGTTGTCGTGGGGACCGACTAAATGGCTCTATTGCTGGAGATTCGCCTACCCGGCCCAAAGCCGAGTGTCGCCGAATGGCGTGAGGCATGTTTGCACTTTGTTTGCACCTTGGCCCCCTGGAGAGCCCTCCGCTGTCGTAGCGGCGTCAGCCGGGCGAGCAGATAGCGTCTTCGGCCATGGCACCGTTTCCATCCCTGAAGGCCAAGCAGCTCCTGAAGGTGCTCGAAGCCGAGCCTCTCGGCTATCGCATCGTGCGCCAAACGGGATCGCACCGGACGCTCGAAGCTCCGGGATGGCCGAAGCTCACGTTCGCATTCCACGATAGGGCGACAATCGCACCCGGGCTCATCCGGCAGATTCTCGTGCGTCGCGTTGGGCTTGCCGAAGAGGACGCGCTGAGGCTACTCTAGGAGGCAGCATGCACCATATCCGTGTCATCCATCATCACGAAGACAGCAAGTGGTGGGCCGAGTCGCCGGACGTGCCGGAGTGGTTCGCTGCCGCCGACACCTATGCGGAGGCTCACCAGCTCGCCGAGGACGGCATCCGTTTCGCGCTCGAACGCGCCGACGTTACGATCGAGCACTTCGTTCCGGCGGGCGCCGCCGTCGCGGCCTGACCACGATCAGCGCGCTGGCGACTTCATGTTCGTCACGCTTCGACAAGCACCCGTCCCTCGGTGAGCGCCGCGTGAAGCGCCGTTCCCGGAGCCTCGCCCCACTCCTCAACCTGGGCCTCGCTGTAGACCAAAACATCGATGGGGCGGCGGAAGCCGCGTAGAGCGCTGCGCAGGCGGACCATCTCAGCGTGCCGGTCGGGCACGTGGGGCTCGATCACCAGGAAGTCCAGATCGCTCCCAGCTCGCGCTTCACCGCGTGCGTGCGATCCGAACAGGATCACGCGCACTGGCGAGCCGGCAGCCTCGGCCAAGATGTGGGCAGCACGTTCGATGTCGGGTCCATGCCGAACACGCTAGCTCGCCGCGCCGACGACGGCACGCAGCATCAAGCAGTGTCGCGCTCAGCGCGAGCGGCCTGCATCTCCTCGCGTACTAACGCCATCGCAGCATCTTCCTCTAGATCGCTGCGCGCGCGAATACGGGCGACGAGCAAGCGCAGATCGTAGGCGCGGATAGCGCGATCGACGATCTCACCCTCGCTGACGTGTGCCTCGGCTGCGTGCGAGCGCAAGATCGATGCGACCTTCGCGTCTAGATCGATGTTGACGTGCTGGCGAGAAGCAGCCATAGGAGAAGCCTACGGCGCCATCCGATGCATCATGTTCGCGTGCCATCACGTCGCGCGCTGACGCGCACGACGCCGGCCTTCACTTCTTCCACCGCAATCCGGTCGGCCTCATCGGCTGGAAGTGTGCTGCTCGTCGCCGCAAAGCTGATCGCCAACGGTTCGCCGATATCGCCGTCGAGCAGATGAACGTAGGTGGAAAGCGTGAAGGCGGGGGAGTGGTGGCCGAGCCACCGCTGCACCTGCACGGCGTTGCGGCCTTCCGCGAACAGCAGCGAGGCGCAGGTATGCCGGAAGGCATGGAACCCCACCCAGGGAAGCCCCGCCTTCTCAGCCGCAGGCTTGAGCACCCGCCGACGGACGTTGTTCGGCATCAGCGGCGAACCATTCACCGCTGCGAACACGAGGTCGTCGGGCGCCGACTCCTCGCTTGCGCTCTTAAGCTCGCTCAACGCCGAGGCGAGCGAATGGTCCAGCGGCACGTCCCTGCGCCCGTAACGGCTCTTGGGAGGCTCCATACGGCCCTTTACGAGTCCTCGCCGCACCTTGACGTGGGGCGCCGGGCCATCAAGCTCGACGTGTCGCCATTGGAGCGCGATCGCCTCGCTTATCCGCAGGCCCGTTGCGGCAAGGAACCAAAAGAACAGCCGCCAGCGGCCGGGGAACAGGCCGAGCAGAAGCGCCAGCTCGTCGCGGCTCATCGCGCGCCCGTCGTCCTGCTCGGAGCCCTCGACCGTAGGCCGGTGCGGGAGGTCCACGTCTCGCGCCGGGTTGGAGCGAATCAGCCCCTCGCGCACGGCGGTGGCAAGACAGGCACGCAGCGGCTTGACGATGTTGCGCACCGTGGAATCCGAGAACGGCACTCGCCTGTCGGGTTCGTCCTTAGTCGGCCTTGCCTTTGTCTGCTCGCATAGCCAGCCCACGAATCCGGCGACCATGCTCGGACTGATATCGGTCAGGCGCGTGCGCTCCGGGAAGTAAACGAGCGCCCAACGCTTCAACACTCGCTCGTATTCATCGCGTGTGTTCTCGCGGAATCCGCGTCGCCCGCGCCCTTGGTAGCGCTCGATCCATTCGAGGGCGTATTCGTGCAGCGTGACGCGGGACTGCTCTTGGAACTCGCCGCGCGCCAGGTCGGTTTGGCGCGCGGCCTTCTTGCGTCGTGCTTCATCGAGGGTGCGGCAGGACTCCCAATGCTGCTTGCCTGCGACTCGGTAGGCAAAGACGTAACGGTTGCCGCGCTTGTAGATGCCCGGCGTGCGCGTCTTTTGCGTCCGGCCTGCCATCACTCGGCCCTTGTCGCACCTCTCTTGGAGTGCGCCATCAGAAGCTCAGCCGGTCGGCCTCTATCGCGGCGCGAGTCGGCCTGTACAGCCCGTCCTCGCCGAGGACCGCCAGCTCGTAGTTGATCAGCGCTCGCAGCGCCAAATCCACTTCCTCGCGGTCGGCCTCCTTCTCGGCGTCGCGCTCGCACTCGCGGGCCACCGCCTCGCTGCTCATGCCGTCCTTGCCGTCGCTTACGAGGATGTACATGGCGACGGCTGCGAGCCTGTCGATCTTGGGGTTGTTCTTCACGGACTCCTCCTTTGGTCGGAGGCTCCGAAAGACGGTCTTCTGGCGAGGAAGACACCCGCGCTGCGTCGATAGGGTGTCTGTGCGCCGGTAGTTCACGCTTCCGGTGCCACGGCGCCCGGCGGTCCTACCCGCGCGGGCGCCAACTTGTATGTTCGCTCGGCGCAGATTAGCGCGCCTTAGCCTAAGTGTAAAGGTCGGTCGGACGTGTCGCCAAACAAGCGCCAAGCAGACGGGGATAACGACGACTACGTGATCCTTGGCAAGGCCCTGCGAGAACTGCGCGAGCTGGCAGGGCTCACGCAAGAGGGATTGGCGGCGAAGGTGGGTATCGGCTCGACCTACGTCTCTCAGGTCGAGCACGCGCATCGCGGCGTCCGCTGGCACACGCTCCTGCGACTCCTTGACGCGCTCGGAGCCGACCTCGCGCGGCTCAGCAAGGCGATCGACAAGCAGCGGCGCACACACTGACCATGGAGAGCTGTACGGCGCCGTGCAGGTCACGCTGCCCTGCCTTCGATGTAGGCGTCGAGGTCGTCGCGGTGTAGTAGAACCCGGCGGCCGTCGCGGCGGGGATGGAGCTTGCCAAGGGCGATCAGGTCGTAGATGCGGTCCCGGCCGCAACGCAGCCGCTCAGCCGCATCCGCCACGTTCAGCCACGGCGAGCCGCTCGGCGTGGGAAGGAAGGCGGCGGCTCGCCGTGCGATCTCGTCAAGCTGCTCGTCGGTCAGCCTGACGGTCAGCTCGATCATCTGTAGGAGCACACCGCAGGGCGTGTCCAGGTCGTAGGGGCTCGAAAAGTCCTCACACCCTTAACGACCCCAAAGGTCCCATTCCGGCCAAAGAATCCGCTACGTCATTCGTCCAACGCCCCTCGTCGCCACCCGGCCTGCCGAATGCATGGGACGCCGCCTTGTCGCGCGCCGGTGCCGGTCAGCCATCCTCGTTTTCGAGCAGCCCGAAGACACCCGAAGCGGACACAGACTAGATGCACAGCAGTGCGAAGACACAGCAATTGCTGTGTCTCGACGGCAGCCACGCGCCGCCGCTCAGCGGTAGCGATCTGATACCGCACGGTCCCCGTACATCTAGCTCGGAGTCCGTCTGGATTCGTCGCACGGTCTACTCTCGGGGCATGGGACCCCAGCGTTGGGCGCTGTGCGCCTCATCGAGGCCGAGCCACGGAAGTGGTGCCGTAACACTGTCCCGAATCCGTGACCTCGATTCTGCGGAGGCTCACACGGCGATACGGGCGACGACGCTGATAAGCGAGATCGTCAACGCGTCCCCATATGCGAAGCTGCTTGAACTCACCCAGCTTGCCGAGCAGGCGACTGAGGCTGAAGGTCATGCCGTGCAGGCGTGGAAGAATCTCAGGCTCGCCTATGAGGATTACATCGACGGCCTAGGCGCGTCGCACCCGTCACCTGCGAGCGACTCGATCGGTCGGCTCATCGCGTTCTTGGTAGACCCCCGTCCGACAGGAGCCGCCGTCGATTTGCCTGAATTGTGCGATGCGGCACTGGGCGAGGTTGAGCTTGCGTTGGCAAAGGAGCTCCTCGGACGCAAATCCGACATCGCCGATGCGATCAGCGTTGTCCGAAACCTCGCGAACGAGGTCAAGCACGGCGACGCCGTGTTGGTGAAGTTCGGCGAGATACGCGATAACCTCGAGCGTCAACAATTGGACATGACGTTGCGCTCGGTCTCCGTTAGCCAGGCTGAAGCGCTTGAACGAGCGCTCCACGAGGCGCACGCAATGGTCGAGGAAGCAGCCTCATGAGCGAGCCGTCGATTGGCGAGGCAGTAGACCTTGAGGCACTCGTGCACCACGCTTCGCAGATCACCAGTGATCTGCAGCGGCTGTGGCAGGAAGCGCTTGACGACACTCGTCGTAGCGAGGTAGGGGAGCAACTTCGCGCTAGATGGTCAGCGGTAGTAACCGCGATCAATGAGGCGTCCAAGGCACTGACGGAGAGGCTCGAATCTAGGGGTCTTGATCCAAGGCTCCCAGAGCTCCTTCCTTTTTCAGCGCAGGTGGCAACATTCTCCCTTGACCCGACGCCAGAGCAGGCTCTTCGTCAGGCGCAGATGGGCCTGCTGGTGGCCTTCGATCTGCTCAGCATGGCTCTCGGGGAGCTGCTGCGCGAAGAGGGAGACGGCGAGCAACCCAACGAGAGTCGAGACTGGGATCCGAGCGCGTTTGCGATCGCCCGCGAGCGGGCGATCATGGTTTCAAACTTGGCCGGTTTCGTCTCGCAAGCAGAGGCAAATCTCCTTGGCGACGCCAGGATAGTGGCTTCCGCGACGCCGCCTGCGCTCGCACGTCTGAGCATGGCCAGGGCGGCGTGGTCGCACGGTGACGCGGAGGCCGCCTGTGTGCACTTGCATGTCGGAGCGCGCCTTCTGATCGGCGACCTCTTGAGCGTTGACTCCAGTGCGCTGCCAGTGGACATCGCGGAGCACCTGCTCGCCCAGCACGGCCAGAGTAACCTGGGCGCACTGCTGAAGCTGCTGCAGCGTTCAGTTGAGACGGTGGTGACGGGGGCGGAGACGGATCTCGCGGTCGTTACGGTGCTTGTTCCCAACCTTCTAATGGCGCTGGACGACCTCGCGCTTCGCCCGCCCGTCGAGTTGCTCCGCAAGGCCTTTGCGGATGTCGTTGACAGCAAGCCTCAATGAGCGGGCCTCGGCGCAATCGGCTTGGACTGGCAAGGGAGCGCACCCCAATCGTGCGCTTTGGGGACGTCGATATAGCCTCATCGGCGGAGGCCATCAACACACGGGAAGGCTTGGATGTACTCCCAGAGGCCCAACTGCGGTTGAAGCTCTCCACCACCCCTGATTCGGCAGACTACTTGGCGCCAGTGGTGATAGCGATGCGCGAAGGAGGGCTTGAGCACGAGCTATTTCAGGGGAGCGTGTTGACAGCAGTGCTCGAGGGCGAATACGCGGTACTCAAATGCGCGGGGGGACAGCTGCTGGTCGAGTCGTTGATGGGCCGCTTCGCCGCCGCGTTTATGACTGCCCCGGAGATTGCACATATGGCAGCACGCGCCGCTGGGCTGGACGAAGATCGCATCGTCATTCCAGCACTTGAGGACTTGCCCCTCCAGACCTTCGAGGTTCTGACAGGTCTTGAAGGAATCGAAATCGACACGCCGATCCAGCTCGGCTCGGTGCGCCTTCTCCCCGCCGGTACAGCCGAGCCGCTCGCGGCGCACATCGACACTGGCGAGGAGACCGATCTGGTGGAGGAGTTCCTAGGCGCACGGGCCTACGCGCTCAGCCTCGTTACAGAGACAGTTGCCTACCGAGCCGAGAGCGATGCCCTCGCGGAGATCGACTGGGCGCTCGCATGGTTGAGCGTACACCTGCGATACGGACTCGTGAGACTCCCGGACGGACGCGCCCAGCCCTTCTCACGCGTGGCCGCTCGCGCACAGCCCCGACGCGGGCCACTCGTGGGCGGGCGGGCGTTGCAGACCGGGGGGCGATGGATCCACGCAGCGAGTTCTCAGGCCGCCCTCACTGTCGCCGGCCAAGACGCGTTGCAATCAAGCGCGATACCCAACAGCCCGTCCAGCAGCCTGCGACAGGCCGTTCTCGCAGCCAGGCGAGCTGCCGACGATCTCGACCCCATTCAGCGCATCGGCGCCCTCTGGGAGGCGATCGAGTTCTTGGTAAGGGGCATCGGTGCTCCCACGCCCCTGGCCCGCGCCCAGCGGAAGGCACTGCGCCTGAAGCTGATTGACGTGCTGCCGCCGGAGCATCACGAGCGTGTGGACAGGCTCATAGCGCTCATAAACGAGGCGCCCCTCATGGACAAGCTGCGACTGCTGATCGAGCGCGACAGCATCCCGTTCAGCGCCGGTGACTTCGAGTTGCTGAAGTCGCTACGTGAAGTCCGCAATGAGGCATTGCACGGTGGTGATCCGACTGCAGGGCCAAAGCCCGAGGAGCTCGAGCACGCGGTCGCATTGCTCAGCCGGATCATCTTCCACACCGCAGAACGTACTGCGCGAGGTGATGGTGGCGACCGCGGCTAGAAATTCGCCTCTCACTGCGCTATCGCCGCCTTAGTCGAGCTCCTTTCTAAACGCGTGCCCATGAGCAACGGACCTCGTACCTGCCCACGTGGGCGGTCAACCGCTTCCGGTTTGGACGGTTCGTGGGCGTAAAGCGCAAGCCGCGTAGCTGACCCGCCTGCTGCGTCAGGCACGTCCTCTGACGTTCCCAAGCCCCACAATCGGATCCCGAGTCTCCAGTAGCCCCAGCCATCCCCAGCATCCAACGAGCTTCTAATCGGGGAGACAGGATTTGAACCTGCCATGCAGGACCCCCAAAGGGAGCCGGACATGGACGTGGCATGTTTGCACTTTTGTTAGCACCCGGCCAAAACAGAGGCCCAGTTCCGAGCGCCTAACGAGCGAATCCCGCTCAACGAAGCGCGATTCGAAGAGCGCGCCCGGCGTGATTCGAACACGCGACCTTCCGCTCCGGAGGCGGACGCTCTATCCACTGAGCTACGGGCGCACGCTGCACCGTTCCGGGGCGGCGCGACGCGTTCCTCAGCTTAGTCGCTCCACCGTTCCGCGGCAGCGGCGAGCGCTACGGTTGAGCCCATAGACCTCTCCCTCCTCTTCGCCGGCACCGGCGGCTCGGTGCCCTCTCCCCGCCGCGGGCTGCCCGCGATCCTTCTGCGCCGCGGCGGCGAGCGGCTGCTGTTCGACTGCGGCGAAGGCACGCAGCGCCAGCTGATGCGCTCGGCTGGGCTGGCCGATCTCGACTGCGTCTTCATCACGCACTTCCACGCCGATCACTGGCTCGGGCTGCCGGGGATGCTCAAGTCCTTCGCTTTGCGCGACCGCGACCAGCCGCTGACGATCTACGGACCGCGGGGGCTAAATCGCGCGATGGAGGACACACGCTTCATCTACGGGCGGCTGGCCTACCAGCTGCGCGTGCGCGAGCTCGAGCCGGGACAAGCGGTGCGCTTCGACGGCTACGCGGTAACCGGGTTGCCGGTCGAGCACAGGGCGGCGAGCGCGTTCGGCTACGCGATCGTCGAGGACGCCCGACCCGGGCACCTCGATCCCGCGCTGGCCGAGCGGCTCGGCGTGACGCCGGGACCGGACTTCGGGCGGCTCGTGCGCGGGGAGACGGTGAACGGCGTCGCGCCCGAACAGGTGATGGGGGGCGCCCGCGAGGGGCGCAAGATCGTCATCTCCGGGGACACCGCGCCCTGCGAGGCGATCGCAATCGCCGCCCACGAAGCCGACGTGCTCGTGCACGAGGCGACCTTCGCCGACGACGAGGTCGAGCGCGCGGCGCAGACCGGGCACTCCACGGCGCGCCAGGCGGCGCGCTTGGCGCGCGACGCGAGCGTTAGGCTGCTCGCCCTGACCCATATCTCCTCGCGCTACCCGGGCGGCGACCTGCGCGAGCAGGCGCGCGAGGTGTTCGCTGCCACCGAGGCGCCGCGCGACTTCGACGCGATCGAGATCCCCTTTCCCGAGCGTGGGCCGGCCGAGCTGGTGCGTTGGTCGCGCCGGGGCGCACCCGCCGCACCCGACCCGGAGGCTGTCGCGTCCGGCTGATAGGCTCGCCAAAGAGCATCCTCAAAGAGCATCCTTTAACCCGGTCCTGCGAGGCCAGGAAGGAAGACGGTGACAGAGACGAAGGTCGTCCTCTCAGCGGACGACATGAGGCGGGCGCTGACGCGGATCGCCCACGAGATAGCCGAGCGCAACGCGGGCGACGCGCAGGTCGCGATCGTCGGCATCCATCGCCGCGGCGCCGTGCTGGCCTCCCGCCTGCGCGACATCCTGCGACAGCTGCTCGGCGGCGATGTGCCGCTCGGCGACCTGGACATCGGCTTCTACCGCGACGACGTCGCCTCCCGACCCGACGCGCCGGTCCTGCACGCCTCGCACGTCGACTTCGACTTGCGCGAGCGCACGATCGTGATCGTCGACGACGTCCTCTACACCGGGCGCACCGTGCGCGCCGCGATCGAGGCGCTGTTCGACTACGGGCGGCCCGAGCGGGTGCAGCTGGCCGTGCTCGCCGACCGCGGGCACCGCGAGCTGCCGATCCGGCCCGACTACGTCGGCAAGAACCTGCCGACCTCCCGCGCCGAGCGCGTTAACGTCCGCGTCGCGGAGATCGACGGCGCCGACCGCGTCGAGATCGCTCCCGCGCTTCCGGCGCAGGTGCCGGCGTGAACCACCTGCTCTCGATCGAGGAGCTAGACCGCGACGCGATCGAGCGGATCGTCTCCCAGGCGCAGCGCTTCGCCGAGGTCTCCGACCGCGAGATCAAGAAGGTGCCGGCGCTGCGCGGGCGGATGGTGCTCAACCTGTTCTACGAGGCCTCGACGCGCACCCGCTCCTCCTTCGAGCTCGCCGCTAAGCGGCTGTCGGCCGACGTCGTCAACTTCGCCGCTAGCGGCTCCTCGGTGGAGAAGGGGGAGTCGCTGAAGGACACCGTGCTCACGCTCGCCGCGCACAAGCCCGACGCGATCGTCGTGCGCACGCCCTGGGCCGGGGCGGCCGAGCTGGTCTCGCGCTGGACGAGCGCGGCGATCGTCAACGCCGGCGACGGCAAGCACGAGCATCCCACCCAAGCACTGCTCGACGTCTACACGCTGCAGCGCCGGCTCGGAGGGCTCGACGGTGTCTCGATCTGGATCGTCGGCGATGTCGCCCATTCGCGCGTCGCGCGCTCGAACATCCTCGCCTTCACGCGGATGGGGGCGCGGGTCACGGTGGCGGGGCCGCCAACGCTGATCCCGCGCGGGATCGAGACGCTCGGCTGCGAGGTGCGCTACTCGCTGGCCGATCTCGGGCAGGCCGACGTCGTCTACGCGCTGCGGATGCAGCGCGAGCGGATGAGCGAGGCCTGGGTGCCTTCGCTGCGCGAGTACGCGAGCTGCTTTCAGATCTCCGCGCGGCGCCTCTCGCCGCGCCAGCTGCTGATGCACCCCGGGCCGGTCAACCGCGGCGTCGAGCTCTCCGGCGAGGCTGTGGACTCGCCGCAGGCCGTGATCGCCGAGCAGGTCGAGGCCGGCGTCGTCGTGCGGATGGCGGTGCTCTACGAGCTCCTGGCGGGCGCGCGCGCCTTCCGTCCGGTCCCCGAGCCGCAGTTGGCGTGATGGCGCGCGCACACCCACACAGGCGCCTCGGAGTTTCAAGCTGATGGCGATCTCGTCGCTCTTGCACGGGCCGCTCGCCTCCGCTGACGTGCTGATCGCGGGCGCGCACGCGCTCGACCCGGGCGCGGGGCTCGACGGGGGGCACGACGTGCTCGTGCGCGACGGGCAGATCGTCCAGATCTCCCCCCCGGGAGAGATCGACGGGGAGGGCGCGGAGCTGATCGCCGGCGCCGGCAAGCACCTGTTCCCTGCCTTCTTCGACCCGCACGTGCACCTGCGCAGCCCGGGACAGGAGCACAAGGAGGATCTCGAGACCGGCACGCGCGCGGCCGCCGCGGGCGGGTTCGGCGCGGTGATCGCGATGCCCAACACCGATCCGCCGCTCGACAGCGCGCCGCTGCTTCGCTCGGTGCGCGAGTCCGCTGCGCGCGAGGCGCGCATCCCGGTCGGCTTCCTGGCCGCGATCACGCGCGGGCTGGGCGGCGAGGAGCTCAGCGAGATGGCCGAGCTGGCCGGCGCAGGGGCGCTCGGCTTCACCGACGACGGGCGGCCCGTCGCGAGCGCCGGCGTGCTGCGCAAGGCGCTGCAATACCAGCGGCTGTGCGGCGGCGTGCTCACCCTGCACGAGGAGGATCCCTCCCTCTCGCGGGGCGGCTCGATGCACGAGGGGGAGGTCAGCGCGGCGCTCGGGCTGGGGGGAATCCCGACGATTAGCGAGTCCACGATGGTCGCCCGCGACGCGGAGCTTGCCGGCTACGAGCAGGCTCGCGTTCACTTCCAGCACCTTTCCTGCGCCGCCTCGGTGCGCGCCGTCGCCGCCGCCAAGGCGCTCGGCTACCGGGTCAGCTGCGAGGTAACGCCCCACCATCTGCTGCTGAGCGATGCTGACGTGCGCTCCCTGGACACGAGCATGAAGATGAACCCGCCGCTCTCAGACGAGCGCGACCGCCGCGCGCTGATCGAAGGGCTGCGCGACGGGACGATCGACTGCGTCGCCACCGACCACGCGCCGCACGCTCGCCACGAGAAGGAGGTTCCCTTCGAGCAGGCGCCGATGGGGACGACTGGGCTCGAGACCGCCTTCGCAGCGCTCTACACAGGGCTCGTGCTGCCCGGAGAGCTCGCGCTCGCGACGCTCGTCGAGCGGATGACCGCTAGCGCGGCGTTGTTCGAGCTGCCGACGCCGAGCATCGCGGTCGGCGAGCCGGCGAACCTGACGCTCGTGGACCTCGGCGCCGAGTGGGTGGCGGGGGAGAGCGGCTGGGAGAGCCGCTCAGCCAACTGCTGCTTTGCCGGGCGCCGACTGAGCGGCAGGGTCCTGATCACGATCGCCGCGGGCGGCGTCGCCTACCGCGAGCGGGCCTTCTCGGTGGTGGCCGCCTGATGGCTGCGTCCGATTGCGGTCCGAGCTTCGACGATCCCGCGAGTCGCGCGTGAGCACGCACGAGAGCTACGTACTGCTCGAGGACGGCGCACGCTTCGACGGCGAAGCCTGCGCCGCCGAGCACCACGCGGTCGGCGAGGTCGTCTTCACGACCGGGATGTCCGGCTACCAGGAGTCGGTCACCGATCCATCGTTTGCCGGGCAGCTGATCGCCTTCACCTATCCGCATATCGGCAATTACGGCGTCAGCGAGCCGGCGATGGAGTCAGAGCGCGTCTGGGCGCGGGCGGCGATCATGCGCGAGGCGTGCAACCGCGAGGACGCGCCTGACGCCGAGCGGGGGTGGCTGGACTGGCTTTCGGACTGCGGCGTCCCGGCGATCACCGGCGTGGACACGCGCGCGCTCGTGCGCCACATCCGCGAGGCCGGCGCGATGCGCGGCGGCATCTTCCCGGCGTCGATCGGCGAGCGCGAGGCGCGCGCGCTAATCGACGCCGAGCCGCCGATGGCCGGGCAGGACCTCGCGGCAACCGTCACACCGGTCGCGCGGAGCCTCCACGGCGATGGGGATGGGCCGCTGATCGCCGTGCTCGACACCGGCATCAAGCTCTCGATCGTGCGCAACCTCCTCGCCCGCGGCGCACGCGTGGCGCTGCATCCCTGCTCCACCCCGGCCGCCGAGATCCTCGCCGAAGGCCCCGACGCGGTCTTCGTCGCCAACGGGCCAGGCGACCCGGCCGCGCTCGAGCACGTCGTCGCGACCGTGCGTGAGCTGGTCGGCAAGCGGCCGGTCTGGGGGATCTGCCTGGGGCACCAGCTGCTCTGCCGCGCGCTCGGGCTTCAGACCTACAAGCTGGCCTTCGGCCACCGCGGCGCCAACCATCCCGTCAAGGATCTGCAGACCGGGCGCGTGGAGATCACCTCGCAAAACCACGGCTTCGCGGTGCTCGGGCCGGGCGGCGAGCGCCGGCTGCAGACCGACGAGCCGGTGCGCTGGGAGACCGACTTCGGTGCCGCCGAGCTCACGCACGTGAACCTGTACGACCGCACCGTCGAGGGGTTCGAGCTGCTCGACGTGCCGGGGGGGGCGGTCCAGTACCACCCCGAGGCCGGGCCTGGGCCGCACGACTCGCTGCACCTGTTCGACCGCTTCCTGGCGCGGATCGTCGCGTCAAAGCAAGGAGAGGACCGGCCTTCGGGCCGGTCCCTGTAGCCGCTTTCCGATGCCCCGTCGCGAGGACATAAAGACGATCCTGATCCTCGGCTCCGGGCCGATCGTGATCGGGCAGGCCGCCGAGTTCGACTACTCCGGGGCGCAGGCCTGCAAGGTGCTGCGCGAGGAGGGGTACCGGGTGGTGCTCGTCAACTCCAATCCCGCGACGATCATGACCGACCCGGAGTTCGCCGACGCCACCTACGTCGAGCCGCTGCTGCCGGGGCCGGTAGCCAAGGTGATCGAGCGCGAGCGACCCGACGCGCTGCTGCCGACGCTCGGCGGGCAGACCGCGCTGAACCTGGCCAAGGCGCTGCACGACGACGGCACGCTGGCGCGGCTCGGCGTCGAGCTGATCGGGGCCAACTACGAGGCGATCGCCTGCGCCGAGGACCGCGAGCTGTTCGGCACCGCGATGGCACAGGCGGGGCTATCGATGCCCGCCAGCGCGATCGCCACGAGCCTCGAGGAGGCCCGCGCCGCGCTGCCGGCGCTCGGGCTGCCGTGCATCGTGCGGCCCGCCTACACGCTCGGTGGGCGCGGCGGCGGGATCGCGCGCAGCCAGGCCGAGTTCGAGACGATCGTCGCGCGGGGGCTCGAGGCCAGCCCGATCGGGCAGGTGCTGCTCGACCAGTCGGTGCTCGGCTGGGGGGAGTTCGAGCTCGAGGTGATGCGCGACAAGGCCGACAACGTCGTGATCGTCTGCTCGATCGAGAACGTCGACCCGATGGGCGTGCACACCGGGGACTCGGTCACGGTCGCGCCCCAGCAGACCCTGACCGACAGCCTCTACCAGCGGCTGCGCGACCAGGCGATCGCGGTGATCCGCGCGGTCGGCGTGGAGACGGGGGGGTCGAACGTCCAGTTCGCGGTCAACCCCGCCACCGAGGAGATCCACGTGATCGAGATGAACCCGCGCGTCTCGCGCTCCTCGGCGCTTGCCTCCAAGGCGACCGGGTTTCCGATCGCCAAGATCGCCGCGCGGCTGGCTGTCGGCTACCTGCTCGAGGAGATCTCAAACGACATCACCGGCGTCACTCCCGCGAGCTTTGAGCCCACGATCGACTACGTGGTCGTCAAGTGGCCGCGCTTTGCCTTCGAGAAGTTCCCGGGGGCGACCGCGACGCTGACTACGCACATGAAGTCGGTGGGGGAGTCGATGGCGATCGGGCGCACCTTCGGGCAGGCCTTCGCCAAGGCGCTGCGCTCGCGCGAGCTCGACAAGGCCCCGCGCGTGGGCGAGCGCGCGGACGCCGAGTTGCTCGATTCGCTCGCCGCGCCGGCGGCCGACCGCTACGAGGCGATCCTCGAGTTGTTGCGCCGCGACGCCGCCATCGGCGAGCAAAAGGATGGCGACGCACCGGCAGCGGCTGCCAGGGCGGCCGGCGGTGACTCCCGGGGCGCGCGCATCGAGCAGATCCACGAGCGCACCTCGATCGACATGTGGTTCTTGCGCGAGCTGGCGGCGCTCGCGGCCGACCCCGAGGCGCCGTTTCGCGGCGAGCGCACCTTCAGGTCGGTCGACACGTGCGCCGCCGAGTTTCCCGCGCGCACCCCCTACTACTACTCCGGCTGGGAGCGGGCGCGGCCCGACGGTCTCCCCGCGCACGAGGTGGTGCGGGGAGAGAAGCCCTCGGTTGTGATCCTCGGCGGCGGTCCCAACCGGATCGGGCAGGGGATCGAGTTCGACTACTGCTGCGTGCACGCGGCGATGACGGTGCGCGAGTCCGGGCGCGAAGCGGTGATCGTCAACTGCAACCCGGAGACCGTCTCCACCGACTACGACACCTCCGACCGGCTGTACTTCGAGCCGCTGACGCTACCCGACGTGCTCGGCGTGATCGAGGCCGAGCGCGCCGCCGGGCCGGTGCACGGGGCGATCGTGCAGTTCGGCGGCCAGACGCCGCTGAAGCTGGCCGCCGGGCTGGGCGCCGCCGGCGTGCCGCTGCTCGGCACGAGCGTCGAGGCGATCGACCTGGCCGAGGACCGAGCCCGCTTCGGCGGGCTGCTCGATCGCCTCGGCTACCAGGCGCCGCCTTACGGGACCGCCCGCTCGGTGGCCGAGGCGATCGACTGCGCCGAGCGAGTCGGCTACCCGCTGCTCGTGCGACCCTCCTACGTGCTGGGGGGGCGGGCGATGGAGATCGTCTACTCGCGCGAAGGGCTCGAGGACTACCTGCGGCGCGAGTCCCCAGAAAGCCAGCCCGCCGAGCGCCGTCAGGCGCTCGGGGTGGGCGGGGTCAGATCCACGATCTTCCTCGATCGCTTCCTCGAGGACGCGATCGAGGTCGACGTCGACGCGCTGTGCGACGGGCGCGAGGCTTGGATCGGGGGCATCATGCAGCACGTCGAGGAGGCGGGCGTTCACTCCGGAGACTCGGCCTGCGTGCTGCCGCCGCATTCGCTGGGGGAGCAGATGCTCGAGCAGATCCGCGCCGCCACGCGGGAGATCGCGCTTCAGGTCGGCGTCGTCGGGCTGCTGAACGTTCAGTACGCCGTCCATGACGGGCGCCTGTACGTGATCGAGGCAAACCCGCGCGCCTCGCGCACGGTCCCGTTCGTCTCCAAGGCGATCGGCCTGCCGCTGGCCAAGCTCGCCTGCCGGATCATGCTCGGCGAGCGCATCGCAGAGCTCGGGCTACCGCCCGGCGAGGGGGTCGGCTACGGAGCGCACATCTCGGTCAAGGAGGCGGTGCTGCCGTTCGATCGCTTCGAGGGCACCGACTCGGTGCTCGGCCCGGAGATGCGCTCGACCGGCGAGGTGATGGGCGTGGCGCGCGACTTCCCGACCGCCTTTGCCAAGGCGCAGGCGGCTGCCGGCGCGCCGCTGCCGATGAGGGGGACGGCCTTCATCACGGTCACCGACACCGACAAGGCCGGCGTCTTTGCGATCGCCCAGATCCTGCACGACAACGGCTTTCGCATCATCGCGACCAGCGGCACCGCCAAGGCGATCTCCCGCATGGGGGTGCCGGCGCTGCCGATCAACAAGATCGGCGAGGGCTCGCCGCACGTGCTCGACTGGATCGAGCGTGGCGACGTCGAGCTGATCGTCAACACCCCGACCGGCGTCGGGGCACGCAGCGACGGCTGGGAGATCCGCCGCGCGGCGGTCGCGCACGGGATTCCCTGCCTGACGACGCTCTCAGCGGGCGTCTCGGCGGCGCGCGCGATCGCCCAGGCGCTCCGCGGCGGCGAGCCGGAGGTGCTCTCGCTGCAGGAGCTGCACAGCGCCTCGCCACCGCTGAGCGCCGACCAGGCGCGGGCTGCGTGAGAGGCGCCGGGAGCCGCCGAGCGACCGGGCGTGGCGAGGACGCCAAACGGTTCGTTCTAACCATCGGCATAGGGGTGTGACGAGCGAAAACCCCTGCAAAGCGAGTCACCGACCGTCCACCATCCTCGACATAGCTAAAGCTCAACCTCAGCTTGAGCCGAATTGAGGCAGTTTGGCTTGCGCGGCGTCAGCGGGTGTGTAGACTCGCCGCCGATGCCGACCGCCACCGGCCCGCTCACACCGACGCTAGCCCCAAAGCAACAGGCCGCGCCGGAGCGGTCGCTCAACCAGCGGATGGACGCCCTGGCGAGGGCAAACCACATCCGCACCCAGCGCGCCCAGCTCAAGCGCGACCTGAAGGCGGGGCGGCTGTCGATCCACACGCTGCTGCTCAAGCCGCCCGAGTACCTGGAGACCGCGAAGGTCTTCGACATGCTGCTCGCGGTCCCCAAGTACGGGCGCGTCAAGGTCAACAAGATCCTCACCAACTGCCGCATCAGCCCCAGCAAGACGATCGGCGGCCTCTCCGAGCGGCAGCGCTCCGAGCTGGTATCTCTGCTGCGCCGCTGAGCGCACTAGGGTCTCGCGCGTGTCACGCGTGTTCGTGATCACCGGCCCCTCCGGGGTCGGCAAGGGGACCCTGATCCGGGGTCTGATGGAGCGACTGGGTGGGCGGGTTCCCATCGAGTTGTCCGTGTCGGCCACCACCCGCGCGCCGCGCCCGGGAGAGGTCGAGGGGGTCGAGTACCACTTCCTCTCGCCCGAGGAGTTCGAGCGCCGCGTGCAAGCAGGCCAATTCGTCGAGCACGCCGATTACGCCGGGCGTCGCTACGGCACCCTGCGTTCCGAGCTCGAGGATCGAGTGCGGACGGGGATCCCAGTGGTGCTCGAGATCGAGGTGCAGGGCGCCCGCCAGGTCAGGGAGGCGATGCCCGAGGCGGTGCAGGTCTTCATCGCGCCGCCGTCGCTCGCGGCCCTGCGCACGCGACTGGTCGGACGCGGCACCGACGGCGAGCAGGAGGTAGAGCGGCGCCTGAGAGTCGCCGAGGGGGAGCTCGCGGCGCGCAAGGAGTTCGCCCACGTCGTCGTCAACGACCGCCTCGAGGACGCGCTCGACGAGCTCGTGCGGATCGTCTCGGCCGAGCTGGGCTGATCGGCGAGCGGGGCCGACCAACTACACTCACTGTGCCCCCACGCGAAAGGCCAAAGACACGACCATGATGACCTCACCCCGCATCGACAACCTGCTCGAGAACGTCGACTCCAACTACGCGAGCGTGCTGGTGGCCGCCAAGCGCGCGCGCCAGATCAACAGCTACTACCACAACCTCGGCGAGGGGGCCTTCGAGGAATTCCCGCCGCCGATGATCGAGACCGCCTCCAAGAACTACCTGACGATCGCCCTGGAGGAAGTCGCTCAGGGCAAGATCAAGTACCACTACCGCTAGCTGTCTGAGCGCAAGCGAGCGCCCAGCGTTTGCGCGCTCGCGGCCCGGTGTCGTAGGAAGTCGGGATGGGCAAGATCCTGCTCGGGGTGAGCGGCGGCATCGCCGCCTACAAGGCGCTCGAGCTGACGCGGCTGGCCACCGCGGCAGGGCACGCCGTGCGCGTAGTGCAGACTCCGACCAGCCAGCGCTTCGTCGGCGCCGCCTCGTTCGCCGCGCTGACGGGCGCACCCGTGCTCACCGACGAGTTCGAGCAGGATCCCGACAGGGGGGCCTTCCCGGGCGAAGCGCCTCCTTCGCACCGGCCGATCAGCCATCTGCAGTTGGTCGCAAACGCCGACCTGTACCTGATCGCTCCTGCCTCGGCCAACACGATCGCCAAGCTCGCGGCCGGGATCGCCGACAACCTGCTGTGCAGCTGCGCGCTGGGCGCCGCCTGCCCACTCGCAGTGGCGCCGGCGATGAACAACCGCATGTACGAGCACCCGGCCACCCAGGCCAACCTGCAGACCCTGCGCGCGCGCGGCATGCACGTGATCGAGCCCGACACCGGGCGCCTGGCCTCGCGCGGCGAGCACGGCACCGGGCGCCTGGCCGAGCCGCCGCGGCTGCTCGCCGAGTGCGAGCGGCTGCTCGCTGGACCCGGGACCGCCGACCGCCTCGAGGCGGACTCGCCCGAGCCCGCGACGGGGGACGGCTGGCGCGGGCTGCGCGTGCTGGTCAGCGCCGGCGGCACGCGCGAGCCGATCGACCGCGTACGCTTCCTGGGCAACCGCTCCTCCGGGCGCATGGGGGCGG
>Ga0307477_10001510_pt1 | contig 19431 bp, 17 predicted proteins | sample atmos_gasesECM2C_FD_203316 | JGI IMG/M metagenome (GOLD analysis project Ga0307477, IMG submission 203316) | Hardwood forest soil microbial communities from Morgan-Monroe State Forest, Indiana, United States - atmos_gasesECM2C_515 | ecosystem: Environmental > Terrestrial > Soil > Temperate...
GCCGCGCGACGGGCCGAAGAGCTAGCCCGCAGCTTCATCACCGGCGGGACGTTGTTCGAGGAGCTCGGCTTTTACTATGTCGGGCCGATCGACGGTCACAACATCGATCATTTGTTGCCAGTGTTGAAGAATGTCCGCGACAGCAGCGAGCCGGGACCCGTTCTGGTCCACACCGTGACCGAGAAGGGCCACGGATATCTGTCGGCCGAGCAGGCGGAGGACAAGTGGCACAGCGTCGCCAAATTCGATGTCGTCACCGGGACCCAGGCCAAATCGACCCCGAAGGCACCGCAGTACACCACCGTTTTCGCCAAATCGCTGATCGCTGAAGCCGAAAAGGACCAGCGCATCGTCGCAATCACCGCGGCGATGCCGTCGGGCACCGGCCTCAACCTGTTCAGCGACAAGTTCCCTAACCGCTGTTTCGATGTCGGCATCGCCGAGCAACACGCGGTGACCTTCGCCGCCGGGCTCGCCGCCGAAGGCATGAAGCCCTTTGCCGCGATCTATTCGACGTTTCTGCAACGGGCCTACGACCAAGTCGTGCACGACGTCGCGATCCAGAAATTGCCGGTACGATTCGCGATCGATCGCGCCGGACTCGTCGGCCAGGACGGCCAGACCCATGCCGGCTCGTTCGACATCACCTATCTCGGCTGCCTACCCGGCTTCGTGATCATGGCGGCGGGCGACGAGGCGGAGCTCGTCCACATGGTCGCCACCAGCGTCGCGATCGACGACGGGCCGTCGGCGATACGCTACCCGCGCGGCGAAGGTATCGGGGTGCCGCTGCCCGATCGCGGTGTGCCGCTCGAGCTCGGCCGCGGCCGCGTCTTGCGCGAGGGCACCACGATTGCACTGCTGAGCTTTGGCGGCCGCCTCGCCGAATGCACGAAGGCGGCGCAGGAGCTCGCCACTTACGGCCTGTCGACGACGGTTGCCGATGCCCGCTTTGCCAAGCCGCTCGACACCGGTCTGATCAATCGGCTCGTACGCGAGCATGAGGTCGTGATCACGGTCGAAGAGGGGGCGATCGGCGGCTTCGGCAGCCACGTGCTGCATCACCTGGCGATGAACGGGTTGCTGGATCACGGGCTCAAAATCCGCACAATGGTATTGCCCGACGTTTTTCTCGACCACGATTCGCCGCAGGCGCAATACGACCAGGCCGGGCTCAACGCCCGCCAAATCGTGGTGATGGCCTTGTCGGCGCTCGGTCGCGAGATTGCCGCGCAGCCGGCCCGTGCCTGACTTCCCGAGCAGTGGTCGCAAAACGACGGGCCGATCAGCTCCTCGTCGAACAAGGCTTGGCGGAGAGCCGGACGCGGGCGCAGGCGCTGATCCTCGCCGGCCTGGTCAGCTGCGGCGAGCGACGCGTCGATAAACCCGGCGAACAGCTCGCTGCCGACGTAGCCCTCGCGCTCAAGGGCCGCGACCACCCCTGGGTGTCGCGCGGCGGGGTCAAGCTCGCCTTCGCGCTCGACCACTTCCGAATCGCCGTCGAGGGGTATGCGGCGCTCGATATCGGCGCCTCGACGGGCGGCTTCACCGAGGTGCTGCTATCGCGCGGCGCTCGGTGCGTCTATGCCGTCGATGTCGGCCGTGGCCAGCTCGCCTGGAAGCTGCGCCAGGATCCTCGGGTCGTCGTCCATGAGAGGTCGAACGCGCGGCACCTGACCCGTCTCGACATCCCCGAGCCCATCGACATCATCACGTGCGACGCGAGCTTTATCGGCCTCTCGACAGTGCTGCCGGCACCGTTTGGCCTCGTCGCGGAGAAGGCCCAATTGGTGGCGCTCGTCAAGCCGCAATTCGAAGCGGGCCGCGTACATGTCGGCAAGGGTGGCGTCGTGCGCGATCCCGAGGTTCATCGCGACGTCTGCGAGCGGGCCGCCTCGTGGGTTGCCGCGCAGCTCTGTTGGTCGGTGGTCGGGATCGTCGAAAGCCCGATCCTCGGCCCCGAAGGCAACCGTGAATTCCTGCTCTATGCCCGCCGTTGCGGAGAGGAAGCGCGATGACGGCTGCCACCCCCGGGTTCGCCGGGTTCCGGCCGGCGGCCTTCACTTTTCTGAACGATTTGCGCGACAACAACGACCCGGCCTGGTTCAAGCCGCGCAAGGCGCTGTACGAAGCCGAAGTGCTGGCGCCGTTTCGCGACCTGATCGTCGCGGTCGGAGAGAGGCTGGGCCAAGCCGGGCTGCCGCTGGTCGGCGACCCCGGGCGCGGCATCTTCCGTATCTATCGCGACGTCCGCTTCTCGCCCGACAAGCGGCTCTACAAGACGCATGCCGGGGCGGTTCTGACGCGCTCGGGCGGCAGGCGCGATCCGGGTGTTCTCTACATTCACGTAGCGCCCGGCGAATCGATGGTGGCGGCGGGTTTCTGGCATCCCGACCCCGCACTGCTGGCTCGCCTGCGGCGGGCCGTCCTCGCCGATCCTGACGGTTTCCTGGCGGTCGTCGACCGGCTCGCCGCGGCCGGTTGTCCGCTTTCTAGTGACGAGCGGCTGAGCCGACCGCCGCGCGGGTTCGAAGCTGCCAAGGGCACAGCGGTGGCGGAGTATGTCGGCTGGAAGTCGTTCACCGCTCACCGGATGCTGAGCGACGCCGAGATGCAGTCCCCGGCGCTGGTCGACCGGATTGCCGATTTCGCCTACACGGTGCTGCCGTTGCTCGAATGGGGCTGGGCCGCGGTAGATGACGAGGTGCCAGCGCCGCTGCCGATCCGCAAACCAGCCCACCCGCTGCCGAAACCCGATTTCTAGATCGACCCAATACCACCCACCCCATCATTCCCGCGAAAGCGGGAATCCAGGATTTCAGTCTCCTGCCCTGGACCCCCGCTTTCCGCGGGGGTGACGAGTTGACGAGTTCTCCTCAGTCGGCGGGCCGTTCTGGTCACAACGAGCGGGCGATCAGCAATTTCATGATCTCGTTGGTGCCGCCGTAGATCTTCTGAACGCGCGCATCGACAAACATGCGGGCGATCGGAAACTCGCGCATATAGCCGTAACCGCCGTGCAACTGCACGCAATCGTCGATCGTCTCGACCTGCTTCTGGCTGCACCACCATTTGGCCATCGACGCGGTCTCGGTGTCGAGCTCGCCGGCGATGTGACGGGCAATGCACCAGTCGATGAAGACGCGGGCGACCGTCGCCTCGGTCTTGCGTTCGGCGAGCGTAAAGCTCGTGTTCTGGAACTCGATAAGCTTCCGTCCAAAGGCTTCCCTCTCCTTGACGTAGTCGACGGTGAGGCCGAGCGCGCGCTCGGTCGCGGCGACGGCGCCGATCGCCAGCGCCAGGCGCTCCTGCGGCAGCTGTTCCATCAGCTGGTAGAACCCGCTCCCTTCCTCGGCCCCGACCAGGTTCGCGGTCGGCACCATGACATCGTCGAAAAACAATTCCGAGGTGTCCGACGCGTGCAGGCCGATCTTGTCGAGATTGCGCCCGCGGCGGAAGCCCTCGGCACCCGCGGTTTCGACCACGACGAGCGAGATCCCCTTCGCACCCTCGCCGGGGCCAGTCTTGGCGACGACGATGATCAGATCGGCGAGCTGGCCGTTGGTGATGAAGGTCTTCTGTCCGTTGAGCCGATAGGCATTGCCGTGATGCCGGGCCGTCGTGCGGACAGCCTGCAAATCCGAGCCGGTCCCCGGCTCGGTCATTGCGATGGCACCGATCCATTCGCCGGTAGCGAGCTTCGGCAGCCACCGCTGCTTCTGCTCCTCCGAGCCGTAGCGCAGGACGTAATGGGCGACGATCGTCGAATGGACGCTGTAACCGGAAGTCATCTCGGAGACGACGCCTTCCAGGTCTTCGATCACCGCAGCATCGTACGCGAAGTTTCCGCCCTGCCCCCCATAGGCTTCCGGCACGCTCGGCAGCAGCGCGCCGATATCGCCCAGCGCGCGCCAAGCCGCGCGGTCGACGATCTTGTCCTGCCGCCAGCGCTCAGCATGCGGCGCCAGCTCCTTGGCTAAGAAACGCCGGAATTGGTCGCGAAACGCGTCCAGCTCCTCAGTGATCCATGGCGAGCGATAGGGGCTCGTCATGCCGCTGCACGCCGCTCGGCATAGATCGCGGCGCCGCGGCGCGCGAGATCGCGGAGCATCGCATTCGGCAGAAACCGCGCGCCGTGCTGCTGCGCCAGCCGGTCGCACAGCTCGACAAAGGATCCGGTGCCGAGCATGTCGATGTAGGAGAGCGGGCCGCCGGTCCACGGTGCGAAGCCCCAGCCGAGCAACGCTCCGACATCGGCATCGGCCGGGTCGGTCACGACATTCTCCTCGAGGCAGCGCGCCGCTTCGAGCGCCTGGATCGCGAGATAGCGGGTCTTGACATCGTCGAGCGAAGGCTGGGTCGCGGCTGGCGGAGCCAGCTGCGCAAGTCCGGGCCAGAGCCGCTTTGGGCCGTCCGCCGGATACTCGTAGAAGCCCTTGCCGGCACGCCGGCCGGGGCGGTTCTGACGCTCGACCATCTCGGCGATCAGCCGGTCGGCCGCGGTTGCCCGGTATTTGTCGCCGAGATCCTTGGCGGCTTGCACAGCGACCTGATGGATCAGGCTGATCGCCACCTCATCGCTGAGGGCGAGCGGCGCCATCGGCATCCCGGCGGCCTTGCCGCCGTTCTCGATCAGCGCCGGCCGCACACCCTCGGCCAGCATCAGCACCGCCTCACGCGTATAAGTCCCGAAGACGCGGCTCGTGTAAAAGCCGCGGCTGTCATTGACGACGATCGGCGTCTTGCCGATCTGCCGAACGAAATCCATCGACCAGGCCAGCGCCTCCTCGCCGGTGCGCTCGCCGCGAATAATCTCGACCAAGGGCATGCGCTCGACCGGCGAGAAGAAATGCAGGCCGATGAACCGCTCGGGTCGCGCCGAAGCCCGCGCCAGCCCGGTGATCGGCAAGGTCGAGGTGTTGCTGGCGAAGACCGCGTCGCTGCCGAGCACCGCCTCGGCGCGGCGGGTCACCTCGGCCTTGACCTCGCGGTTTTCGAACACCGCTTCGATGACGAGTTCGGCACCGGCCAATCCCGCGTAATCGGCCGTTGGCTGCACCCGCTCCACGACCGCGCGCGCCTCGGCTTCCTCGGTGCGGCCTCTCTCGACCGCAGCCTGCTGCTGGCGGCGGATATGGTCGAGGCCGCGCCCCGCCGCATCCTCGTTCACATCGAGCAGCCCGACATGGATGCCGGCGCGGGCCGCGACATGGGCGATCCCCGAGCCCATCAGCCCGGCGCCGATGACCCCGATCCGCGAGAAGCGCTTACGAACCACCGCGGCCGGCCGGCGCGCCAATCTGTTGGCCCGCTGCAAGTTGATGAACTGGGTGCGCACCATGTTGCGGGCGCGAGGATCGAGCGCCAGCTTGGCGAAGGCCTTGGCTTCGATCCGCAGCCCGGTGTCGAGAGGCACCAGCATGCCGCGATAGACGACCGACTGGATCGCGTCGAGTGCCGGGTAGTTGCCGTAGGTCTTCGCCCGCTGCATTGCATTCGCCGCCGAGAAGGCGTGCACCCCGGCGAGGATGCGCGGGTCGGCGCCGGGTACGACAAAACCGGGCTTGTCCCACGGCTTGACGAGCGCCTCGGCCGGGGCCGTGCGGATCCAGTCTTTGGCGCGGGCGACGAGCTCGGCTGCGGGTGCCACCTCGTCGACGAGTCCGCGCGCCAAAGCCTGCGCCGGGGACAGGCTTGTCCCCTCGAGCAATAACGGCAGGGCTTCAAGCGCTCCCAGCATACGCAGGTAGCGCTGTGTGCCGCCGAAGCCGGGGAACAGCCCGACCTTGGTTTCGGGCAGACCGAGCAGCGCGCGCCGGTCTTCGGTTGCGATGCGGTGGTGGCAGGCGAGGCAGACCTCGAACCCGCCTCCGAGTGCCGTGCCGTTGATCGCCGCGACAACCGGCTTCTTGGCGGTCTCGATCCGCCGGAACAGGCGATGAACATCCATGAACCGGTCGAAGAGGCCGCGGCTCCGCGCTTCTGCGGTTTCGCCCGCCGTGCCTGCCAGCATCGCTTCGAGCCACTCGAGGTCGGCACCGGCGATGAAGGCCGGCTTGCTGCTGGTGATGACGACACCCTTGGTCTCGGGATCGGTCAGCGCCTGATCGACGGCGGCCGCGAATTCGGCCATCGAGGCGTCGTTCATCACATTCATCGAGCGCCCGGGCATATCCCAGGTGATGACGGCGACGCCGTCCTCGCCACGCGTCGAGGTCAGGTTCGTCATGGCGTATCCTTAAACGGCATCGTCACCCCCGCGAAAGCGGGGGTCCAGAGCCTGCCCCTGGCTTGAACAGGGGGCGGCCGCCTGGGCTTGGGTTGCTGGATTCCCGCTTTCGCGGGAATGACAGAAAACGCTGATGTTTCGCGGTCCCATTTTCACTCGGATCTTCAAACGCGCTCGATGATCGTCGCGGTCCCCATCCCGGCGCCGACGCACAACGTGACGAGCGCGGTGCCGAGCCCGGTCCGTTCCAATTCGTCGAGCACGGTACCGAGGATCATGGCACCGGTGGCGCCGAGCGGGTGCCCCATCGCGATCGCACCGCCATTGACGTTGACCTTCGCCGGGTCGAGCTCGAGGAGCTTCTCGAAGAGCAGCACCACAGCGGCGAAGGCTTCGTTGAGCTCGAAGAGATCAATGTCCGCCGTCGTCATGCCGGCGCGTTTCAATACCTTGCGCGTCACCTTCTCCGGCCCCGTCAGCATGATGCAGGGTTCCGACCCGATCGAGGCGAAGGCGCGGATGCGGGCGCGCGGCTCGAGGCCCATCGCCACTCCAGCCTCGCGCGTGCCGAGCAGGACGGCAGCCGCACCGTCGACGATCCCCGAGGAATTGCCGCTGTGATGGACGTGCTCGATCGCCTCGATCTCCGGATAGCGCTGCACCGCGACAGCGTCGAAACCGTAATCGGCGCCGAGCTGGGCGAAGGACGGCTTCAGCCCGCCCAGGGCCTGCATTGTCGTGCCGGGGCGCATGTGCTCGTCGCGTTCGAGCAAGGCGAAGCCGAGTTCGTCCTTGACCGGCACAACCGAGCGGGCGAAGCGGCCCTCCTCCCATGCCCGCGCGGCCCGCCGTTGGCTCTCGACCGCGTAGAGATCGACATCGGTGCGCGAGAAGCCCCATTTCGTCGCGATCAGGTCGGCGCTGACCCCCTGCGGGATGAAATAGGTCTTGAACGCGACTGCCGGGTCGGTCATCCACGCGCCTCCCGACGAGCCGATCGGCACCCGCGACATCGATTCGACACCTCCGCCGATCGCCACATCGGATTGCCCCGCCATGATCTGGCCGGCGGCGATGTTGGTCGCTTCGAGCCCCGAGGCGCAAAAGCGGTTGACCTGAACCCCGGCGACGGTCTCGGCATAGTCGGCGTGCAGTGCCGCGAGGCGCGCGATGTCGGCACCCTGCTCACCCACCGGCTCGACGCAACCGAGGACGACGTCGTCGACAAGCGCGGTGTCGAGCCGGTTGCGGTCGCGAACCGTGCGCAACACCGCCGCGGCCAGCTCGATCGCCGGGACCTCGTGTAATGCGCCGTCCGGCCTGCCGCGCCCGCGCGGTGTGCGGACGTGATCATAGATATAGCATTCGGTCATGGGATCCCTCTCGGCGCCTGATGCAGCTAGGGCAGGGCATATGGGTGCCCCAGAGTGCGCGAAGGTGCACCCCTACGATAATCTAAGGGCGATGGCTTTAGAAGCGAGGGGTCGAGAGCGACCGGGCGGGCTCGTCGAGCTTGTCGTCGAGCGGCTGGGGGCGCGTGGCGACGGCATCGCCGAATACGAGGGCACGCCGGTCTTTCTGCCCTTCACGGTGCCGGGCGACCGCGTCCGCGCGCGACTCGGCGCCCGCCGAGGCGGAGGACGCGGCGGCCGGGTCGTCGAATGGCTGCACTTCGGGAAAGGGCGCGCCGTCCCGCCCTGCACGCATTTCGGCCGCTGCGGGGGCTGTGGGCTGCAGCATCTCGATCCGGCTTTTTATCGGGCGGTCAAGCTCGGCGCGCTCTACACTGCGCTCGAACGGGTCGGAATCGATCCTGGTTTGGTGGCGCCGCTGCGGACGGTTGTGGCGGCTCGGCGGCGAGTTCGGCTCGGCCTGATGCAGCCGAGCGATCCGGGATTGCCCGCGCGGATAGGGTTTCGCGAGCGGTTCGGTCACGAACTCGTCGATCTCGCGCAGTGCCCGGTGATGGAGCCGGCGCTGTTCCGCCACGTCGGCGAACTGCGGCTCCTCGCCCGCGACCTGCTGCCGCCGGGCCGCGCCGCGGAGGTGATGCTGACCCGCACCGACAGTGGCGTCGACATGCTGATCGAAGCCGCGGAGCACCCTGGGCTCAGCGCTCTCGACGCGCTGGCCGGGTTTGCCGAGAAACGCGACCTCGCGCGCATCGTCTGGCGCTCGCCTGCCGGCGAGATCCTCGTTGTGGAGCGCCGCCCGGTCCGTCTGGTGCTGTCGGGAGTGGCCGTCCTGTTCCCGCCGGGGGGCTTTTTACAGGCGAGCGCGGCGGCCGAGGCGATCCTCGTCGAGGAGACACTCGCCGGCGTTGGGCCGAGCCGTCCGGTGCTCGATCTCTTTGCCGGTCTCGGCACCTTCACCTTCGCCTTGGCCGGCGCAGGTCCCGTGCACGCCGTCGACGGCGACGCCGGCGCCATTGCCGCGCTCGCCCGCGCCGCCGCCGGCCGCCCGGGCATCACCGTCGAGCGACGCGACCTCGCCCGCAACCCACTGCCGCCCGAGGCGCTCGCCGCCTACGCCGCGGCGGTGTTCGACCCGCCGCGCGCCGGCGCTTTGCGGCAGGCCGCGGCGCTCGCCGTCTCGCCGCTCGCAACGGTAGTCGCCATCTCATGCAACTCCGCGACCTTTGCACGCGACGCCGGCCAGTTGATCGCAGGCGGGTTTCGCCTCGAACGGGTCGTGCCGGTCGACCAGTTCACGTGGACGCCGCATCTCGAGCTGGCAGCGGTGTTCCGCCGCTAAGACCATGCGTTCATCACGCTCAGCCTCGGACGCCCAAGCCGCGCGAGCGCATCTCGCCCATCGCTTGTCTCCGCCATGGCAGGCACTCTTGTCTATCTGTAGAGTGGCGCACGGGCAAGTTGGAGGAGACGACCATGCCCTTGTCGCTTGCCAGCCCGGCGATCCCGCCGGGTGGCGAGATCCCATCGCAGTACACCTGCGACGGCGCCGATATTTCGCCGCCGCTGACATGGTCCGGGCTGCCGGACGGGACAAGGAGCCTCGTCCTCGTCGTCGAGGATCCGGACGCGCCCTCCGGGGTATTCCGCCATTGGGCGGCCTTCGACATTCCCGCCGGCTCACACGGTCTGGAGGCCGGTTATTCCGCGAACCGGCCGGCTGCCGGCCTCCATGAGGCGCGCAACGATTTTGGCAAGGCGGGCTATGCAGGCCCCTGTCCGCCCAAGGGGCACGGGACCCACCACTATCACTTCCGGCTCCTCGCGATCAGCCGGCCGATCCTCGACCTGAAGCTGACGGCGACCGCCTCGGACGTGCTGAGGACGGCGGAACCCTATGCTATCCAGCGGGCCGAGTTGGTCGGCACCTATCACCGCTGAATGATGCTATTGCGAGCCGCGCGATACCCGTGCTGAACCGGATTCGGGAACGCCGCGTTTGCTAACCTCATGCCAAACACGGCGGTAATTCAGACAGACGCTTACCGCACGGTTGGCCAGAACCTGACCGTCGCGGCGCTCGGCGTCGTTTACGGCGACATCGGCACTTCGCCGCTCTACACCGTCAAGCAATGTTTTCTTGACGTAGCCGACGTCAGCGAGTCGCGCGTCTTCGGCGTCCTCTCGCTGATCGCCTGGGCGCTGACTTTGGTGGTGACGGTGAAGTACGTGATCGTCCTGATGCGGGCTGGCAATCGGGGCGAGGGTGGGATTCTCGCGCTGATGGTCCTGGCGTTGCGAGCCGCCGGTGGCCGGCACAGTTGGTGGATCCTTTCCGCCGGGCTGTTCGGCGCCGCGCTGTTCTATGGCGACAGCGTTCTGACGCCGTCGATTTCAGTGCTGAGCGCGGTCGAGGGCCTCAAGGTCGCGACACCGGCGTTTGAACCCTACGTGCTGCCGTTGGCTCTCGTCCTCCTAGTCGCTCTCTTCGTCTTCCAGCGTCGCGGTACGAGCCGCGTCGGCGGATATTTCGGCCCGATCATCATCGTCTGGTTCGGCACGATCGCCCTTCTCGGGGGCGTCGAGATCTTGCGGTATCCCGCCATCGTCCTGGCTCTCGATCCGCGCCATGCGATCGATCTGATCCGGTTCGATCCCTGGCAGGGCTTTGTGCTGCTCGGCGCGGTCGTGCTGGCGGTGACCGGAGCGGAAGCACTTTACGCCGACATGGGGCATTTCGGCCCCGCGCCGATCCGGCGAGCCTGGATGCGCTTTGTCTTCCCGGCGCTGCTGTTGAACTACTTCGGGCAGGGCGCGCTTCTCCTCGCCCACCCCGACGCCATCGAGAACCCGTTTTTCCGTCTCGCGCCGGACTGGGGGGTCTATCCGCTGGTCGGGCTCGCCTCCGCCGCCACGGTGATCGCCTCACAGGCGGTGATCTCCGGCGCTTTCTCGATCACTCGCCAGGCGGTGCAGCTCGGCTATCTTCCGCGCATGCAAGTACGGCACACCTCGGAGCAGACGATCGGCCAGGTCTATGTGCCGGCGATGAACGGCATCATGCTGGTGGCGGTGGTGACGACCGTGCTCGGCTTCCGCTCCTCGAACGCGCTCGGCGGCGCCTACGGCATTGCCGTCACCGGAACCATGACGGTCACGACCATTCTCGCCTTTGTCCATCTACGCTTGGGTGCGGGCTGGCGGCTCTGGCAGCTGATCCCGTTGTTCATGCTGTTCCTGTTCGTCGATCTCTCGTTTTTTGGCGCCAACCTGTTGAAGCTGGCGGAAGGCGGCTGGTTTCCTCTCGCGATCGCCGGCGCCATCTACACGGTGATGATGACATGGTTGTGGGGGCGGCGGCGAGCCGCCGCGCAGCGAGCGAGCGGCGCCTTGCCGCTCGCGACGTTGGTCGAGACGCTCAGTCCCGACCGGCCGGTGCGCGTACCGGGTACGGCAATCTACATGACCGCACGGGTCGAGAATGTGCCGACCGCGCTGTTGCACAACATGAAGCACAACAAGGTATTGCACGAGCGAAACGTGCTGATGAACGTGCGGACCGAGGACGTGCCTGTTCTGCCCGAGGCGGGGCGGCTGGAAATCCATCATTTTGGTCAGAATTTCCATACCGTCACGATCCGTTACGGCTTTCTGGAAGAGCCCGACATCCCGCGCGCATTGGCGCTGTGCCGCGTCGGCGGGCTGCGCTTCAATCTTATGGATACCTCGTTTTTTGTCCGGCGAGAGAAGATGATCGCCAAACGCCGGTCGGGCATCGTCCTGCCCTTCAAGAAACTCTTTATCCTTTTGTCAAATATGGCGCTCGACGCGACGGAGTTCTTCCGAATACCGGTCAACAGGATCGTCGAGCTCGGTGGTCAGATCGAGCTCTAGGGTTCAGCCGATCAGCAGGACCGGCGAACGCCCTCAGTGGATCTCCTCTTGCTCGGCGAAGGCCTGGCGCAGCCGGGCGACCGAGAAACCGGGTGCCTTTGCGGCCTCGATGATGACCTTCTCGCGGCGGGCGAGCAGCGCCACGGCAGCCGGCAGTTCTCTGATCGCCTCGGCCGGAATGACGACGGCGCCGTGCCGGTCGGCGTGGATCACGTCGTTTGGCGAGACAACCATCCCGGCGACACTGACCGTGCCGCCAAAATCGACGAGATGGACATGGGCGTGCGAGGGCATGATCGACCCCGCAAGGACCAAGAAATCGGACGCCATCGCATCGAGATCGCGCACCGAGCCGTCGGTGACGACGCCGGCGCAGCCGAGCCCTTTATGGACGTTGCTCTGCACTTCTCCCCAAAACGCGCCAAACCCCTGGTCGGGGGCATCGATGTCCTGGATGACCGCGATGCTCGGCAGCGGCTGGGCGGCGATGTGCTCGTAGTAGGCCAGCCGCACCCGGGTCGCCTCCTCCCGGCTGCGCGGATGCGGCTCGCGCGAACGGATCAGAGCCGTCCGAGCAAAGGCGACGACAGGCTTCAACTGCGGGAAGGCGGCGACCAGCGGCCGACGGGTAAAGCCGGTCGCACGGCGTGCCGGAACGACGAGCTCGAGCGCGTTGCAGATCGTTGGGGTATCGAATTCCTTCAAGCCATCGAGATCAGCGGCTTCCGGCAGGTGCGGCATGGCGGTTTCCTCGGGACATCGTTGTCGGATCCCAGGCTTTATTGGGAACCCTCTCGTGCAGCAACCCCTTTGCGCTCAACACCTCGGGCGGGGTTGGCGGTCGAAAGGTTAGCTGCCGATCCTCTCACCGACGATCAACAGTCCGAGCGGGATCACAAGCGCGATGATGAGGAGCATGATGGCAAAGCAGCGCTCGGCACGGCTCCACTTCTTCCAGTCGGATATCCAGTCATGCATGCGACGACCCCCGCCAAACCCCTGGGCTGACCGATAACCGACGGGCGTGGTGAAAATTCGACCGAACTATGTCTCTGTGATGGTAAAGGAAGGGTAAATTTGCCCCAAACGTCGTTCCCGGCGCACGGGATGGCTGGCGGTCATCGCGACGCACCGGCTGTGGAGGTCAAGGACATGTACGAACCCGAGCGGGTGAAGAGTTTTGAGCGGCCGCGCGGCCTTCCTTTCCGGATCGCCAAGTTGGGACACGTCGTTCTCAACGTGCGCGACGTAGAGCGCTCGGCGCGGTTCTACACCGAGGTGCTCGGCTTCCAGATCTCGGACGTCTATCCCGAGGAGATGGTACCCGGCGGCATGGTCTTTTTGCGCTGTAATCCGGACCATCACGGCATCGCGCTCGTTGGCTCGATGACCGCGCAAGCGGCGAATGTCGAGCTCAACCACATCGCCTTCGAGGTCGCAACCCTCGACGAGGTCATCCGAGCGCGTGAGCATCTGCGCCGGCATGGGGTCAAGATCGATTTCGCCGGACGGCGGCGCGCCGGCTGTCAGCTCGCGGTCGAATTCCGCGATCCGGACAATCACCGCCTGGAGATTTACTGGGGCATCGATCAGATCGGCAGCGATGGGCATGCGCGCCCGTCGACAGAATGGAAGGGTGCGCAGAGCCTGGAGGAAGCCATCGCGCAACCCGTTCGCGGGCAAGACACGACGCTGCACGACCCGGCACTGCTCAACAGACAGTCAGCCCGATGAAAGTTCGAACGCCGCCGGCGTACTCCGGTTGGCGGCGGTAGGCTCGGGTCGGGCACGGGGCGAAATGATCGAGTGCTTCCCAGAACCGCCCGTACGGACCGCAGGCTACACGGTCACCGTGCGCGGCCTCGTGCTGATGTGCAGCATCGGCATACGCCGGCGCGAGCGCGAGCAGCGGCAGCGCGTCCGCGTCTCGGTCGACTTGATTGCGCCGGCGGCCGCGGCGTTTCCCGGTGACGACCGCCGTCGGGTCATCAATTACGAGAAGGTCGTCGCCGCGATCCGCGACATCGCACGCTCCGGGCATATCGATTTGTGTGAGGGTTTCGCCGAACGGATCTGCGCCGCGTGTTTTGCCGACGCCAGGGTCGAGCGGGTGCGCGTTTGGGTCGAGAAGCTCGACGTGTTTTCGGATGCCGAAGGTGTGGGCGCGATGCTGGAGCGAACCCGGCCCAACTCAGGCGCCGGCGATCGCTCCCCATAACGCAAGTGCTTGGCGGGTTTCGGCGACATCGTGAACCCGTAGGATTTGCACCCCCTGCTGAACCGCAAACAACGCGGCGGCGAGCGATCCCGATAGACGCGCGTCGGGCGGTTCGCCGCGGCTCAGCCCGGCGATCATCGATTTGCGCGAGACGCCGAGCATGACCCCGCAGCCGAGCGCATGAAACGCGGCGATCCCGGCGAGCAGATCGAGGTTGTGCGGAACCCGCTTGCCGAACCCGATCCCCGGATCGACGACGATCCGTTCGCGCGGAATCCCGACTGCGGCGCACGCCGCAATCCGTGCCTCGAGATACTCGAGCACCTCGACGAGCGCCGAATCATAAACCGGCTCGCGCTGCATTGTTCCGGGTTCGCCGCGCATGTGCATCAGAACCACCGAGGCTCGGCTGCGAGCAACACGGGCGAGGCTGCCTGGGTCGTGGGTCAGTGCCGAGACGTCATTGACGATCCGCGCCCCGGCCGCGAGCGCTCGCTCCATGACCGACTCGTGCCGCGTGTCGATCGATACGACCGCACCGGCCTCGGCAAGGGCGCGCACGACCCTTTCGACGCGCCCGATCTCTTCGCCGGGCGGCAGCTCGGCGGCACCGGGACGCGTCGATTCGCCGCCGACGTCGATGATGTCGGCGCCGGCAGCGACGAGCGCGCGGCCGCGCGCCACCGCGCGCTCGACATCGAACCAGCGCCCGCCATCCGAGAAGCTGTCCGGGGTCACGTTGAGGACGCCGATGACGAGCGGACGGTCGAGGGCAAAGCCCGCCCATGGCGGCCGGGGCGTCGACAACCGCGCGAGCCGGACTTGCGCACGCTCGGCAAAACGCGCACCGGGGCCATCGAGCCAGCCCTCGAGCGCGGCGAGCGGCGCCGTCACCGAGGCCAGATGCCGGTCGGATCCGAGCCCGATGGCCGCCACCAGGGTAAACGCAAGGTCAGCGCCGGCGAGCGGCCGCGCCAGACCAGCGGCGACAGCCTCGCTCGCCGCGTGCCCGCACAGCAAGCCCAGTGGCCGCAGCCACAGCCGGTCGGCGGCGACTTTGTCGAGCCGCGCCCAGTCGAGAGATCTGGCGCTCGCCGCCGTCACGACGGCGGGGGCAGCGGTTGTTGCTGGATCGGTGCGTTCCCGGGCGGCCCGGGTGGCGGTGCATATCCCTGCGGTGGGTATCCTTGCGCCGGATTTGGTCCTTGCGCCGGATTTGGCGCCTGCTCGGGCGGATAGGCGTAGGGATAACCCGGACCATAGGGGTAAGCCGTCGGATAGGGGTAATACGGGGGATAGCCGTACCAGTACCCGGTATAGGGGTCATAATAGCAGCCGGACAGCGCACCGGCGCCGACCAGCGCGATCAGCATCGCCCGCCACAGGCTACGATATCTCCTCATGGCCATGCTCCGGTGAATGCGGGTCTGCGCTTTTCGAGAAAGGCGCGGACACCCTCGGCAAAATCCTCGGTCGCCGCGCAAGCGGCAAACGCCTCCGTTTCTCGCCTCAGCTGTGCATCGAAAGCGTCGCCCAATGTCGCCTGCAGCAGCGCCTTGGTCCGTCCGTAGGCGTGCGTTGGTCCGGCCGCGAGCCGCGCCGCCAATGCGGCGGCCTCCGTGTCGAGCGCGTTCGCCCGGACGACGCGGTTGACGAGTCCCAGGGCCAGCGCGCGCTGGGCGTCGAACCGGTCGCCGAGCAGCATCAGCTCGGCTGCATGTTTGAGGCCGACGATGTGCGGCAATGTCGCCGTCATCCCGCCATCGGGGCTCGTGCCGAGCTGGATGTAGCCCGAGGTGAAGACCGTGTCCTCGGCGGCGAGTGCCAGATCGGCGGCCAGAACGAGACTGAGCCCAAACCCGGCGGCGGCCCCCTGCACCGCGGCGACAACGGGTTTCGGCATATGCCGCATTCGGATCAAGAGCGGGTGAAGGGTGTCGACGATCCGGTAAAGCGCGGTCAGCCGCTCGGCCGGTGCGAGCTGGATCAGCTCGGCGAACATCGTGATGTCGCCGCCGGCGCAGAAATGCGTGCCGGCGCCGCGCAGCAGCACGGCGCGGGCGGCGCGGTCCTCGGCCGCCTCGGCGACAGCGGCCGCGAGTGCCGCGATCGTCTCGCGGTTGACCGCGTTCAAGATCTCCGGCCGGTTCAGGATGATCTCGAACACCCCGTCGTGGCGCTCGACGACAACATCAGGCATCGCGTGGCTCCTGCTGCGCTTGGGTCTATGATACGGCGCGCTTCACCGGAGACGTTACCATGAGCCACACGATTCTGCGCGGCGGGCTTGTGCTAGACATCGCCGCCGGCACCACCGAGCCGACCGACATCCTGATCGAGGGCGACACGATCCGCGAGCTCGGGCCGCCCGGCTGCGCCGCGCCGGACGGCGCCGTCGAGATATCGGCCGCGCGGCGGCTGCTCCATTCCGGCCTCGTCAACGCCCACACCCACGGCCACGGCAACCTCGCCAAAGGGATGGGCGACCGCTGGACCCTCGAATTATTGCTGGCTGCCGCACCCTGGATCACCGGCAACCGCAGCACCGAGGACAAATACCTCTCGACCCAGCTCGGTGCGGTCGAGATGGTGCTCAAGGGCTGCACCGCCTGCTATGACCTTTCTTTCGAGTGGCCGCTGCCGACCGCCGAGGGACTGGCCCAGGCCGCCCAAGCCTATGCCGATGTCGGCATGCGCGCGGTCGTGGCCCCGATGGTCGCCGACCGCAGCTTCTACGAAGCGATCCCGGGCTTGCTCGACGCACTGCCGCCGCCGCTCCAGGGGCGCGTCGCCGAGTTGCGCCTGCCCCCCGCCGAGGCCACACTCTCGGCGATCCGCGCCGCATTGCGCGGCTGGTCGTTCGACCGCGACCAGATACGCCCGGCGGTGGCGCCGACGATCCCGCATCATTGCTCGGATGGGTTTATTCTCGGCTGCTCTTACCTGGCGCGGGAGTTTGCTGTCGGGTTGCACAGCCATGTCGCCGAGTCCAAGGTCCAGGCGGTCACCGGTGTCCGGGTCTACGGCCGCACCCAGACCGCACATCTCGAGGCACTCGGCGTGCTCGGCCCGGATTTCACGGTCGCCCACGGGGTCTGGCTCGACGCGGACGACATGGCGCGGCTCGGCGCCAACGGCGCCTCGGTCGCCCACAACCCCGGCAGCAACATGCGGCTCGGCAGCGGGCTCGCCGATGCGCGGGCGATGCTCGAGCGGCGGGTCAATCTCGGGATCGGCACCGACGGGGCGAATTGCGCCGACAACCAGAACATGTACGAGGCGATGCGGCTGGCCTCGTTCGTCTCGAAGGTGCAGGGCCCGGATTGGCGGCGGTGGCTGACGACCCGCGAGGCGGCATTGGCGGCGACCGAAGGAAGCGCCCGCGCCCTCGGCTTCGCCAGCCGCATCGGCCGGATCGCCCCCGGTTACAAGGCCGACATCGTCATGCTCGACCTCGACCACCCGAACTGGCTGCCGTTCAACGATCCGGTCAACCAGCTCGTCCATTGCGAGGACGGCACGGCGGTGGCGAGCGTGATGATCGGCGGCCGCCTCGTCGTCGACGACCGACGGGTCACCACCGTCGATCTCGACCGGCTGCGCGCCCGCGTCGCCGCCGCGCGCGAGCGGCTCGCCGCCGCCAACGCCGACAGCCGTCGCCTCTACGAGGCGCTCGCGCCGGTGGTCGGCAGCTACTGCCCGGGCCTCGCCGGCACCCCCTACCACGTCCATCGCTACGGCGCGCGGCTCCAGTGACCGCCGCAATCCCGACCCCTGTAAAAGCGGGAGAACAGGGCGAATTTTCGATTCGGCACCGAGATTGGCTCGAATAATCCCCGATAAGTACATCTGAATCAGATACTTAAAAGCCGCATCGACGATCGCACGAACAGGGCTCCGATGCCGTCGGTCAGGGGGTGGAATCGGCCTATCAGGGTGGCAACAGGGGAGGCAACCAAGCGCCTATTTCGAGACATTGCGAAATCACTTTATTTCGATATTGACAATTAATCCGAACGCCGATATATAGGCCGAAACTCGGCCTCGGCAAGGCGGCGATCGACACGATCACATCGTCGCCCCCAACATCGTCGCTGTTGCCGACAAAGGTGAAGCGGCGCACCCTGTCGCAGGTAGGAGGTAGGTAAGACCATGCGCGACGATGTGCCGTTTGATTTGCCGGCCGGCTACGATCATTCGGGCATTCTGGAGCAGCTGGCACAGGTGCTCGACCCCGAGTTGGACGAGTCGATCCTCGATTTGGGCTTTGTGCGTTCCCTGCAGCTGCGCTCCGGCCGCGCCGAGGTCGCGTTGCGACTGCCGACCAGCTGGTGCGCGGTGAATTTTGCCTATCTGATGGCGGAGGATGTTCGGCGCGCGCTGCTGACCGTCGAGGACATCCGGCAGGTGACCGTGCGCCTCGGCGACCACTGTGCCGCGGCAGAGATCGAAGCGGCTGTGAATGATGGGCGCCCTTTTGCGGAGGCCTTTCCCGGCGAGGGCGCCGGCAGCCTCGCCGCACTCCGCCTCACGTTCCTGCGCAAGGGGTTTCTCAGCCGGCAAGAGCGGCTGTTGCGAGAGCTGCGTGGCGCGGGCTGCTCGCCGGCGGCGATCTGTGCTCTGCGGCTCGGCGAGGTGTCGGTGCAGGACGAGACGATCGTGATCCGGCGGCCTGGCCTTGCACCGGTCGAGAGCGGATCGGCCGCGATCTGGCGGCGCTATCTGGAGCGGCGGGTCGAGCTCGCCCTCGACTGTGGTCTCGCGGCACCGCTGATCGTCGACCTCGAGGGCGCGCCGTTTTCTGCGGAGCGACTGCAGGCCCACTACGAAGCCGCCCGCACCGTGCGCGTGGCGCTGGAGGCCAATGGTTCATTTTGTCGTGCCTTGTTGACCGTGCGGCACCTCGACGCCGCTGGAGCATCGGGGCAGGCAAACACGGGAGGGAAACATGTACAATCATGACGGGCACGACATCTTTGTGGTCGACGGCCACATGCATTTCTGGGACGCCAACCCCGAGAACTGGAAAAACAAGCACGGGGAGAGCTGGATCAAGTGCTTTCACGCCTTTCACAGCGGCTTGAGCCCGGCTGAGGAGGTGTGGCCGTTCGACAAATTTTGCCGATATGGCGAAGAGGTGCTCGTCAACGACCTGTTTCGCATCGGCTACGTCGACATGGCGATCCTGAATTCGACCTATCTCTACGAGTTCTACAAGAACGGCTTCAATTCTCACGTCCAGAACAACGTCATCAAGGCCAGGCACCCGGACCGCTTTCTATTGTGCGGCTCTTTCGACCCGCGAGACGAAGAGACGGGTGTCGACGCGTTTCGCCGGATGATGGCGGAGTACCCGATCAGCGGGCTCAAGCTCTATACGGCCGAGTGGCGCGATGGCTCGCGCGGCTGGCGCCTCAACGACCCGTGGGCTTACAAATACCTGGCGTTGGCTCAGGAATTGGGCATCAAGAACATCCACGTGCACAAGGGGCCGACCGTCTACCCGTTGAGCGCCGACGCCTTCGATGTTCGTGACGTCGATTACGCCGCCACCGATTTTCCCGACCTCAATTTTATCGTCGAGCATGTCGGCCTGCCGCGCCTGGACGATTTCTGCTGGATCGCCACGCAGGAATCCAATGTCTATGCCGGGCTGTCGGTGGCGATGGCCTTTGTCC
>Ga0307477_10001511_pt1 | contig 19430 bp, 17 predicted proteins | sample atmos_gasesECM2C_FD_203316 | JGI IMG/M metagenome (GOLD analysis project Ga0307477, IMG submission 203316) | Hardwood forest soil microbial communities from Morgan-Monroe State Forest, Indiana, United States - atmos_gasesECM2C_515 | ecosystem: Environmental > Terrestrial > Soil > Temperate...
CAGGCGATTGCACCCCGCGCGGCGCTCATGGCGGTCAGTACTTCGCGAGTCGTCATGACGTCGGCGAACAACATGGCCATATTTTCCAACGTCGCGTTGTGGGCAGCGTCGGTCAATGTCGCAGTGGCGTCCGACACGAAGATGACCTTGTAGTTCATCTGCATGGCATCTCGCGCCGTCGATTCGCAACAGCAGTTTGTCAGCGTGCCAGTGACGATCAGAGTATCAATAGCGTGACTCTGCAGCAGCTCATGCAGGCGGCTCGCACCGGGCACAAAGGCCCCGAAGCGGGTCTTCTCAACGATGTGGTCGGGTTCGGCGACCTCGAGCTCCGGCCATAGCTGCCAGTAATGCGCATCGCGCGCGAAAGCCTTCGCGGTAGCCGCAGCACTCTGCGGAGTATTCAGGTACGCGAACCAATTCGACCAACTCGACCGGGAACCGGCGTCGACCGTCATGCGCAGAAAGACATTCCGGCCGCCGCAACGGCGCACGGTGGCCGAGATCGAATTGACGTTCGGGACGATCTCCCGCGCTACCGGTACTTCGATCGGGGCGCCCGGTTCCATGAAGCCGTTCTGCAGGTCGACGACGAGGTGCGCGGTGTGCACCATATCGAGTCGCTCGAAGGGATGGAGTCGTCCGCGTTGCGATTGGATCTGACTCAACAGTTCAGCAGTGAGGCTAACCGCGTGCATACTGGCTCCGCTACGCAGGTGGACGGGCGGTTCGTGTAGCCCAGCCCTTCAGGCGCTGCCCCGCGTACGCCAGCCCTGTTTGTAGGTTTCACGCACCATGCGGCTGTAGGGCGCGGGGCTCACGATGGCACGCACCTCGATCTGCCGGTGGGGCTCGACCGTGGTCTTGCGCGTGCCGCCGTTCTCCTCTCCCCACACGACCCGCAGCTCGGAGCCGAGCGGAATATCCGGGCGTACCGTGGCGAGGCTCAGCGCCTGCTTCTCGTTGTAGCTGTAGCCGGTGAACATCGACAGGCCCACGGTCCTGCCGTCGGCATCGATCACGCGGTCGTAGTTGGACGAGGCGTAGTTGGCGAGCGGGACATCGAAGAATTTGTACTGCTCACCGTCCGGATTAAAGAGCGAAGCCAGGATCTTCGTCATGTCCTGCGGATTCCAGGCAAGCGTCACCTTCTTGCGCTGCGCCTCGGGCTTGAGCCGCTCGAGCGCTTCGCGGCCGTGGAACGGGTGATCGAAGCGGGCGAACGAGCCGTAGCCCATCTCATAGGGATTCAGGTAATAGTCTTCGATGTTGTCGGACACGAAGCTGCCGCCGATTGAGCCGGTGGCCTCGTAGCTGTCCGGAGCGAGCCACTGGCGATAGGGCTTGAGCTTCTCGCCCGTGTAGATGGCCGGAAGGGGTGAGGGAATCCACCCCGACTCCAGAGTGTTCGAGGGGTAAGCGCGGCCCCCGCAGGGCACCATGCCAAACTCCCTGCCAGCCTCGAGAATGGCCGCGCGGATCTCCTCCTGCTGCGCATACGGACCCCAGATCTCAAGCCCCGGCGCACCCGACATGCCGTGCCGCAGCGTGCGCACGGTCTTGCCCGCGATCCTCATGGTGGACATGTTGAAGAACTTCAGCTGCTCGAGCGGGCCGCCGTTCAGCTTTTCGATGATGGCCCAGGCCTTCGGCCCCTGGATCTGGAAGCGCCAGACGGAGCGGATCACGGGCTTGCCCATCGGGCGCATCGGTGAGCGGTCATCGAGCTCGGCCTTGACGTCGTAACCGCCGCTGGCCGCGTGAAAGTGCAGCCAGTTGGCAGCCGGCGCCCGGCCCACGTACACGAACTCCTCCTCGGCGAGATGAAAGATGATGCCGTCGCCGATCACGTGACCGTAGGGCGTCGTGGGTACGTACTGCTTTGCCTTGTTGGGAGTGAAGCCCTGCATCGAGTTGATCGCGGTATCGCTGAGGAGCTTGAGCGCGTCCTTGCCGCGCAGGTACAGGTTCACCATGTGGTGCGTCTGGTCAAAGAGCACGGCGCTGTGCTGCCAGGCCCACTGCTCGCTGCGCCAGTTGCTGAATTCGGAGGCGACCACCGGGTAGACGTAGGCGCCGAGCTGCGAGTTGCGCAGCATCGTCACGGTGTTTCCGGCTGCCGCCAGGATTTCGTCCAGATTGCGCGCGCCCATTTATTTATCCCCCATTCGCGATCACAACTTTCCCAAATAGTTCGCGCGAGGACTGATACGCGTACGCCGCCTGCGCCTCGGCGAAAACAAACACGCGGTCCACGACGGGCTTCAGCTGATGCGCGTCCACAAAGGCGTTCAGATCGCGCGCCATGGCGGCGGAGCCGACGAATATCCCCCGCAGACTCGCGCCCTTGACCATGAGCGGCATCGGGTTGGCATCGCCCTGCATTGATAGCACGCCGATGAGCGCAATCTCCCCGCCGAAGCCGACCGCCTGGATGGACTGCGCGAGCGTACCGAGCCCGCCCACCTCGACCACGTGGTGGATGGTGCCACCGGCGAGCTCGGCCGCCCTGGAGCCCCACTCCCGCTCGGACCTGGAGTTGAGCGTGGCGTCGGCGCCGAGCTTCTTCGCGCGCACGAGCTTGGCGTCGCTCGAGGAAGTCGCCACCACCCGCGCGCCGGCGGCCTTGGCGATGCGCAGCGCGAGGAGTGACACGCCACCGGTGCCGATCAACAGCACCCACTGGCCGCGCTCGAGCGGACGTACGCCCGTCAGCAGCGCATTCCACGCGGTCACCCCGGCGCAGGGGAGCGTCGCCGCCTCTTCGAAAGTCAACGAGTGAGCGAGCTTCACCACAGCAGTCTCGGGAAGCGCCACGTAGTCGGCGAGCATTCCTCTGGCGGGCGGACAGCCGAGCGCCTCGCCCTTGACCGGGGGCGGCGGCCCCTCCAGCCAGGCCGTGAAGAAGGTGCCGGCCACCCGATCTCCGGGGGCCAGGGCCTGCACCCCTGCACCGATCGCCTCCACGACCCCAGCACCATCGGAGAGCGGAGTGCCGGCCACCTTGATAGCGGCGCCGAAATAGCGTCCCTGGGCGATGGCCTGATCGCGGTAGTTGAGGGAAGTGGCGTGCACGCGCACCAGCACCTCCCCCGGCGCCGGATCGGGTCTCGGCAGTTCCACGAGCTCGAGCTGCTCGACAGAGCTGCAGCCCGCGGGCAGCCGCCACGCGCGCATTTTCCGCCCGGCGCTCATCGCGCCTCACCCGTCCAGGTCCTCAGGCCCGGCGCGGTGCGGTCCTCGCCCGCGAGCGCGCGCGCCACCGCCGGGCGCGCCCGCATCCTTTCCCGCCACTCGATGAGGCGCGGGCAGCGCTTGCCTATGGCCAATTCCGGAAACATGCGCTCCACCGACATACCGCAATAGGAATAGAAATTGATGTCCGCGAGCGTGTACTCATCCCCGGCGATCCAGGCGGTCTGCGCGAGCTGCTTTTCCACCTTGTCGACCGCGTAGAGGATCTTCTCCGTCGCGTGGGCGAGATCCGCCGCGCTGAAACCGGAGCGTGCCGCGCGCCATTTCCTGCGCTGGTCGGGCAGCGGAATGTGCTCCATCAGCCGATCGAACTCGTCGCTCTCGATACTGCGCGCGATGATGCTGACCATGCGGTGCCAGCCGTGTATCGAGACATGGTTCATCACCTGCTCGTCACAGAACTTGTTCCAGTAGCGCATGCGCGCCGCGCCGGCCGGGTCGCGCGGCCGCAGCGGGATGTCGGGAAAAACGTCCTCCAGGTACTCGTTGATGACGCTCGTGTGAGTGACGATCACGCCGTCGTGATCGAGCACCGGCACCTGTCCTTCGGGATTGATCGCCACGAACCAGTCGGCGTGCTGCTCAAACCTGTGCAGGTCGACGTAGATGCTCTGATACGGCAGGCGTTTCTCGATGAGCGGAATCATGGATTTCAGCGAGTTCGCCGCCGGCTCCGCGTGGTAGTACTTGAGAGTCATACAGCCTCCGCGAGCGCTCACGCCAGCCCCAGGAGCCGGGCCGCGTTGTCCTTCATGATGAGCGGCAGCACCTCGGCCTTGAAGCCGACCTGCTGTGCCGCCTCCAGCCACTTGTCGGGGCGAATCAGCGGGAAGTCCGAGCCGAACATCATCTTGTTCTTCAGCGGGCCGTTGGCGTACTGGATGATCTGCGGTTGAAAATACTTCGGGCTCCAGCCGGACAGGTCGATGTACACGTTGTCCTTGTGCAAGGCCATCGACAGGCTCTCGTCGACCCAGGGCCAGCTCGGGTGGGCGAGCACGATCTTCATGTCAGGAAAGTCGACCGCGACGTCGTCAATCAGCATCGGCTGGCCCCACTTGAGGCGCAGGCCGCCGCCGCCGGGCAGCCCGGTGCCCATGCCCGAATGGCCGGTGTGAAAGATCGCCGGCAGCTTGTGCGCGGCGATCACCTCGTAGATCGGGTAGGCAACGCGATCGGCAGGATGGATGTTCTGCAGGATGCCGTGGAACTTGAAGCCCCGCACCCCGTGATTCTCGATGAGGTCGCGCGCCTCGTGCGCACCCATCCTGCCCTTGCGCGGATCGATCGAAGCGAAAGGAATGACGATGTCGTCGTTCCGGGCGGCGTAGTCCGCGATCTCGTAGTTGCTGACGCGCTTGGCGCCCACGCTGCTCTCGCAGTCGACCGTGAACAGGCAGAACGCGATCCGCTGCCCGCGATACAGCTCGATGATCTCGGGGATCGTGGGCCGCTGGCGCGGCGCCTTGAAATAAGCGGACGCCGCATCGAAGAACCGCCCCATGACCGGATCCTCCGGATCGTGGCAGGAGACATCCGCATGCACGTGCACGTCGATCGCGCGAACCCTGGACAGATCAATCATGCGGCACTCTCAGGCCAACATCCTGGGGCCTGTCTTGATCGCCTGCTCGATCTCCGCCGCCCGATCGCGCTTGATCGGCACGTCCCGCCCCGCCTGTACCGCGGGACGCGCGCCGACGAGCGAGAGCCAGCGCTGCAGGCTCGCGAACTCCGCAACGCCGACACCGGACCACTCGTAGCCCGAGACCCAGGGCCACAGCGCCATGTCCGCAATCGAGTACTCCCCCGCGATGTACTCGTGACTCGCGAGCTGCCGGTCGAGCACCCCGAACAGGCGCGTCACCTCGCGCTGGTAGCGCTCGATCGCCGCCGGGATCTTCTCGGGGAAGTAGCGCAGGAACACGTTCGCCTGACCCATCATCGGACCGACCGCGGACATCTGGAACATCAGCCACTGGATCACGCGGCTGCGGCCGGGCACGTCTCGCGGCAGGAACTTCCCGGTCTTTTCTGCCAGATAAATCAGTATGGCGCCCGACTCGAACAGAATGAAACCCTCGTCGTCCAGCGTCGGAATGCGGCCGTTGGGATTGAGCCTGACGTACCAGTCCGCCTTCTGCTCCTGGGTCGCAAAATCGATCACCCGGACCTCGTAGGGCAGGCCCATCTCCTCGAGCGCGATCGAGATCTTCCAGCCGTTTGGCGTCGCGGCCGTATAGAGTTTGATGGTCATTGCCCTCATCCCCAGCGGTTGATTTCCGGACCCACGCTCCAGCTCGCGGCCGGGTCAGCGCTACGCGCCAGCGACAGCGCCTGCGCGACGGCAGGCTGCGCCCTCACCCGCTCGAGCCACTCCTTCGTGCGCGGCTTGCCAGCAAATGCCGCGGGCACGAGCGACACCATACCGGCCAGCCACGCAAAGCTCTCGATGTCGGCGATCGAGAACGCGCCCATCAGCCACTGCCGCGCCTCGAGTCTCGTCTCGATCCTCTCCACCGCCTGGAGGATCTTGCTCCTGCTGTCGGCGAGTCGATCCTGGGAAATCCATCCGGCAGTGACCTGCTCCCAGCGCGCGCGCAGATCGACGCTCCCGATCCTCTCAAGCAGTGCCGCGTCGGCCTTCGGCGGGTGCACCCGACAGCCCAGATACGCGGCAGCGGGCGCGGTCCGCTCAGTCACCTGCCGGCACCAGCTCATCACCTCCCAGCGGCCGTACGGGTCGGCGGGACGCAGCGCCGCTCCGTGCCCCACATCATCGAGATAACAGGCGATGAACACCGAGTCGGTCATCGCTTCCCCCTCGACCACGAGCACCGGTCCCTCTGCCTCGACGCTCATGGCCACCCACGGCTCCTGCGCACACCACAAGGTGTGCCGCTGGCCGCTCTCGAGATCGATGCGTACCAGCTCGGCCCGGACCTCCTTGGCGAACAGTGCCGCGAGCACGGTGAGGGAGGGGCCGTTCGGTTCCCCGTGGTACAGGGTCATCCTCATGTGACCCGCCCCGCTCCGATGTGCGGCTGCTCGAGGATGCTGACGCGCCTGACCATGCTGGTCCGTCCCATGGCCCAGCATGCCTTGGTGGCAGGACGCGCGTAGATGGCGCGCAGCCAGCGCAATGTGTTGGGCGTCAGCTCGTCGTTGGACAGCCCCGGCTGGGACAGTGGCAGCGCATACGCCAGATTGAACCCGTTGATGTCGGCAAGGCTGTACTCACTGCTGGCGAGCCAGGGCCGTTTCGCAAGTTCCTGCTCCAGCATGCGGATGCCGAGCGCCACGCGCCGCTGGGATTCCTTGAGCTCCTCTTCGCTGAACTGTCCGTAGATCGCCTTGCGCCAGGCAACGCGGCGTTCCGGCAGCGGAATCCGCTCGATGGCCGCCTTCAGTTCCCCGGGGTCCCTGGCGCTGACCGCCGGGCCAACAAACACCTTCCAGCCGATCATCGAGAAACTGGGACCGAGCCACTGGTCCATGAATTTCATCCACCAGCGCACGCGCCAGCGGTCGCGAGGATCTTCAGGCATGAGGCGCGGACCGGGGAACTCTTCCTCGACGTATTCCATGATCGCGGTCGACTCGGTGAGCACGCGCTCCCCATGCAGCATCGCCGGGATCGTCCCTTGCGGATTGATGGCGAGGTAATCGGGCTGATGCTGATCGAAATTGAGGAGGTCGAGGTAGTGGCTGTCGAACGCCACCCCTTTTTCCATCAGCGCCAGCATGGGCTTGCCGGAATTGGCGTTGGGTTCCCAGTGGTACAAGGTGACGCTGTGCATCGGCCGCGACCCCATTTTGTAAGTGTTGCATACCATTGACGCGGCCGCCGGTCAAGCCGCGTTATGGTCGGCCCACGCCCTGGGGTGCCGCGGCTGCAGCAACGTCAAAGCCATGGTCCGTCAGTCAAATCTCAGTCCGACATAGTTCTCCGCCACCGTCTGGGATGCAGCCGTGGATCGGGCAAGATACTCCAGCTCAGCCAACTGCAGGCGCTGCGCGAACGGATCCTCAGAAAACCTGTGCATCAGCGTGGTGAACCACCAGGAAAAGCGCGTGGCCTTCCACACCCGGCTCAGCGCCCTCGCGGAATACTCATCGAGCAGCGTCGAGCTTCGAGTGCGATAGAACTCGATGAGGCCCTGCGCCAGAACCCGCACGTCGGCGGCGGCGAGATTCAGGCCCTTCGCCCCCGTGGGTGGCACGATGTGCGCCGCATCGCCTACCAGGAACAGTCGCCCGAATTGCATCGGTTCGGTAACCAGACTCCGCAGCGGCGCGATGCTCTTCTCAAGCGACGGGCCCGTGATCAGCCGACTGGCGTAGCGCTCCGGCAGGCGAGCGTGCAGCTCATCCCAGAATCGGCCGTCCGGCCACTGCTCCACCTTGTCCTCGAGCGAACACTGCACGTAGTAGCGGCTCCGACCCCGCGAGCGCATGCTGCACAGTGCAAACCCCCGCTCGTGATTGGCGTACACGAGCTCCTCGTGCAGCGGCGGCACGTCGGCCAGCAGCCCGAGCCATCCGAATGGGTACAGGCGCTCGAACTGTGAGCGTTTCTCGCGCGGCACACCCGCGCGGCTGACGCCGTGGTAGCCATCGCAGCCGGCGATGAAACCGCACCGCAGCTCGTGAGGCGTGCCGGCGTGGGTGTAGGTCACCCGCGGCTGGTGTGTGTCCCAGTCCTGGAGCACCACCTCGCCCACTTGCCACAGGACTGCCCCCGGTTCGCTCGCTCCGGCCTGCACGAGGTCCTTCTGAAGCTCGGTTTGCCCGTAGACCAGAACGCTTCTGCCGGTCAGTCCCTTCAGGTCTATCCGGTGACGGTCGTTGGCGAAGGCGATGTCAAAGCCGTCATGGACGAGTCCGTCCCGCATCATGCGAGCGCCCACCCCGGCCTCCTGAAGCAGTTCCACGGTGGTCCACTCCAGCAGCCCCGCGCGGATGCGGGCTTGCACGTGATCCTGGGAGCGGCTCTCCAGTACGACCGAGTCGATCCCGTTGCGACGCAACAGCTGCGAGAGCAGCAGCCCCGAGGGCCCCGCACCGACGATCGCCACCTGGGTGGAGTGCATCATGACCTGGCCTGACAGGAGGAAGCCGCCCGCGCGTGGCGCCGCAGTCCTTCAACGAGTTGCGCCTGCACCTGGGTCGGTCGCCAGTCGCGGCGCACTGTCAGTCCGATCGAGCGTGTGACCGTGCCAAACGGATGCGGCAACGCGATGAGCTGCCCGGTCGCAAGCTCGTGGTGGATCTGGTGCTCGGATGAGAGCATGACGCGGTCACTGGCCAGGAGCATGGAGCGTGCCGCGACCAGGGAATTACACTCAATCGGCGCCACGGTCCGCTTGACGTTCAGTCGCTCGAGGAGCGCGTCAAAGTGCCGCCGCAGGGGAGAATCGCGCCGCGGCGCAATCCACGGAAATCGCGATAACGCTGCCAGGGTGGGCGCGCCGCGACCGGCGAGTGGATGCTGAGCCCCCGCGACGATCGCCAGCGGGTCATCAAACAGGTGCTCCTGCACGATGTCCTCGTACGGGATGGGATCGCGTAAGGCGCCGACCAGTACGTCCGCGGAGCCGCGACGCAGCGCGCCGAGCATGCTCTCGTAGGGACCGTCCAGGATACTGATCCCGTGCTCGGGTCGTGCCGCGGCGAATTCTAGGACCGCCCGCGCGACCAGCACACTGCGCGCGAGCGGCATGGCCCCGATGACCGTTGAGCCGCTGCCGGTGCCCTGGGCGGCGGCAACCTCTGCCTGGGCTTGGGCAATCTCTGCAAACGCGAGGCGCGTGCGCAGGGCGAGCTTCTCCGCCTCCCGGGTCGGGCGCACCCCGAAGCTCGTGACCTCGAAGAGCTCGGTGCCGAGAGATCTCTCCAGTTGTCGCGCAGCGCGGTGCACGGCCGCCCGGGCGCGCCCGGCACGGCGCGCCGCACGGGCAAAAGCGCCCTCCTCCACCACGGCGATGAGCGCCTTGAGTTGCGTGGAGGTTATGCCCCTCATGACGTCTTCGTACGCCGCATCGTCCGATCGCCTGCGCACCGCCCCGAGCGCTTCCCGCAGCATCCCGAGCGCCCGATCGACGCGTTGCGCGGCCGCGCGCCCCGCACCGGTGAGCTCGAGCCCCGAATAGCTGCGGTGCAGGAGACGGGCTCCCAGGGCGGCTTCGATCTGAGCGACCGCCTGGGTGACCGCGGGCTGACTGAGGTGCGCCGCGCGGGCGGCCGCGCTCACGCTGCCGCGCCGGACCACCTGATCAAAGAGCATGAGATGCCGGACGTTGGGCGTCGCGCCAGGACCTGAGCGTGCCGAGGCCATGTCCACAATCTCTTATACCCAGCCGTGAATTGCAATTACCCGCCCGGGCGGGCGCGGCTGGACAATGGCCGCTTCCGCCCTTTCAGGTAGCTGCCATGAATGTCGTGTACACCAGTATTCGCCGCGCCGATCCGGAGGTGGTGAATGCCCTCGCGCGCTACGGCGTTGCCACCGTCCACGAGGCGCAGGGCCGAACCGGGCTGCTGGGTCCGAAGCTGCGCCCCATCTATCCGGGGGCTCGCATCGCCGGCTCTGCGGTCACGGTGAGTGTCCCTCCGGCGGACAACTGGATGATCCACGTCGCGGTCGAGCAGTGTCAGGCTGGGGATGTTCTGGTGGTCGCGCCGACTTCCTGTTCAGACGCCGGCTATTTCGGCGAGCTGCTCGCAAGCTCGCTCGCCACGCGCGGTGTCCGCGGTCTCATCATCGATGCCGGTGTCCGGGACGTCCGTGACCTGAGCAGCATGGGCTTCCCGGTCTGGTCCAGGGCCGTGCACGCCCAGGGCACCGTAAAGGAGACCCTGGGATCGGTGAATGTTCCGGTGGTTTGCGGAAGTCGCCTCGTGAATCCCGGTGACGTGGTGATCGCTGACGACGACGGTGTGTGCGTGGTTGCGCGCCTCGAGGCTGCAGCCGTGCTCAAGGCCAGTGAGGCCCGCGAAGCCAAGGAAGCCACGGTGCGCGAGCGGCTGCAGAAGGGGGAACTGGGCGTCGATATCTACGACATGCGCGACAAGCTGGCCGAGCGCGGATTGGTCTACCGCCCGCAAGCGCTGGCGGAGTGAGCCGACATGCGCGCCATTCCCAGCACCCTGATGCGTGGTGGAACGTCCAAGGGACTGTATTTTCACGCCAAGGACCTGCCGCAATCCGCGCCTGCCCGCGACCGGGCGCTGCTCGCGGCCATGGGCTCGCCTGATCCTCGCCAGATCGATGGCGTGGGCGGTGCGCACCCGCTGACCAGCAAGGTCGCGATCATCGGCCCCTCCAAACGCCCTGATGCAGACGTCGACTATCTGTTTCTTCAGGTCGTGGTCGACAAAGCGCAAGTGAGTGACTCCCAGAACTGCGGCAACATCCTTGCAGGCGTCGGTCCCTGGTCGATCGAGCACGGTCTGGTGCGCATCGCCGGCGAATCCACGCCGGTGCGCATTCACATGCTCAACACCGGAAGCATCGCCGTTGCGCATGTCCCGACGCCCCATGGGGCGGTGGAATATGAGGGTGACGCCCGTATCGATGGTGTGCCGGGAAGTGCGGCAGCGATACCGATCGACTTTCTGGACGTGGCCGGATCCTCGTGCGGCTCGCTGTTTCCGACCGGATCGCACCTGGACCGCATCGCAGGTCTCGAGGTGACCTGCATCGACAACGGGATGCCCGTCGTCCTGATGCGAGCGGCCGATCTCGGCAAGCGCGGCGATGAATCACCGGAGGAGCTTGAAGGCGATGCGGCGCTCAAGGCCCGCGTCGAGGAAATCCGGCTGGCGCTGGGCCCGCGGATGAACCTCGGCGACGTCGGCAAGAAGACGGTGCCGAAGATGTGCCTCGTTTCGAGCGCGCGGCACGGCGGCACCATCCATACGCGAACCTTCATCCCGCACCGCGTGCACGAAGCGATCGGGGTCCTGGGCGCGGTGAGCGTTGCCACGGCCTGCCTCACTTCAGGCTCCGTGGCCGCACAGGTCGCGGGCCTGACACCCCGCTCGGGATCACAACGCCTGGAGATCGAGCATCCGACGGGATTCTTCACGGTGGAAATGGATGTGACGGTGGACGGAACCGAGGTCACGGTGAACCGTTCCGCCTTGCTGCGCACGGCGCGGAAACTGATGCAGGGGGAGGTGTTCGTCCCCGGAAGCGTCTGGAGCGATGCATGACCAGCCCGCGCCGCATCGGTCTCATCGGACTCGGAGAAGTCGGCCAGGTGCTGGCGAGCGATTTACACCGCTCGGGAGGCGTGACGCTCTGTGCGTGGGATCGCCTCTTTACGGTCGAGGGCAGTGAGCCCCGGCGAGCCGCACGATCGCTCGGCTTGAAGGCGGCGAGCTCCATGGCCGAGGCGGTGAGCGGCAGCTCGATGGTCATCTCCGCCGTCACCGCGGGCGAATGTCGGGCGGCGGCTGCCGAAGCCGCTCCGGCGCTCACCCGCTGCGCGCTTTATCTCGACCTCAACTCCGTGTCGCCTCGAACCAGGACGGAGGCCGCGCGCACCATCGAAGCCGCCGCAGGCCGCTACGTGGAGGCCGCGGTGATGTCGCCGATCGCGCCCAAACGGATCGCCTCGCCCATGTGGCTGGGGGGTCCGCATGCCGGGGCTTTCCTGCCGCTGGCACAGTCGCTCGGTTTCGCCGGCGCCAAGGTGTATTCGGACGCGATCGGCGCTGCGTCTGCCGCCAAGATGTGCCGCAGCGTCATCATCAAGGGGATGGAGGCGCTGCTCGCCGAGTCGCTTCTCACGGCCCGGCGTCTCGGCGTGGAGGACGCCGTGCTGACATCGCTCCAGGACCTGTTCCCCGTCGGGGACTGGCGCTCACTCGCGCGTTACATGATCTCGCGCTCACTGCAGCACGGTCGCCGGCGAGCCGAGGAGATGAGAGAGGCGGCAAAGACAGTGGCGGAAGCCGGCTTCGAGCCCTGGATGAGCCGTGGCAGTGTTGAGCGGCAAGAGTGGGCCGCGGCACACGTCGAGGCATTGAGCCAGGAAGCCCTGACAGACATGCTCGACCACATGCTGGCGCGTACGCCCGCGCCCGCGCGATCGACGGAGGCGGCGCGCCGATGATCATCGATTGTCACGGCCACTACACGACGGCGCCGGCCGCTCATCAGAAATTCCGCGACGCGCAGCTCGCGGGCATCAAGGACCCGAGGGCGCCTGCGGCAATACCCGGCGCCATCTCCGATGACGAGATCCGCGAGACCATCGAAAAGAATCAGCTGCGGCTGCAGAGACAGCGCGGCTCGGATCTGACCCTGTTCTCGCCACGCGCTTCGGCCATGGGGCATCACATCGGCAACGAGGCGATCTCGAGCGCCTGGACGCGCGCGAACAACGATCTCATCAGGCGCGTGGTCGATCTGTACCCTGAGAATTTTGTCGGTGTTTGCCAGCTGCCGCAGTCCCCGGCAGTGCCCATCGCCAACTCCATTGCCGAGCTCGAGCGCTGCGTGGCTGAGCTGAACTTCATCGGCTGCAACCTGAACCCGGATCCTTCGGGCGGACACTGGACATCCCCACCGCTCACCGACCGGCACTGGTACCCGTTCTACGAGAAGATGGTCGAGCTCGAGGTGCCGGCCATGATCCACGTCTCCGCCTCGTGCAATCCGAATTTCCACGCGACCGGCGCTCATTACATCAACGCCGACACCACCGCGTTCATGCAATTCATCGAGGGAGATCTGTTCCGGGATTTCCCGACACTGCGCTTCATCATTCCGCATGGCGGCGGGGCCGTTCCCTACCACTGGGGTCGCTACCGGGGGCTCGCGGACATGCTCAAGCGGCCACCGCTGGAGGAACACGTGATGAAGAACGTGTTCTTCGACACGTGCGTGTATCACCAGCCGGGCATCGATCTTCTCGTGCGTGTGATCGACATCGGCAACATCCTCTTTGGGTCCGAGATGGTGGGCGCCGTTCGCGGCATAGACCCGCTCACCGGGCACTACTTCGATGACACCCGGCGCTACATCGACGCACTGTCCATGCCCGCCGCCGAGAAACAGCGGATCTTCGAAACGAACGCCCGTCGGGTCTTCCCGCGGTTGAACGCCCTGCTCGAGGCGCGGGGACTGTGAGTCCAGAGCAGACCATTCGCCCCGGCGATCGCGCCTGGCCCTCGAGCTCGGCGTCCGGCCCCTTCACCATGGATGGGGACTGGCTGCCGTTTCATCCCGCGCCCCATCGCCCGCGGTTCGCACCGCCGCAAGGGGCCGTGGACGCTCACTGCCACGTGTTTGGACCCGGAGCGCAGTTTCCCTATGCCCCCGAGCGCCGCTACACGCCCTGTGACGCGCCAAAGACCAAGCTCTGGGGCTTAAGGGACTACCTGGGGTTTGAGCGCAATGTCATCGTGCAAGCCACCTGTCATGGCGCCGACAATCGTGCCCTGGTCGATGCGCTGCAGAGCTCTTCCGGACGGGCGCGCGGGGTTGCGACCGTGGCGGACAGCGTCACCGACCGCGAGCTTGCGGCGCTCGACGAGGCCGGGGTCCGTGGCGTGCGATTCAATTTCGTCAAGCGGCTGGTCGATACGACACCGCGCGAGGTACTGCTGCAAATCGCCCGACGGGTCGCGCCGATGGGGTGGCACGTCGTCATTTACTTCGAGGCCGCGGAGCTGCCTGAGCTCTATGCTTTCATCGCCTCCCTCCCCGCCACGGTAGTCGTGGACCATATGGGTCGCCCGGACGTGACGAGACCCGTCGACGGGCCCGAGTTCGAGCTCTTCGTCAAGCTGATGCGCGAGCATCCCGACATCTGGTCGAAAGTGAGCTGCCCGGACCGACTCTCGCGCAGCGGTGCCCCGGAATATGAAGACGTCGTGCCCTTCGCCAGGGGGATCGTCGAGACCTTCCCGGATCGGGTACTGTGGGGAACGGATTGGCCCCATCCGAATATGAAGTCACACATGCCCGACGATGGCGCGCTGGTCGATTTCGTCCCCAAGGTTGCGACCACGGCAGCGCTGCAGCGGCAGCTGCTGGTTGATAACCCGATGCGCCTCTACTGGAGTCGCTAAAGTATGGCTCGCATCACCGCTGGCGTCACGACCTCGCATGTCCCGGCGATTGGCGCGGCGCTCGACAACGGCAAGGCTCAGGATGCCTATTGGGCGCCGATGTTTGCCGGCTACGACTTCTCCAAGCGCTGGATCGCGCAACAGAAGCCGGACGTTGTATTCCTGGTCTACAACGATCACGCCACCGCTTTCAGTCTCGACATCGTGCCGACGTTTGCCATTGGGTGCGCGGAGCAGTTCGCTCCGGCAGACGAGGGCTGGGGCCCGAGGCCCGTGCCGGTGGTGCAGGGACATTCCGAGTTGGCATGTCATATCGCCCAAGCGGTGATCCAGCAGGATTTTGACCTCACGATCGTCAACCGCATGGATGTCGATCACGGCCTGACGGTGCCGCTGTCGTTGCTGTTCGGACAGGTGTCCGCCTGGCCGGTCCGCGTCATTCCGTTTCCGGTCAACGTGGTGCTCTATCCGCCTCCCTCGGGGCGCCGCTGCTATGAGCTCGGCAAGGCGATTCGCCGCGCGGTCGATTCGTTCGACTCTGACCTCAACGTGCAGGTCTGGGGCACCGGGGGAATGAGTCACCAGTTGCAGGGAGCCCGGGCGGGTCTCATCAACCAGGCCTGGGACCAGCGGTTCATCGAACGCCTGATCGACGAGCCGGACGCCCTGTCGCGGATGCCGCACATCGAGTATGTGCGCGAGGCGGGATCGGAAGGGATTGAGCTCGTGATGTGGCTCATCATGCGCGGCGCGCTGAGCGAGAAAGTCCGTACCGTACACCGCTTCTACCATGTGCCCGCCTCGAACACGGCGGTGGGTCACCTCATCCTGGAGTGCCTGCCATGAAGATCGCTCTCGCCGGCGCCGGCGCCTTTGGCGCAAAACACCTGGACGCGATCAAGGCCATCGGCAACGCACAGGTGGTCTCGCTCGTGGGCGCGAACCTCGAGCCCACGCGCGCGGTGGCGAAGAAGTACGGCATCGGGCATGTCACGACGGATCTGTCCGAGGCGCTGGGTCGGCCCGGCGTGGAAGCGGCGATCCTGGCGACCCCGACACCCCTGCACGCTGCTCAGGCCATCACCTGCCTGAAAGCCGGCAAGCACGTGCAGGTCGAAATACCGCTCGCCGACCGCTGGTCTGACGCGCAGGCCGTTGCCGATCTTCAGAAGCAGACCGGCCTCACCTGCATGGTCGGGCATACGCGGCGCTTCAATCCTTCACACCAGTGGATCCACAGGAAGATCGCGCAAGGCGAGCTCGCGATCCAGCAAATGGACGTGCAGACCTATTTCTTCAGGCGCACGAACATCAATGCACGCGGTCAGCCGCGCTCATGGACCGACCACCTGCTCTGGCATCACGCGGCCCATACGGTCGACCTGTTCGCCTACCAGACCGGTTCGCCCGTGAAGATCGCGCACGCGGTCCAGGGCCCGGTGCACCCGACGCTGGGAATCGCCATGGACATGTCCATCCAACTCAAGAGCGCCAGCGGGGCGATCTGTACCCTGTCCCTGTCATTCAACAACGACGGTCCGCTGGGGACATTCTTTCGCTACATCTGCGACCACGGCACGTACCTCGCGCGCTACGACGACCTGATCGACGGCCGGGAGCAAAAGATCGACGTGTCGCAGGTGGACGTATCCATGAACGGGATCGAGCTGCAGGATCGGGAGTTCTTGCGGGCGATCGAGGAGCGTCGTGAGCCGAACGCCAGCGTCGCCCAGGTCCTGCCCTGCTATCGGACGCTGGCCGAACTCGAGCGGCAGCTCAGCGCGCAGGATTAACTGCCGCCGGACTCGCGTGCCATGAGGCGATGTCGCAGATGAGCGGGTCAGATGAAGGAGCGAACGGGGTCCTTGCCGTCCCAGTTGATGCTCGCGCGGTAGAACCGTCCGAACACCTTCTCGAACGCGCCCCCGAGCTCGATCAGCTCGGTGAAGCCGGGCAGCACGGCCGTGGTGTCCATGTACCCCACCCGGCCGCCGCTCGGCACCGCCGCGAGAAAGGCGAGCTCGTAGCCGTCACGCTGGTACCGCGCAACGGCCGCATCGAAGCTCCACGTCGCCACGCCCCAGTGGTGAAAACCGTGGCCGCGCCGCTCGATCATCTCGCGGTAGACGGAGGGCGCATCGTTGTTCGGCTGGATGAGCTCGATGTTCATATGCCCGGCAAAGCTCATGGCGAGCGCGACATCCGCCCGCGAAGGCTGCCCGCGATAGACCGGGTCCACGCCGGTGAAGTGCTCGAGGACGAACCACGGGCCGACCTTGAGCTTCGAGGACCACTGCGTCATCGCCGCGTGCAGGTCGGCCACGACGTAGGCCATCTGGATGACGCCGTCGTCCGGCTGGCCGAACCCGACCTGACCCATAAGTTCTCCCCCGGGGACGCAGCTTAACCTGAAACAACATGCGCTACGAACAACGACTCATCTGGGTGCTCGGCATAACCTTCGGCTTCCTGTTCTTCGATCGCAACGCGGCGAGCTTCCTGATGCCCTTCATCGCCAGGGATCTGAGCTTCACCAACCAACAGGTGGGTCTCATCGCCTCGGCGCTCTCCTTCACCTGGGCGGTCTCGGCATTCCTCGGCGGTGCGCTGTCGGACCATACCGGCCGGCGCAAGGCGGTGCTGCTGGCGAGCGCGATTGCCTTCTCGCTGTGCTCGGTCCTCTCCGGCCTCGCGGGCTCGTTCCTCGCGCTGTTCGGGGCGCGCTTGCTCATGGGACTCGTCGAGGGACCGTTCATGCCCGTGTGCCAGTCGCTGCTCGCCAGCGAGTCGGACGACTCCCGGCGCGGACACAACATGGGAGTGATGCAGAACTTCGGCAGCAACCTTCTCGGCTCGTTCGTCGCACCGCTCGTGCTGGTGCCGATCGCGGCGCACTGGAACTGGCGCGCGGCGTTCTTTCTCGCCGGGGCCCCGGGGCTGGTGATGGCGGTGCTGATCGCCCGCACCGTGCACGAGCCGCAGAAGAAGTCGCAGCCGGCGGCCGGGAGCGCCGGCGGCGCGTCCGCCATGAGCGCCTTCGCCATGCTCGGCCATCGCAACATGATCCTGTGTGTGCTCATGAGCGTTTTCATGGTCGCCTGGATGGTGCTCGGGTGGGCTTTCCTGCCGCTCTTCTACGTCAAGGTGCGCGAGTTTCCGGCGGGCCAGATGAGCGTGCTCATGAGCCTGCTCGGACTCTCGGCGGCGTTCTTCAGCTTCGTCGTTCCGGGGCTGTCCGACCGTCTCGGCCGTCGCCCGGTGGTGGCGGGCTGCAGCCTGCTCGGCCTGCTGGTGCCGCTCGCGGCGCTCTACTGGCACGGCTCGCTGTACGTGCTCGGGGCGCTGATATTCATCGGCTGGGCGGCGAGCGGGGTGCTGCCGCTGTTCATGGGCACCATCCCGTCCGAGACCATTCCGGCGCGCTACGTCGCCACGTCGATGGGACTCACCGTAGGTGTCGGCGAAGTGCTCGGCGGTGTCAGCGGGCCCGCGCTCGCCGGGACCGCCGCCGATCACTACGGCCTCACGGCACCGCTTTTCATGCAGGGAGGCTGCGCCATCGTGGGAGCGCTGCTCGCACTGGCTCTGAAGGAGACCGCGCCGCGGCGCGTTGCGGCGCTCGCGGCGCGCTCACAGCTCGCGACCTGATGGGTGCCGGAGCCGTGCGGGTATGAGTGTCACCGTTCGCGAGGCGTTGTTCGCGCAGCTGCGCGACTTCGGCCTCACCACTGTCTTCGGCAACCCGGGCTCCACCGAGCTGCCGATGTTCCGCGACTTTCCCGCCGATTTCCGCTACGTGCTGGGACTTCAGGAGTCGGTGGTGGTCGCCATGGCGGACGGGTTCGCGCAGGCGCGCGGCAGCGCCGCATTCGTGAACCTGCACTCGGCCATCGGCGTCGGACACGCCGTCGGGAGCTTGTTCACGGCGTATCGCAACCAGACGCCGCTCGTCATCACGGCCGGGCAACAGGCGCGCTCGATCCTGCCGTTCGAGCCGTTCCTGTACTCGGAACAGGCGACGAACCTGCCGCGGCCGTACGTCAAGTGGAGCTGCGAGCCCGCGCGCGCCGAGGACGTGCCGGCGGCAGTGGCCCGCGCCTTCCATGCGGCCATGCAGCCTCCCCGCGGGCCGACCTTCGTGTCGGTGCCGGTCGATGACTGGGACCGGTCGTGCACGGCGCCGCCGCGCCGCGAAGTCAGCAGCACGGTGGCCGGCGATCCCTCGATGCTGGCGCGCGCGGCCACCATGTTGAGTGCCGCGCGCCGCCCGGTGTTGGTCGTCGGCGCCTCGGTCGCCCGGGATGGGGCCTGGCAGGAAGTCATCGCTCTCGCCGAGCGGCACCAGGCCGCCGTGTGGGTGAGTCCCCTCTCGTCGCGCAACAGCTTTCCCGAGCAGCATCCGCTGTTCGCGGGCTTTCTGCCCGCGGACCGCGCAGGCGTCGTCACCCGCCTCGAGGGCCACGACCTGATCCTCGTGCTCGGAGCCCCGGTCTTCACCTATCACGTCGAAGGACAAGGTCCGCATGTCCCGCAGGATGCGGCACTCGTTCAGCTCACCGACGATCCGGCCGCCGCGGCACGCGCGGCGGTGGGACTTTCCATCGTCACGGACCTCAGGCTGGGCATCCGCGCGCTGCTCGAGGCGGCGGCTCCGGCCCGGCCTGCACCGGCAGTGCCCGCGCGCGCCGCGCGCGTGTTGGGTGATCGCCTGACCGACCGCTACCTGCTGCAGCAGATCGCCGCTCTCCGGCCACCCGACAGCATCATCGTCGAGGAGGCGCCGAGCAGCCGCGCAGCGATGCACGATCACCTCCCGATGCTCGAGCCCGATTCCTTCTATACGTGTGCGAGCGGCGGACTCGGCCATGGTCTGCCGGCGGCCGTCGGCGTCGCCCTCGCTCGATCCGACCGCAGGGTGATCGCGGTGCTGGGCGACGGGTCGGCCATGTATTCCATCCAGGGACTGTGGAGCGCCGCGGAGCTCGCACTGCCCGTCACCTTCGTGATCGTCAACAACCGCAGCTATCGCGCGCTCAATGAATTCGCACCGCACTTCGGGCTCGGCGCGCTGCAGGGCACGCTGCTGCCAC
>Ga0307477_10001514_pt1 | contig 19416 bp, 19 predicted proteins | sample atmos_gasesECM2C_FD_203316 | JGI IMG/M metagenome (GOLD analysis project Ga0307477, IMG submission 203316) | Hardwood forest soil microbial communities from Morgan-Monroe State Forest, Indiana, United States - atmos_gasesECM2C_515 | ecosystem: Environmental > Terrestrial > Soil > Temperate...
AGGCGTGCACCGGGGTTCCGTAATCGGTAGAGATGTCGATCCCGCTGTGGAAATGGTGGCTTGGACACGTCGGATCGTACGGTTCGAACGGATAGCTGGTGCAGCCGAAGCCTTGCGTGATGACACCATCGATGGGCCATTTCCATTTGCCCGACGAGCGGGCGCGGAAGCTTTCATGGATGAGCGAGGCGATCTGCGCCTGCAAGGCGGCCCGCTGCGCTTCCGCTTCGGCCAGAATCTGCTGGAACTGGGCCTCGATCGCCGCGACCTGTTGCTCGCGCGCCGCCCGCTGGTCGCGTACCGCCTGCAACTGCGCCTTTTGGTCCTGAACCTGCTTGACGACCTGCGCCTGCTCGGCCTTCTTGGCCTCGAGGTCCGCCTTCATCGCCTCGATCGCGGCCCGTTCCTTCTGCAGCTCGCCGAGTTGACGCCGATCTTCGCGCACGATGACATTGAAGAAGACGACCCGGTTCATGAGGTCGGTGAAGTTCGCGGCGGAAAAGATGAGTTCGAGACCACTGACCTGTCCGCTCTTGTACATGAGTCGCATCCGGCGGCCGAAGTCGGCGATGTGCCGCGCCAGCTCGTCTTCCTTGAGCGCCAGCTGCTGGTTGGCCTGGTCGACTTGCTGCGCCAGCAGAACCAGCTTCGCCGTTTCCTGATCGATCTGCGCCTGCACCGCTTTCAACTGCGCATCGAAGGCGGCCACCTCGCCCTGCAGCTGACGTTCCTGGCCGAGCAGCTGCGCGATCTGGGTCTTGGTCACTACGATCTGACCATTGAGCCCTTGCAGCTGGTGCTGCTTGTCGTAGATCGTGTCCGAGACTGTCGTCAACAGGGCCGCGGTCAGGACCAGGATGGCCAGCGCCGTGTGGAAGCGAGCCCGCCTCATTGCTTGAGGAACCGCCTGACGCCCAGGTAACTCCCCACGCTGCCAAGCAGCAGCCCGAAGAGGAGCATCGCCGCCAGCACGAGGCGGAGGTAGTACTGGTCGAAGGAGAGCGGCACGAAGATCAGGACGCTTTGCAGGTTGACGACCGCCGGCCGGTAGCCGAAGCCCACGATCAGCACCGCGACCACGGCGCCGACCACGCCGACGAAGAGGCCTTCGACGATGAACGGCCAGCGCACGAACCAGTCGGTGGCTCCGACCAATTTCATCACCTCGATCTCCTTGCGCCGGAGATAGATGGCGGTGCGGATGGTGAGCATGATGATGAAAACCGACAGCCCGGTCAGTCCGACGATCAAGACCAGGCCCGCGATGCCGGCGACCCGCGCCAGCAGAATGATCTTGTCGATGACGTTCGGCTCGTAGTTCGTGGACGGCGACTTGTCGACCAGCGGCGAGTTGCGGACCTCCTGATCGATCGCGCCCAGGTCGCGGATGTCCTTGACCGTGACGTCGAGGCTGGCCGGGAGAGGGTTGGTGCCCAGCGTGTCGATCACGCTCGGGTCCAGCGCCGGCAGCTGCCGGAACCGCGCCATCGCCTGGTCCTTGGACACGTACGTGACGGCGGTCACGCGCGGATCACTCTCCAGGTGAAGTTTGAAATCCATCGCGCTGCTGAGTGGCGTCGTATCCGCGAGGTAGACGGAGATGGCACTCGCCTTGGTCTTTTCGAGTGCCACGATCTGGTCGAGCGAGTGCAGCACCAGGAGCAAGCTGCCCAGTGCCAGCAGCACGACCCAGACGATAAGGACGCTAGCGATGCTGACGGCAGCATTGCGCCAGAAGTTCTGCCACGCGCTGCTGAAAGCGAAGTCAACGCGATTCCAGAGCCGGTGCATGGTACCCTCCTGCATCTTCGTCTCTGACAATCTGTCCACTCTCGATCGCAACCACGCGCCGGCGCATGACGTCAACGATTTCGCGGTTATGCGTCGCCATCAAGACCGTGGTCCCGCGCGCATTGATCTGCAGCAGCAGCTGGATGATTTCCCAGGAGGTCGCCGGGTCGAGGTTCCCGGTCGGTTCATCGGCGAGGAAGATCCGCGGATCGTGGACGAGCGCTCGCGCGATCGCGACCCGCTGCTGCTCGCCACCCGAAAGCTGATCGGGGAATTTGTTTTCTTTTCCTTCGAGGCCGACGATGCTGAGCACCTCTTCGACTTTCGGCTTGAGGTGGCGCAGGGCGCCTTCGGTCACGCGCAAGGCGAAGGCGACGTTCTGGAAGACGCTGAGGTTGGGAAGCAGCTTGAAATCCTGAAAGACCATGCCGATCTTGCGCCGAAGGTAGGGCAAGTGGCGGCGCTTGAGGCGGCTCAGGTCCTGACCTTCGACGTGGATCTTGCCGGCGGTGACCTTCTCCTCGCGGATCAAGAGCCGGACCAGGGTCGACTTGCCGGCGCCGCTCGGTCCGACCAGGAAGACGAAGTCCTGCTTGGGGATGACGAGCGTGACGTCGCGCAGCGCCACCGTGCCATTCGGATATTTCTTGTGCACGCCCTGAAGGCTGATCTGCGGTACAGCCGGCATCACCGTGGCCATGCGTACCTGCTCTGGCAGCGTCGTCGGTGTCGGCTGGGTTGTGACTGTTGCTGGCACGTGAACAAATCCATTCCGAAAGCCGTGGCCGCGACGGGCCGGGCCCTAAGGGGCCGAATAACTCCGGAAGTATATGTCATCTCGTCGCGGATTGCTGCCTCGCTTCACTCTGGGTCCAAAGCCGCCTGACTCCCTCTTTATACTCAGGCGAATGCCCAACCCGGCCGTCCCCCTGCTGCGCATCGAGCGGGGCGAGGTCGAGGAGGGAGTGCAGCGCGGTCACCTCGCGGCGGTCGACCCTGAAGGCAAGGTCATCGCCTCCAGGGGCGATCCCGAGCGGCTGACGTACTTCCGCTCGTGCGCGAAACCGTTCCAGGGGATTGCCGCCTTACGCACCGGCATCGTCGAGCGATTTGACCTGACGGCCGAGCACGTTGCGATCATCTGCGCCTCCCACAATGGGGAGCCCCGCCACGTCGCGGTGGTCCGCGACCTCCTCGCCCACGCGGGGATCGACGAGTCCGCGTTGCAATGCGGCGCCCACTGGCCGTACGACGAGGCGGCGGCGAGCGTTGTCCGGCGCGAGATGGACGAACCGCTGGCGGTTTTCAACAACTGCTCGGGGAAACACAGCGGCATGCTGGCGGCCGCCCGCGTGCTGGACGCGCCGCTCGGGAGTTATCTCGAGCCGTCCCATCCGGTACAGCAGCGCATCCGGCAGGTGGTCGAGGAATTTACTGGCAGCGCGACCGCCGACATCGTCTACGGCATCGACGGCTGCAGCGCGCCCAACGCCGCCGTCCCACTCTCCGCGATGGCGCGCAGCTTTGCCCGCCTCGTGACCTCGGACGACGCAGCAGCGAAGACCGCGGTCGAGGCGATGACGACCCACCCGTTCCTGGTTGGTGGGACCAGGCGCTTCGATACAGCCTTGATGGAGGTCACCGATGGCCGGTTGCTGGCCAAAGGCGGCGCCGCCGGCGCGCACTGCACCGCCGACCGTCGGTCGGGCGTCGGCCTCGCCCTCAAGCTGGATGACGTCGATGGCACCTGGCTCTCGGCTGCCGTCATGGCGGCACTCACCGACCTGGGCTGGCTTGCACCCGCCGAGCAGCAGGCCCTCGATCGGTTTGCCCATCCCACACTGCGAAACCACAAGGGCCTCGAGGTCGGGCGCGTAACGGCCGTGTAACGCCGGGCGTGACTGGCCTGTTTCTTCGGTTATATCGCCGTGCGTCGAATCCTGGGCTGGCCTGATCCGCGGCAGGTGAGTGTCAGCGCCTTGATCGCGCTGCTGCTGGCCCTCTACGCCTACCTCTACCTGCTGCCCCTGCTCGGCCCCCACGCGCCCCGTGCGGACGACTTCCAGGACTACCTGTTCGCGGCGCACCAACTCGCCAGCGGCGGCGACCCCTACGCCAACTTCATCCGCAACCACGTGCCCTGGGACTGGTCGCTCAGCAGCGGCTATCTCTACCCGCCGGCGTTCGCGGTCTTCCTGATTCCGTTGACCTCGGTCTCGAACGACCTGGCGGTGCGCATCTGGCTGGTCCTGATCCAGGCGGCGGTCGCCGCCAGCCTATTGATCGTGTATGGCGTGATCGGCCGCCCACGGCGTGGCGAGCTCCTCTGCCTGGCAGCGGTGATGACGACCTTCTTTCCGCTGGCGAGCAGCGTGCTGACGGGAACGATGAATTCGTTGCTGTTGTTGCTGCTCACCGGCGCCTGGGCCACCTGGCAGCGACGCCAGGACGTCACGAGCGGAGTGCTGATCGGTGCCGCGGCGGTCTTCAAGCTCTTTCCGCTTGCCCTCCTCCCCTATCTCGCCTGGCGCCGGCACTGGAAGCTGCTCGCCGCCGTCGGCGTGACCGGCCTGGCGGGACTGGTGCTGGGCCTGGCGGTGACGAGCTTCGACCATAACCTCTATTACTTCCGCGACATGCTGCCGCACCTGGCGGCGGGGACCGGCTACCGCGAAAACCAGTCGCTGGCGGGCTTTACCGCTCGGATCTGCCAGCCTTCCACCGCCAACGCCGGTGGCAGCGCCGGCTGGTGCGGGCGGGCGCTCGACTGGCCGCTGGTGCTGGCCCTGCTGTTCATCGTGCTGCGCGCGACCTCGCGACCGACCCGCTCGGGGTTGGAGTTTGCGCTCGCGGTCACCACCCTGCCACTGATCAGCAGCGTGGCCTGGAGCTTCCACCTGGTGGTCCTGATCCTGCCGATCGCCCTCTTGATCCGGCAGGCGTTTACCGGCGCGATGTCCCGGCGCGCGGGGCGGTTCCTGCTTGCGGCCTGGCTCTGTTTCTCCGTGGGGCCCGCGTTGCACTACCTGCTGATCTATCACCCGCTGCCGCAGCTGCCAGGCATTCTCGAGGTAATCCCGGGTGGCGTAACCAGGCTCTTCGGCGAGGCCTACCTGATCGGCACCGTGATCGTCTTCGGCAGTGTCTGGGTGGCCCTGCGCAACGAGCGCCGGCTCGAGGCGGCCGCCGCCGAACTGGCGCCGGCGGCCTGATCGGCTCGGTTAGGCGGCCTGGCCTTCCCGACCCGCGTCGAGGCGGAGGTAGGCTTCCATGAAGTTGTCGAGGTCACCGTCGAGGACGGCCTGGACGTTGCCAACCTCGACGCCGGTGCGGTGGTCCTTGACGAGCGTGTAGGGATGCAGCACGTAACTGCGGATCTGGCTGCCCCATTCGTTCGACTGGTGCGCACCCTTCAGCTCCTGCCGCTGCTCTGACCGCTGCTGCTCGCGCAACGCGACCAGGCGGGAGCGCAGCACCTTGAGCGCGAGCTCGCGATTCTTGATCTGCGAGCGCTCGTTCTGGCAGGTCACGATGATGCCGGTCGGCAGGTGCGTCATTCGGACGGCCGACGAGGTCTTGTTGACGTGCTGGCCGCCGGCGCCACTCGATCGGTAGACGTCGACCTTCAAGTCTTCGGGCCGGATCTCGATATCGCCGTCATCCTCGATCTCCGGGATCACCTCGACCAGCGCGAACGAGGTGTGCCGCCGGTGAGCCTGGTCGTAGGGCGAGAGCCGCACCAGTCGATGCACCCCGCGCTCGGCGCGCAGCCAGCCGAAGGCTCGCTTGCCCGAGACGCGGATCGTCACGCTCTTGTAGCCCGCCTCTTCCCCGGGTGACTCGTCGATGATCTCCGCCGGCATCTTATTGCGCTCCGCCCAGCGCAGGTACATCCGCAGCAGCATCTCGGCCCAGTCCTGTGAGTCGGTGCCGCCGGCGCCCGCGTGGATGCTGACCAGCGCGGGATTGTCCGCATAGGGGTTCGCGAACAGCAGGTCGACCTCCTGCCGGCTGACATCCGCATCCAGCGCGGCGAGGTCCTGGCGAAGCGTGTCTTCCAGATGGGCGTCGTTCTCGGCGATCGCCATCTCGGCGAGCCCGATCACGTCCTTCGCGCGGGTTTCCAGCTTTCGCCAGCCGGAGACCTCATCGCGTAGGCCCTTGGCTTCCTGCGCGAGCCGTTGCGCGCGCGGCGGATCCTGCCAGAGGTTGGGGTCGTTTAGGTCGTTCTGGAGCGCGTCGAGGCGCGCGGCCTTCGCAGGAAGGTCAAAGATGCTCCTGGAGCTGAAGAATCTTCTTCAGCAGGTCGTTCGCGTGGTCGAGGATCTCTTCCATTTGTTAGTTTCCGTGGCAATTCTTGAAGCGCTTACCGCTGCCGCAGGGGCAGATGTCGTTGCGTCCGACGCCGGCAAAGTTCAGCGATTGCGGCCGCCGGAATGGGGGCCGCACGGGCGCCGCTGGAGTCGCCGCATCAGGCTTCACAACCTTGGTGTTGGCGCCCTTGCTCGGCACGCTCTTCTTCTTAGCCATCGCCCGAAATCCTACCCGAACCCGGGCATTCTTGAACCTTCCCGCGTTGCCGGATAAGCTAGCCGTGAGGTAAGGTCCATGCTCGATAGGTCGAAGCTGCCAGCCGATCTGTGGGTCCGGATGACGTGGGCGCCTAAAGAGCCCCCGGGAATCCAGGACCGGCCCATTACCCTGATCACCGACCGCCGGCGGTGGGTGATCGGTGGGATACCAGCGGTCCTTGGGTTCCTCCTTGCGATCGCCCTGGCCCTTGTTCATGCCCCACTGGTCCTGGTGATCCTTCCGCTCCTGCTTTCCCTCGCCAGCGCTCGGTACGCGGTCGGCGGTCCGTCAGGCTATTACGAGGTTCGCCAGGACGGGAGCCTGGGTGACTTCCTTGGCCGCAAGGTGCCGGTTGGCATCAGCGAAATGCGCCGAACCAAGGCCTGAGGTGTGACCGTGGTCGACAACGCAAAGCTGCCAAACGGTCTCCGGATCCAGATGGTCTGGGCGCCCGAGACGACCACCGATCCTGAGGATCGCCCCATCGCCCTGGTGAGGGACAACAAGCGGTTCTGGATTTCAGCGATTCCCATGCTCATCGCGTTTCTGGTCGGCAGCGCCATTGCGCTCCTGACCACCCAGCGCCTGCTCCTGATCCCGGTGGCTGCGGTCCTCGCCCTCAGCTACCAGTACGGGCTCCGGGGCAGGACGGGCTACTACGAAGTCTCCGAGGACGGGAGCCTGGGTGACTTCCTTGGCCTCAAGACACCGGTGGGCCTCAACGCGATGCGCCAGATGAAGGCCTGAGGAGGAGTCAGCCGAGGCCTAGCGGCCGTGGCACTTCTTGTACTTCTTGCCGCTGCCGCAGTAGCAGGGGTCGTTGCGACCGATCTTCCCCGCCGGCGTCTGCGCCGGATTCGTCCCCCCGTTGCCGCCTCCGGCAACCGGCTCAATTGAGCGCGTCCGACCCATGACCGATGGCGGGGGCGGCGGCGGTGCCGGCGGCTCGTTGACGAGCTGCACCCGAAAGACGGTGGAGGCGATGTCGAACTGGATGTCATTGAGCAGTTCCTGGAACGCCTGGAAGGCTTCGTTCTTGTACTCGACCAGCGGGTCCTTTTGTCCAAAGGCTCGCAGCCCGATCCCTTCCTTGAAGTGCTCCATCATCGTCAGATAGCTGATCCACTTGGAGTCGATCGTCTTCAGCACCACGAACTGCTCGACCTTGCGCATCATGGGCGCGGTCATCTCGGCTTCTTTGGCCTCGTACGCCTTTTGCGCGTACTCCATCAGCCGCTCGACGACCGCCTCCTTGGTCTCGCCGAACTCGTCGGCGGCCAGCTCGCTGTATGGGGGCAAGGGGAAGACGAGGCTCAGCTGCGAGACGAGGCCTTCGATGTCCCAGTTGTCGGGATGGCGGGACTCGCAGCGCTCGTTGACCGCGTCCTCGACCACCTTCCGCACCCAGGAGAGCACGAGTTCGCGCAGGTCGACCCCCTCGAGGACTTTGCGGCGCTCGCCGTAGATGATTTCGCGCTGCTTGTTCATGACGTCGTCGTACTCGACGAGGTAGCGGCGGGCGTCGAAGTTGTGCCCCTCGACCTTGGTTTGCGCGCCCTCGATCTGGCGCGACACCATGCGCGATTCGATCGGCTCGTCGTCGGCGACGCGCAGCATGTTCATCATGCCTTTGATGCGGTCGCCACCGAAGATGCGCATCAGGTCGTCGTCGAGCGCCAGGAAGAAGCGCGAGGACCCGGGGTCACCCTGCCGGCCGGCGCGGCCGCGGAGCTGGTTGTCGATGCGACGGCTCTCATGGCGCTCGGTGCCGACGATGTGCAGGCCGCCGCCAGGCGCCACGCCCGGACCGAGCACGATGTCGGTGCCACGGCCGGCCATGTTGGTGGCGATCGTCACTGCGCCGGGCTGACCAGCATTGGCCACGATCAGCGCCTCGCGCTCGTGCTGCTTGGCATTGAGCACTTCATGGCGGACGCCTCGTTTTTCCAGCAGACGCGCCAGCCGCTCCGACTTCTCAACCGAGACGGTCCCGACCAGCACGGGGCGGCCCTGGCCGGCTGTCTCCTGGATCTCGTCGGCGACCGCGTTGAACTTGGCCTCCTCGGTCTTGTAGATGAGGTCGGGGCGATCGTCGCGGATCATCGGTTTGTGGGTTGGGATGACGACGACCTGGAGCTTGTAGATCTTGTCGAACTCCTCGGCCTCCGTTACCGCGGTTCCCGTCATGCCGGCGAGCTTGGTGTAGAGCCGGAAATAGTTCTGGTAGGTGATGGTGGCCAGCGTCTGGGTCTCCTGCTGGACCTTGACGCCCTCTTTGGCTTCGACCGCCTGGTGCAGTCCGTCGGCCCACCGCCGGCCGGGTTGTTGGCGGCCGGTGAACTCGTCGACGATGATCACCTCGCCGTCCTTGACCAGGTAGTCCCGGTCGCGGTGATAGAGCGTGAACGCCTTGAGCGCCTGGTTGATCTGGTGCGCCTCGTCGACGTGCTCCAACTCGTAGACGTTCTTGATGCCGGTCCAGCGTTCGATCTTGGCGATGCCTTCCTCGGTCAGGGCCGCCGACTTGGTCTTTTCGTCGACGGTATAATCGTCGGCCGCCAGTCGCGGAATCAGCTTGGCGTACTGGTAGTACTTCTCCGTCGACTCCTGGCCCTGGCCGGAGATGATCAGCGGGGTGCGCGCCTCGTCGATCAGGATGCTGTCGACCTCGTCGACGATCGCGAAGTTCAGGCCACGCTGCACGCACTGCGAGAGGTCGACCGCCATGTTGTCCCGCAGGTAGTCGAAGCCGAACTCGCTGTTGGTGCCATAGGTGATGTCGGCCTGGTAGGCCTCGGCGCGGGTCACCGGGCGCAGGTGCTGGAGGCGAGGATCGGGGTGCGTCTCATCCAGATAGTCGGGGTCGTACACCAGTGACATCTCGTGCCCGATGACCGCCACGCTCATTCCGAGCGCCTGGTAAATCGGCGCGTTCCAGCCGGCGTCGCGCCGCGCCAGGTAGTCGTTGACCGTGATCAGATGCGCGCCCTTACCCTCCAGCGCATTCAGGTAGAGCGGCAACACGGCGACCAGCGTCTTCCCCTCGCCGGTCTTCATCTCGGCGATGGTGCCCTGGTGCAGCACGATGCCGCCAACCAGCTGCACATCGAAGGGCCGCAACCCGATGGTGCGCCGGCTGGCCTCGCGCACGACCGCGAAGGCCTCCACCAGGACGTCGTCGAGCTGCTCGCCGTTCGCCAGCCGCTCGCGGAACTCCGCGGTCTTGGCCTTGAGCTCCTCGGGGGCGAGCTTTTCGATCAGCGGCTCGAGCTCGGTGATTTCGGCGACCCGTTCGAGGTGCCGCTTGACCTCGCGCGCGTTGGGATCGCCTAAGACTTTGGTAAGAACGCTCATTGATTACACGCTGGGTTGCAACCAGTAAGCATACCCGCCGTCCCGCCACCCAAACGGGCGCTCTGCGTCAACTCAGGTCGGCTTCGACCAGGCCGAGGGTCCCATCGTTGCGTCGATAGAGCAGGTTGAGCTCCTGCGTGTCCTCGTTGAGGAAGAGGAAGAACGCGTGGCCCAGTTCGTCCATCTGGTCGCGGGCCTGCTCCTCAGAAATGGGCTTCAGCTTGAAGCGCTTGATCTTGGCCACCCCATTCGACCGCACCGCGCTGTTGGGGGCCTCGGCGGATGTCGCACCGGTGGCCGCGGCGGGCCTGGAGCGGCGGTGGTCTTTGAGCTTTTCCTTGTGCTGGCGGATCTGCCGGTCCAGCTTGTCGACCACCAGGTCGATGGCTTCGTTCATGTGCGCGGCCGACTGCACCCCTTTCAAGATGTTCCCGGTCCGCCCGGTCACGTGCACGGTGAGCTCGGCAACCTTGACGTCCTCGAGGCTCTTGTTCCGCTCCGTGCTCAGCTCCATGCGCGCTTCGAGGATGTGGTCGAAATGGCGCGTCAGCTTTTCCAGCTTGGCCTGCGCGTAGGCCTTTATGCGGGGGTCGGCCGCGTTCTTCTTGGCCTGGATCAAGATCTCCATTCACTGCCTCCCGGCGAGATCTTTGTGGACAGGAGTATACCCGCCGGAGGCGCAGTTACACGGTGACAGTAGCGGCCGGTTGCTGCGGCGCCGGTGTCCTCCAGCGTGCCGGTCGCGGCGACCGGAGTCGCACGCTCCCGTTGCACTTTTCCGGACGCGCCGCTGCCCGGCCGAAGCTAAAGATGCGCGCTCCGCGCGCGTGCCGGTCTGCGCCAGAGCGCAGCCCGGCCGTTTTTTAGAGGTTTAGTGCCCGCGTTCGTTGGCCCGGCGATCGGGGAAGACGCGCGAGAGTTCCGGCGGGATCGGCACCCCGGCCGCGAACAAGCGGTCCATGATGTGCGGGCGGATGCCGGTGGGACGGAAGACGCCGGTCATCGTGCCTTCTTTGTCCGCGCCGTGCGACTCGTAGAGGAAGATTTCCTGCATCGTGATGGTGTCGCCTTCCATGCCGGTGATCTCGGTGATGCTGGTCACTTTGCGCTGACCGTCGCGCATCCGGGAGAGCTGCACCACCAGGTCGATGGCCGAGGCCACCTGCTGGCGGATGGCCCGCATGGGCAGGTCGATGCCCGCCATCAGCACCATCGTCTCCAGCCGGGACAGCGCATCGCGCGTGGTGTTGGCGTGGAGCGTGGTCAGCGACCCGTCATGCCCGGTGTTCATCGCCTGCAACATGTCGAGCGCTTCTCCGGCACGGCACTCGCCGACGACGATGCGGTCCGGACGCATCCGGAGGGCGTTGATCACCAGGTCGTGGATCGCGACCCGATTCTCGCCGTTGAGGTCGGGCGGCCGCGCCTCCATCCGGCAGACATGCTCCTGGTGGAGCTGCAACTCGGCGGCGTCCTCGATGGTGACGATGCGCTCCGTCGGCGGGATGAACGAGGACGCCACGTTGAGGAGCGTCGTCTTCCCAGTGCCGGTACCGCCCGAGATGATGAGGTTGGCGCGCGCCATGACGCAGGCCTTGAGGAAGCCAACCGCCTCGTTGGTGATGGTGCCGAAGTTGACGAGGTCCTCCGCCTGGTAGGGATCGCGGGAGAACTTTCGGATGGTGAGCATCGGCCCGTCGAGCGCGATCGGCGAGATGACGGCGTTCACACGGGAGCCGTCGAGGAGGCGGGCGTCCACCATCGGGGTCCGGAAGTCGATGCGGCGACCGACCGCGGAAACGATGAAGTCGATCACGCGCAGCAGGTGGTTCTCGTCGTCGAACTTGCGATCGGTGAGCAGGATCTTGCCGTTGCGCTCGACGTAGATGTTTTCATGGCCGTTGACCATGACTTCGGTCAGGCTGTCATCGAGGACCAGGTCGCGGATTGGCCCCAGGGCCTCGTAATACCGACCAAGCTCGTCCTGCGAAACCTCGGACGCATTGACCATCTAGTCACAATCCCCCAAATCAGAGATTCGCGGACAGGCGGACTGTCCCGGGGCGTGTAACGGGGGACGCCGGCAAAGTTTGCGCGACCGCCAGCACCAGAAAGGCGCCGATCGAGCCTCCCGCTTCGGCCACGACCCGGGCTACGGCCTCGAGCGTAGCCCCGGTGGTGCAGACGTCGTCGACCAGCCCCAGGCCGTGCGACGGCGGCTGCGGGCCGGTCCACCGGAAGGCGCCCACCATGTTGCCCAGCCGTTCCGCCTGCCCCAGCCCCACCTGGGCCGGGGTCGAGCGCAGGCGGGACAGCCCGCCGATCACCGGCACCCGCAGGCTGGCGCCAAGGCGGACGGCCAGCCGCTCGGCCTGGTTGAAGCCGCGCTCGCGCTGGCGGCGCGGGTGGAGCGGCACGAAGGTCAGCGCCGGCAGGGTCAGCCCCGAGGCGATGGTCGCCCGGCTCAGCGGCTGCGCCAGGCTGGCCGCCAGCTGCGGCCGCGCACGGTATTTATAGGTATGGATGGCGGCCTGGAGTGGACCGGCCAGGCGGCCCGCGGCGACGAGCGGGATTCCGTGCAGGCTGCTGATGGGGACGGGCTCGAGGCTAGCGGCGCAGGACGGGCAAAAGTGCTGGCCGTGGCGGCCGCACCCGCCGCAGCGCGGCGGAAAGATCAGGTCGATCAGACGCACGTCAGGCGGCGGCGAGCAGCTGGTCGCCGGCCTTGATCGCGTGGCGGCGGATGGTGCCGACCGGCAGCTCGGCGACCTTGTCCGCTCCCCACACCAGGGGCACCAGGCCGATCCAGGGCAGCAGACGCTCGTAGGTCTTCAGCACGACGCCCTTCTTGTCGACGAAGACGGCATCGATCGGAAAGCGCATGAACATCATGTGGATGCCATTGCAGCCGTGAATCAAGAGTCCCCCGTTCTCGGGCAGCCGCGACCGACCCATCAGCCCAACGCCGCGGGCGATGAAATTACTCGCGACTTCCAGGGGCTGCGCGACGATCGTCCCGTCCTGTTTTGTCAGGCGCAAAACTCTTAGTCCGTATTATACGGGCTTTTAGCCCTTGTGCTGGAAGGTGTGGATGATGATGATGACGGCCGGCCCCATCAGCACGATGAACAGGGTCGGGAAGATGCAGCCGATCATCGGGAAGAGCATTTTCAGCGGCGCCTGGGCCGCCTGCTCCTCCGCGCGCTGACGGCGGCGGCGCCGCATTTCTTCCGACTGGATGCGCAGCACTTTCGCGATACCAACGCCGAGCTGCTCGGACTGGATCAACGCCTGGATGAAGGTGTGCAGCTCCTCGACGCCGGAGCGGCGGCCCATTTCGTCGAGAGCTTCCAGGCGCGGCCGGCCGAGCCGGATCTCGTTGAGGACCTGGGCGAATTCGTCCGACAGCGCGTTCTTGAACTTCTCCGTCAAGCGGCCGATGGCGGCGTCGAACCCGAGGCCGGCCTCGACCGAGATGGTGAGCAGGTCGAGCGCGTTGGGGAGCGCGAGGCGCAGCTCTTTCTGGCGCCCCTTGATCTTGTTGTTGAGCCAGACGTCGGGAAGGAAGCGGCCGAGCACGAAGCCGACGCCCAGGCCAGCGGCCTTGAGCGGGAGGGCAGTGACACCCAACACCCCGACCAGGGCGAGGACGACGAGCGCGATGATGATGCCGGCGATCACCTTGACGACCTCGAAGCCGTTGACGCTGAGACCGTAGGGTCGGCCGGCCAGGTTGATCTTGTTCTGCAAGACGATCTGCTGGTTCTTGCCCATGCGGGCGGTCAGGAAGCTGCCCAGCCGCTCCAGCGCCGGCTTGATGAAGCGCTCGCTGAAGGGCAGCGAGAGCTCGATTTCGTCGAGCGTCAGGTTATGGTCGCGATACTGCGAGAGCCGTTCCGCGATCAGGTCCTGTCGGGGCTTGGCGGTCACGGCCTGCATCGCGATGATGATGCCGCTGAAGGCCAGGAAGGCGAAGACGATGGTAAATATGCTCATTCGCTACACCTGGATGTTCGTGATTTTCGAGATGATGCCGTAGCCGATCGCGATCGAGACCAGGCCCATCCCGATCAGGACGTAGCCGAGCCATTCGTGGAAGAGGGGTGTGATGTAGCTGGGCGAGATGAAGGTCAGGATCAGGGCCAGCGCGAAGGGCAGGCCGGTGATGATGTAACCCGAGGCGCGCGCTTGCGCGGTCAGGGTGCGAATCTCGCCCTGGATCCGAATGCGCTCCCGGATGGTGAAGGCGATGGTGTCCAGGATCTCGGCCAGGTTGCCACCGACCACGCGGTGGATCTGCACCGCGGTGACCATCAAGTCGAAGTCTTCGGATTCGATCCGTTTGACCATGTGCTGCAGGGCATCGTCGACCGAGACACCCAGGTTCATTTCGCGGACGGCGCGGCTGAACTCATCGGCCATCGGCGGCGACGAGCTCTTGGCGATGGTTGCCATCGCCTGGGCGAACGAGTAGCCGGCTTTCAGGGCGTTCGACAGCAGGACGATGGTGTCGCCCAGCTGGTTGTTGAAGGCTTTCAGGCGGCGGCGCTGGCGGAACTTGAGAAAGAACCCGGGCAGGAAATAGCCAGCCGGGACGCCCACGAGGGCCAGGACCGGGTTGTGGAAGCGCAGGAAGAGAACCGCGCAGAGGAGAACGATCAGACCGATGATCAGCATGACGTACTCCGAGACGCGGAGCTTGATGTCGGCCTTGGCCAGTTCCTCGGTCAAGCGCGACGAGCGCCCGCCCTTGTTGCGCGTCATGCTCTTGTTCAGGCCTTCGGTGAAGTTCTCGAAGAAGCCACCCTTTTTCTTTGCCGCCGCGCCGGCCTCGGGGTTGTAGGAGTCCATGTGCAGGTCGGTCTCGCTGGTCGCCTGCCGGTTCGACATCAGGGCCATCACGACGATCAGGGCGCCGATCGCCGCCATGGCCGCGAAGAGGAGTTGGATCGACACTTAGTTGCCTCCTTTTCCTTCTGGATCCGGCACCGGGGTGAAGAGGTCCTTGGACACGCCTTCGCCCGACGACTGCAAATGGTCGAAATACTTCGGAATGATGCCGGTGGCCGTGAAGAAGCCATGCACCTTGCCGTCTTCGCTGACGCCTGTCTGTTTGAACACGAAAATGTCCTGCACCTTTATCTGGTCGCCGTGCAGTCCGAGCACTTCGCTGACGGCGATGATTTTTCGCGACCCATCCCGCAAGCGGCTCTGCTGCACGATGACGTTTATGGCGGATGAGATCTGCTCCCGGATCGCCCGGGACGGCAATTCTGCGCCCGCCATCAACACCAACGTTTCTAGGCGGTTCAAACTGTCGCGTGGCGAGTTTGCGTGAATAGTCGTCAACGATCCGTCATGGCCTGTATTCATCGCCTGGAGCATGTCGAGCGCCTCGCCGCCGCGGCACTCGCCAACCACGATCCGATCGGGGCGCATCCGGAGGGCGTTGACCACAAGGTCGCGGATGGCGATGCGGCCACGGCCTTCCACCGTCGCCGGTCGTGACTCAAGCGTTACAACGTGCTCCTGGTTGAGCTGGAGCTCGGCGGCGTCCTCGACGGTCACCACCCGTTCCTCCTCGGGGATGAAGCTGGAGAGCACGTTGAGCGTGGTGGTCTTGCCCGAGCCGGTTCCGCCCGACACCAGCATGTTGAGCCGTGACCGGACGCAGGCCTGGACGAACTTGGCCATCGGTTCGGTGAAGCTGCCGAACTTGATCAGGTCGCTGACCTGGTAGGGGGTCTTGGAGAACTTTCGGATGGTCAGGATCGGCCCGTTGAGGGAGAGCGGCGGGATGATGACGTTGACGCGGGACCCGTCCTTGAGCCGGGCATCGACCATCGGCGACCCCTCATCGATGCGCCGCCCGATGGTCGAGACGATGCGGTCGATGACCCGGCGCAGCTGGTCCTCGCTTTCGAACTGAACGGTGGAGAGCGTCAGCTTGCCCTTGTGCTCGACGAAGATCTGGTCCGGCCCGTTGACCATGATCTCGGTGATGGATGGATCGCTGATCAAGGCCTCGATCGGGCCGAGCCCGAGGAAGTCGTTCAGCACCGAGTCGAGCAGACGAGCCTTTTCCGGCTTGGTCAGCGACAGTCCCATTTCGGCCACCACGGCGTTGAGCGCCTCGGTGATGCGTTCCGCTCGCTGGGCGCGGTCCTCGTCTTCCCCCTCGTCGATGTTCTCGATCAGCCGCGCCTGGAGCCGGTTCTTGACCCGCTCGGCCTGCTGCTCGAAGGGCGTGCGAGCGCGGCCGCCGGCGGCGACCGCCTGCCGCACCGCGCCGACCCCGGCCTGAGGGACGAACGCTCCCTCGGGAACCGCGTTCGGGTCCGGACCCTGTTGTTTCTGGACGCGGTCGAGCAGCCCCATGCGGTTCAGGCCTCCCGTTCCGACATCACAAATGGGCGCACTTGGGTCACGGAACGTAGCACGACAGGGCGGGCGGTAGCCCGAGAATTCATCTCATCCTTCCTAACGGCGGGCGAACAGACCCTTGCGGGGTTTCTTCTCGACGCTCTCGGGTTCGGGCGTCGCCGTCGGCGCCGGTAGGAGCTTGGCGACCAGCTCGCGGATCCGCTGGCTGATCTCGGACTCGGGATGGGTGGTGACGAAGGGATTCCCGCGGTTGATCGAGTTGATGACCAGCTTGGGATCGTTCGGGATCTGCCCGGCGATCGGGAATCGGAGGTTGGCCTCCACGCTCTCCTTGTTGAATTCGGAGTGGGCGTCCGACTTGTTGAGCAGCAGCACCACCCGATCCGGAGAGATCGAGAGCGAGTCGAAGATCTTCAGCGCCAGCTTGGTGTTCTTGATCGCGGGGATGCTCAGTGACGTCACCACCACGACTTTGTCCGCGTGGTCGAGCACCTCGAGGTTGATCTCCCCGAGGTGGGCGCTGCTGTCGACGATGATGTAGTCGAACATCTTGCGCAGCTCGCTGAAGATCCGCCGCACGTGGTCGACCGTCACCAGGTCGGCCAGTTCGGGGCTGATCGGCGCCAGCAGGACCTTGATCCCGAAGGGGCCGTCCACCATGATTTCCCGGATGAATTCCTGGTCCATGTGGTCGATGTTCTCGATCAGGTCGGTGATCCCCTGGGAGTGGTCCAGGTTGAGGAGCACCCCGATGTCCCCGAACTGCAAGTCGAGATCGACCAACGCCACCTTGCCCTTGGTCTCGTTCGCCATCGAGACGGCGAGGTTGGCGGCGATCAACGACTTCCCGACGCCGCCCTTGCCCGAATAGAAGAAGAAGACCTGTCCCCGCTCCCCCCGTGGCTTCGTCTCACCGTCGGGCGGGGCGGTCGGCGCTTTTTCCGCCGTCCCGGTGGTCTTGGCGAGAAAGGATTCCTTCTTCTGCTCCAGCTGGTAGACGCGCCGGATGCTGGCGATCAGTTCGTCGCCGCTGAAGGGCTTGATCAGGAACTCTCGGGCCCCCGATTGCATCGCCCGGCGCAGGTAGTCGCGCTCGCCCTGGACGGACATGATGATGACGGGCGAGCCAGAGACCTCCTGGGCCAGCTGCTCGGTTGCCTGGATCCCGTCCATGATCGGCATGTTGACGTCCATCAGGACGATGTCCGGAGCCAGCTTCTTGGCTTGCTCGACGCCTTCCTTGCCGTTGGCCGCCGTGCCGACGACCTGGATGTCGGGCTCGAAGGAGAGCAGCTTCTGGAGATTGTCCAGGGTGCTCAAGATGTCGTCCACGATCAGGACTTTGATTTGCTCGCTCATGCGGTCATCTCGCTAAAGACGGCACCCCGCGAAATCTTCCGATTTCGCGGGGTACCTGTCAACGTTTTTCCTGTAGGCGTCTAGTGAAGGCGGAAGGTCGTGATGAAACTCTGGTCGGTAGTGGCCGACGTATCGGCGTCTGGCACATCGTAGTCTTTGACCGACTTAAGGACGTACTTGTAGTTGGTGTTGTCGAGCAAGTACTTGAGGTCCTCGGCTTGCTTCAAGGTCACGATGACGGTCAAGCTCGACGAAATCCCGCGGGTGTTCGCCGAACCCGCCGGGCCAACCCGGATGACGTGAAGGTTGGTGAAGGTCGTCTTCGTATACGGTTTTGCGTTGGCCGGATTGGTACCGGCGGGATAGATCGATGCCGTGATGATGATGTCGATCCGGTCATCCGGCTGGATGTAGCCACCGGCGCCGACGAGCTCGCCAGTCGGGATCTGCATGGCGACCATGCCGGCCGGGATGGGCAGGAACGCCTGCTTGGCCGCTTGCACGCTACCCGCGTCGGCCACGATGTCGTAGTCGATGATCGCCGACCCCAGATGGATCGGGATCGCCGCGTACTTCCCGACGACCAGGTCCTTGGCCCTGAACGCGTAGGGCGGCGCCTGGTCCTGTGAGAACTGCACGACAGTCACCATGTCCGCGGTGATCTGGGTCGACGCCGGGATGTCCTTGGTGGCCACCACGGCCGGCACATTCTTGGTCGCCCCTCCGATGGCATTCGTGCCACCTCCGGTACGCCCAACGAGCAGGGCCCCTCCGAACGCCACGATGGCGAGGAAAACACCGAAGATCAAGAGGATGCGGTTGCTCTTCGGCTTTACCTCAGTCGCCAATCGACTCACCTCCTGATAATCGGCGTCATCGCTCCAACGGCGTGACGCTCCTTCGGCTCATGTATCTACCGCTGAGTGCTCTTCCTTGCGCAAAAAGAAGAGAGCCCGCTTGCGCAGGCTCTCTCTTGTTGCTCCCAAGCGTTGGTCGGGTGGTTACTGGCCGAGGCCGCCCGAGATGTTGCAGAACACGTTCTTGACCTGGTTGCCGAGGATGATCAGGACGACGATCACGACCACCGCGATCAAGACGAGAATAAGGGCGTACTCAACCATGCCCTGCCCTTCCTCACGGTTGAGCAGCTCACGGAGGCGCAAATAAAGGTTGGTCAACATGCTATTTCACCTCCTTTGCGAGTAGATCGAACGGACCCAGTGTCACACCGGATCGCGCTCAAATCAACGCGCAGGCCGAGGAAGAACTCACAAGAGGTTTTGACGAGCTGGTAACAGTCGCCAGCTTTCTTACAAACGGTGTAACGAACAATCTGCGCAAGAAGCGCGCCGCAGCGTGGAACGGCGCGCCTGAAAAATCGCCCTAATGCTTGGCCAGCGGAACCTCGACCTTGACCTCGGTGCCACGGCCCGGTTGGGAGCGAATCTCGAGGGTCCCTTTCTCCAGCTCGGCCCGCTCACGCATGCTCAGCAGCCCGAGGTTCTTGTTCTTGTGCAGGTTGGCCTCGGTTCGGGCAACGTCGAATCCCTGGCCATCATCCTTGATGACGACCGAGACCCGGGAGGGCTGCAGGTTCATCGTGACCTCCGCCATCTTGGCGCGGCCATGCTTGTGCACGTTGGTCAACGCCTCCTGGATGATGCGGAACAGCACGCCCTCGGTGTTGCCGGGTAGCCGGCGCTCCTGGCCAACCACGTTGAAGCGAGTGGCGAGCCCGTAGCGATCGCCGTATTCCTTGATGAACTTGCGGAGCGTTGGCACCAGACCGAGATCGTCGAGCGTCATCGGCCGGAGGTCGAAGATCAGCTGGCGGATCTCTTCCAACGCGTTACGAACACTGTTCTTGAACTCCCCCAGCTCCGTCACCAGCTGCTTGGGATTGCGGTCGAGCAGGCGCTCCAGGATCTCCGCCTGGAGCACGAGGTTGGCCATCGA
>Ga0307477_10001515_pt1 | contig 19403 bp, 16 predicted proteins | sample atmos_gasesECM2C_FD_203316 | JGI IMG/M metagenome (GOLD analysis project Ga0307477, IMG submission 203316) | Hardwood forest soil microbial communities from Morgan-Monroe State Forest, Indiana, United States - atmos_gasesECM2C_515 | ecosystem: Environmental > Terrestrial > Soil > Temperate...
GGCGACGTATAGCTTCTTGGACATGGCGCTCCTTTTCCTTGCCGAGGCCGATTGCCGCCTCGACAAAGAGTGAAATCGAACGGCCGGAGTTTTGATCTACTGGAAGAGGGGCGAAGGAGGCAGACAGCGCGGGGGAAAGGAGACGCTTGCCCTGGCTCGGTCGTCGGTCAACCGCTGGATCATAGGAGGCCGACGAGAGAAGGTATAGGTGGGCCCTCTCCAATTCTATGTTCACTGCCCCAGGGCGTCGGTGCGATAATCCTCGAACTGAACTTTTCCCGGCGGTTTCCGCGGCATAACATCATGCGTGGTGTCAGCGAAGAAAGAACGGGGGCGGCAACTCCTGGAACAGCGGCTATCCAGTTATCAGAGGAACCCCGGTTTCTTCGACACAGCGTGTGATGGCGCACTGGCAGTGCGGCGCGTCGAGGCTCACCTTCGCCAACTCGATGAATTCGCAAAAGACCCGAATACGGAGGAAGAGCAGTTGATTGCGTTTCCCGCCCGCCGTCGCGGCGGGTAACTCCATGGAATGGGAGGCACTGACCCCGACGGGATTCGAACCCGTGTTACGGCCTTGAAAGGGCCGTGTCCTGGGCCTCTAGACGACGGGGCCGACGCGGCGGCAAGGCGATCCCTGCCGCGGGGAAGCCGAACAATATGCAGATGTCTGCCGGGTAATCAACGCCGCCGTGCCTTGCCGGGCAGGTCCCGTTACATTTGGGACGATGCTGCACTACTTCAAGTTCCGCCAGGATTTGCTGGCGCCGCAGGCCGGGAAGGACGTTTATGTAAAACGCGGCAAAGGTAAGGGCTGGCCGGACGAATGTCCCCCGATTCGCGCCGCTGGCGCCTTTGGATTTGACCTGCCGGCCAATTTCGATGTCACGTTCGTGAAGGATCGCAAGGGAAACTGGCTCGCCCGGCCGGACACGGTAATCGAAAGCGACTTCAATTACTGCGGCAGCGAAGCGTCCGAGGGCGCCCCTCTCACTCAGCAATACGCCTGGTTCTGGGAGAAGGGCCAGAAGCTGCCGCACGTCATCTCCGACAACGTCTACCATCAGATCCGCAACCAGGTGAAGATCAGCAGCTTTCTATTCCTGCGCACCGATCCCAACGAGCTGCTGTACATGACCGACGTGCCGAACCTTCGCCGCCCGTGGCGCTGCCTGACCGCACTGATCGACACCGACTGGTACCCGGCCAGTTATCCATGGCACTGCGTGATCGAGTTGGACGAATCGCAGAAACGGATCGAGATTCGCAAGGGCGAGCCGCTGTTCCGGGTGATTCCGGTGCGGCGGGATACTTACTTTGCCGGCCAAATGACGCCGGCCGATTTCGACGCCTTCTTCGCCCGGGGCCAGAAATGGCTGGCGACGCATGGGCAGGTACGGCACGAACGAACGGTAGACATCACCCGCACCTATGTCCGCCAGCAGGTGCGATCGAAGTTCGTAGTGATGGCGTGAGAATCACGGCAGCTCGTAGCAGGCGGCCTCGTGATCGTTGCGAACCAGCAATCGATGGCCCGATAGCGCCGGACCCTGCCACGTCTTTCCCGTCAACGCCGCAAAGCGCCCGATCTCGTGGAAGCCATCCGGCACGGCTGCCACCAGTGCCACATCACCCGATTCGCTTTGGATCAGAAGCAGATCATCGACGGCCAGCAACTGTCCAAATCCGTATTCATCGCCGCGCCACATGCGCTTGCCGGTGGGCAGATCGAGACAAGTCAGGATGCCGTCGTCCAGGCCATAAACATGGCCGCCGTGAATCGTCACGTTGGACAGCTTGGGCTTGAGATAGCGGTTGGCCCAGATGGTGTGGATGGAAAGGAGCGAGCCGTCGAGCTGCTCGCGCAAAACCAGGGTGCCCAAGCCGTAGCCGGCGCTCAGCAGTACGCGATCCGGTTCGAGTGCGACCGGCTGGATGTCCTTGGGCATTGACCCGGGCCAGTTGAATCGCCAGAGGACGTGGCCGTCGGCAGAAGCATGAGCGGTGGCACTGTCGGCATTGATGGTCAGGACCTGCGGCACGCCGGCGATCGTCGCCAACACCGGGGATGCGAAGCCGGGTGTTTCGTCTCCGCCGGTCCAGGCCGGCGAGCCGTCTGCGATGTGATAGGCCAGCAGCGACGGGCCACCCCGCCCGCCGGTTACAATCACCAGATCGCCGGCGACCAGCGGCGAGCAACTCTTGCCGTACGTCAGGTTGCCCGTGTTGGTATCGGCCAGCACGTTGCGCGACCAAATGGCTTTGCCGGTCGCCCCGTCGAGGCAGTCGAGGATGCCGGTGGCGCCCATCACGTAGACACGGCCCCCTGATATGGTTGGCGTGGCCCGCGGCCCGTCGCCCCCCTGCCACTCGCTGAAACGCGTGTTCTCATGCGTATGCTCCCAACATGGCCGGCCGCTCGTCACGTCATAGCACACCACCATCTCATTGCTGCCTCGCTGCTCCTGCGTAACCGCCCAGTTGCCGACAACCGCGAACGACGACCATCCCAGCCCGATCGCCTGCCGCCACAGTTGCCGGGGTGGATGGCTCCAGTCGCGCGACAGTCCGATGCCCGCGATCGCGTTGTGCCGGCCAGGTCCCAGGAATTCCGGAAAATCCTGCGGCGTCGTCGAAAGATCGACCGATTCGTGAAGATCCCCGGTAACCGAGGGTAGCGGCCCGATCCCTTCTCCCGCTCGCGGCGACCACTTCCACACCAGCCGCGGCACTCCGACGCCGCTGTAGGTTCCTTCCACCCGCGTCGTCGCAATCGCTGCCAGCACCGCGCCGCCGACAAACCCGACAAACGCAAGGATCGTTATGATTCGCGTTCGGCGCGACAACCCCGAGAAAAATCCAAACCAGATCAGCACCGCCAGCAAGGCGATGATCGTCAGCGGCCCCGTCAAATACGCGGCGATATAACTCTCTATCCACTGACGATTGTGCAGCGCCGACAGGAACACTAAATAAAGCGCGACAATGATTGCCGCCGCCTTCCAGCGGAAACGCCCTTTATCAGCCAGTTCAACAGCCATGAATTCCTCCACGCGCGAGCCCCAGATGGGCCGGCAAATCCTAATTCGTCGCGGGTCGTTTCACCACATCGTCTATCGCTTTCATGGCGGAGTTCGTTAGGCTGACCGACATGCTCAGGCCAATTCCGCAAGTCCTAATCGTCGTTGTTATTCTGGTTGCCGCGCTGCAAGCGCCGGCGGCCGAACGTCCGCGGCTCCGGGCCAGCGTCGACACACTTCCTGCCATCAACGAGCTTCCCGATCCGTTCAAATTCGCCGATGGCTCGCGCGTCAGGAGCGCCCAAGATTGGCAGCGCCGCCGCAAAGAAATCCGCGGTCTGGTGCTTGAATACGAGTATGGACGGATCCCGACTGATGTCAGCGAAGTGAAAGCCGTGGAAACCGGTTCAGAACAGGACCCACCGATCAATGCAACGGTGAGGCACTTCAACGTCACCATGGGACCCCAGGGCAATGTGAGCGTTCACCTGGTCCTGACGATCCCGCCCGGCGACGGGCCGTTTCCGGTCATTGTCAAAGGCGACCTGTGCTGGGGCCGCGTCAAGAGCGACATTGTCGCCGAGGTGATCCGCCGCGGGTACATGCTCGCCGAGTTCGACCGCACCGAGATCGCCGCCGACAGCAACGATCGCGGCGTCGGAGTTCTTCCGCTTTATCCCGAGTACGACTGGGGCGCCCTGGCCGCATGGGCCTGGGGATACGCCCGCATCAACGACTATCTTGGCACGCGTCCTGATGTAGACCGCACCCGCCTCATCGTCACCGGCCACTCCCGCGGCGGCAAGGCCGCGCTCCTGGCCGGCGCGCTGGACGAGCGAGTCGCCCTCACCGTTCCCAACGGCTCAGGCTGCGGGGGCGGCGGGTGCTTCCGCATCCAGTGGCCGATGACCGAAGACCTCCACGCCATCGTCACCCACTTCCCCTACTGGTTCGCGCCGCACTTCGACCAGTTCATCGGCCACGTCGATCAGCTCCCCTTCGATCAGCACGAGGTCAAGGCGCTGGTCGCGCCGCGGGCGCTACTTACTACCGATTCGCTGGACGACCTGTGGGCCAACCCGATCGGCACCCAGATAAGTTTTCTGGCCAGCCGGCAGGTCTATCAGTTCCTGGGCGCATCGGAAAAGACCGGCTTGCACTACCGCCACGGCCGCCACGATCAGAATGCCGAGGATTTTGCCGCCCTGCTCGACTTTGCCGACTGGCAGCTTCGCGGCAAGGCGCCCGCCCAATCGTTCGACACGCTTCCCTTTCCGCACACGCCGCCGGCTTTCAAGTGGAGCGCGCCAAGCCCGCGGTGACAGAAATCAAATCTGAAATCTGAGATTTGCAATTTGCAATTTGAAAGCCCGCATTTCGCCCGCTACCGTTTTGCCCCGTGATCCCCAAGCTCCAACCCCCCGCACGACTCGGCGCCGATTTGAAGTCCCAGTGGCTGCTGGACGAGCGAATTGCGTTTCTGAATCACGGATCGTTTGGCGCGACGCCGCGGTGCGTGCTCGAAGAGCAGGCGGGTTGGCGAGCGCGGATTGAAGCGGAGCCGGTCGAGATGCTTTCCCGCCGCGGCCGCGAGCTTCTTACGGCGGCGAAACGCGAGGTGGGAACGTGGCTGGGCATGCGCGAACACGATTTTGGCTTTGTCACCAATGCCACCGAAGGGATCAACACCGTCCTGCGATCGCTGAGCTTCAAGCCCGGGGACGAACTGCTGACCACATCGCACGTCTACAACGCCGTCCGCCAGGCGATGAAATACGTTGCCAGCCGAAGCGGGGCCACTTATCGCGAGATAGACGTGCCGCTGCCGATACGCTCGCCGCAGCAGATCGTTCAAACCGTCCTGGATGCGATCTCCGCGCAAACGCGGCTGCTGGTCATCGATCACGTGACGTCCCCCACCGCGCTGGTTTTCCCGGCGAATCAAATCGCCGAGGCGTGCGCCGCTCGCGGCGTGGACGTCCTGATCGACGGCGCGCACGCACCGGGCATGCTGCCGCTCGATGTCCCGAGCATGAACGCCGCCTATTACGCCGGCAATCTGCACAAATGGGCCTGTGCGCCAAAGGGAACGGGATTCCTGTGGGTGCGGCCTGACAAACAGCGCGACATTCATCCGCTGGTCATCAGCCATCATCTGGGCGAGGGATTCGACGCCGAGTTCAGTTGGCAGGGAACACGTGACCTGGCAACCTGGCTGGCCGTGCCCTGCGCGCTGCGATTCATGAGCGAGTTGGGATGGGACCGCGTCATGGCCCACAATCATGCGATGGCGGCATGGGCGCAGATGTTCTTGTGCGACCGATGGGGCGTCGAGCCGATCAGCCCCGCGGATGGGAGCATGCTCGGCTCCATGGCGACGGTCCGCCTTCCCGGCCGGCTCCGGGAGATGGCTGACGAGCAGGCCAAATCGCTTCAGCCGCGGCTCTATGCCGAACATCGCGTCGAGGCGCCGTTCATGGTGTGGGGCGGCCAGGCTTTCGTGCGGCCTTGCTGCCAGGTCTACAACGTGCCGGATGATTTTCATCGCCTGGCCGAGGCGATTCTCGAGCTGGGTCGCGCATGAATCAGCGCGCTCCGCTCTCCCCGTCAAACTATGTTCGATTCGCTTCCCCGATTCAACTCCGCGCTCAACATACAAGCTACACGCCCTGGCCGTAATTCTGCGCCAGCGCCACAAGGTCGGGGAAGTTGACCGTCCCGTCGTAGTTGAAATCCCCCTCATCCCAACTGGCGCCGGTGTCATTGTAGTGTTGGGAGAGATCGGTCAGGTCGGAGAAGTTGACCATGCCGTCGAGCGTGGCGTCGCCGTTGCGGGTATACATCACCAGGATCGTGTTGGCCGGCAAACCCGTAACGATGCCGTCGGCGCTGTCGGCATAGCCGACGGCGTACGCGCTCGGGTTCGCGGCGGCGCTGCTGCTTCGGATGCCGTCGCCGGTCCACAGCGCGCCGGCGGCGTCGTAGCCGCTGACCAGGTACGCGCGGATCGCGGCAACTGGATCCGAAGCGCCGTAGGTAACCCGCATCATGTTATCTCCCACGTCCAGCCAGCCGGTCGGCGGGCCACCCGCAGGTGCAATGGTCAAGGTTCCAACATCCAGCGACTCGGTATCGGGAGTGGCCGTCGCAGCCAGCGTCGCCGAGGCGCCCGCCGCGATGTTCAGCACGGCCAGATTCTGACTGGCGCCAAAGATGATGGCTGCGTTGTCGTTGATGGTGAGCAACGGGTTGCCGGCGCCTGAGCCGGCGTCGCCCGTCGGGGCGAACGTCCCGGCGTTGACGTTAAGGGTGTCGTTCCCACCGCCGCCGTTGAAAACCGGGCTGAAAGCCAACGCCGCGGCGATGGTCAGCGTGTCGTTGCCCGCTCCGCCATCGAACTCGACTGACTGAACATGTTGATACGAAAACGTGTTGCTGTTGAGAGTGAAAACGCTGGCGGTCAGGATTGCCTGATTGTTGACGGTTCCAGCGCCGATTACTTTCAGCGCATTCGTTCCGCCTCCGCCATCGTAGTTCAGGGTGTCGCCCTGCGCGAGGATCGGTCCGTTGGATTCGTCGAGGGTTACCGCACCGTTCTCGGCGCCGCCAACGATGAGGATCTGGTTGAAAAAGTACCGATACTCCGCAAGCGGCGTAGGATTGCCGGCTTGAAGGATCTGAATCTGAGTGATGTCATTGGGGTCAAGGCGAAGGGTGAGATTGTCAGCGCCGGTCCCCATCTGGACAAACAGCACATCCTGCGAGGATATGCCGCTGGCGCTGACGGAAAGAAGATACGCCCCGGGGGCCACCGAGTCGGTGAATTTCGTCTGAACGACCTGACTGTCGGTCTGAACGCCGGTGCTGTCCCAGTCGTAAGTCCGGGCGAAATTCACATTCCCCGTCGTATCGAGCAACTCGACGATCGGGTAGTTGGTGGCCATCTGGGCGTCGTCGCCGTAGGCGGCACCTTCGGAAAACCCGTTCAACTGGGTGCCCGTGAGCGTGAACGTGAGGACGCCGTTCACAACCCCGTCATTGGTAATTGCGCTGATCGCTGGCCGTCCGACGCTGGCGCCCGTGAGTTCGGGCGTGTAGAGCCAGTAGTAGGGAAAGTTATCGGTGACCAGGATTTGCCCGTTGGGCAGAGCGAGCATCCGGTCGTAAAACGGCGGGACGTCCTGGAATGGGCCGCCGGGCGCCATGACTTCTGTAATGGTGCCCAAGTGGAGACCGCTCACGGGGTCGGTGTCGCCTGAGGATGGATCGAACTCGAAGAATAGTTGGGCAGCAGCGTAATCGGTCGTGTCGCCGGCGACGAACAGAATCTTGCCGTTGTCCATCTCCGCGCCGGGCGCATCCAGCACGCCGTGCAGATTGCCGTCGCTATCTCTGATCTCCGGACCCATGCTCCAATACCCGTTCGCGTACGACCCGTCTAGCGGAGTATAAAGCGCTGTCTCTCCGGTTGCACCAATGAACAAGGCCCGGCCATCCTGGAGCAGGAAAGCCGGGCCCATTTCGGCGTGTCCTACCGGTGTCTGCAACGCTTCAGGCGGGCTCGCGACAGCCAACCACGTGTCGTCGCCGGGTGTGAAGCGGTACGCTGTCGGCGTACCCGTCACATTGCTTGCGTTAACATCGTACATGAGCACGCTCCCGTCTGGGAGCTTAACCCAGGTGCTTTCGGCGAAGTCGTCAGCGCCACCGCCAGGGAGGGTGGGCAGCGACGGCCCCGGTGACCAGGAGCCCGGGTCCTGGTCGGTGGCCCCCGGCGTAAAGATCTGCGCCTCTGGCCCATACGGGTCGCCGACCAGAACCGTCCCGTCACCCAGGACCATGGATGATGCGTCGCCGAGTGCTGCCGACACTCCACCCGGAAGACTGTCGCCAACAGGGTTCGTAAAGTCCGCGGTCGGCGGCCACGTGTTCTGAAGCGGGTCGTAAATCTCGCCGGTGGCGCTCGGCTGGCCTGTGCTCGCCGCATCCTCGGCGCCGGCCACGAATACTCGACCATCAGGAAGCACGTCCGAGGCAAAGAATTCGCGCCCATCACTCATGGTAGCAAGCGAAGTGAGCGCCGTATTTGAGTAACCGCCGGACGCGTCCGGCGTGAGCTTGAACCATTCTGCGCTTGCGGGCGTGTTCACAACCGGATCTGGGCCGCCGCCCTGGAGCATCACAGACCCGTCTGACAGCAGGATTCCGTTCGACAACGTGTCGACGCCGGCGTCCAATGGGAACCCAGCCAAGTGCTGGGTCCACGTTCCATCAAGCATGACGCGGCGCTCAAGCGGTTCGATGCAGCAGCGCCTCGGCCGTCGGTTGGTTGAGTGCTTGGCGCGCATATGGCGATCTCCAGTCTGGGTTCCTGCCGCTCGTTGCGAATAAACGGAAATGACGCCCTAGTTTAGCGGCCGGCTTTTCTAACTTACCGCTGGGACCGCTGTCAATAATAATGATCGTGTGGCACCGGAACATCGCTAGCCGACGGCGCCGGGCTTAGGAATGTTGGTTCAGCTTGGCGCGCTTTTTTGCAGTGGAAATGGCTTGACGGAAAAGGACTTTCTTGGCAGGCTTTCCACTTGATCCGTAGGAGGGACGAATGGCTGAAAGTGGGAGTAGGTTGATCGGGTTCGGGGGCATAGTGATCGGCCTGACGCTTGCGTTGCTGACGGTACGCTGCGAGGGGGCCTTGTCGGTGAACCTAGGGGTTCTTTCTCCATCGGGACGGATCACGGAGTTCGGCTACTTGGTCACCATAGCACCCGAGAGCGACGAGGTCCGGGCAGGCGACTTTTTCCGCATCTACGATTTTGCAGGCTACGTTCCCGGCTCGATCATTATCCCTTCGGGATGGACCGCATCGGTGTCACTCACCGATTCGCCGCCACCCGGCACCGCCCTTTTGTACGGCGACGACCCGACGTTGGTGAACCTCACGTTCACTTATACGGGAGCAGCGCCGATCTTGGGCGGGAGTTCGGGCCAAATCATCGGCCCCTTCGACGCTGAGTCGTTAGGTGCAAGCCTGGCCCCACCTGCCATGACGTCCAAGGATTTCGTGGCAAGTATCACAAACGCGATCTATCCTTCCGGTGGCCTGAATGGCCCGACGTTTGTGTCCGAGGGCACGGTGGCGGTGCCGGCCCCGGTGCCCGAGCCAGCGAGCTTGGGCTTGCTTACTCTAGCCACCCCTTTGCTGCTCATCCGCCGACGAGCGGCTTGACACGATCGTCGAACCGGCAGACGCAGCCAAGAAATCATCGCGCCGAGGCTCAGGCAAACTCATCAGCCGATAACAGGAGGGATAGATGGTCGCACGTCGGACGTTAGCCACGCTGGCGGCAATCGCCTTAATGCTCGCATTGAGCGCCGCGCCGGCTTACGCGGCTTTGTCGGTCAATTTAGGTTCGCTGTCGCCGCCCAATCCTTCGGGCGCCGAATACGGTTATTCGATCGACATGGCGCCGTTCAGTGATGAAATCGTGGCGGGCGATTTCTTTCGCATCTACGATTTTGCCGGGTATGTTCCAGGGTCGATTTTCGCGCCAAGTGGCTGGACCGGATCTGTGTCCCTGGTGGACCCGCCGCCCCCGGGAATCACGCTCCTGCACGGCGACGACCCGACCCTCGAGAACCTCACCTTTACCTACACAGGCTCGGCCCCTATCGTCGCTGGAAGCTCCGGGCTTGAGATCGGCTTGTTCCAGGCCCTGTCCACGATCGGCCCTGCCGATGGCGCGCTCAAGGACTTCGTCTGGAGCATCACGAACGCGGAGGCCTTTAACGGGGTGAACGGCACAAAGTTCGTCTCCGAAGGTGCGGTGACGGTCCCGGCCCCGGAGCCCGCGACTATGGGCGTATTCGCTCTCGCGATTCCCATCATGCTCGTCCGTCGGCGAGCGATCTAACACGTTCATCGAGTGGACGGACCGGGTTGCATGGTCGGCGCGTCGCGACCATAGCTTCGGCCCCTCGATACGCCGGGCGCGCCGTGCCGCACGCGCTTCAGGCCACGGCGAACACCTTGAGGCGGGCAGGCCTAAGTCTCGCCGCCTGCCCTTCCATATGGCCCAGAGAGAATTCACTTGACGCGCGAGGTGAAATTCTGGCAAGCTCAACCGTTGAGCGCGGGAGGGACAAATGGCCTCAGGTCGGGCTCGTATCTGTGCAACGGTCGCGGGGATTGTTGCGGGAATGTGCTTGTTGGGCGCGCGCGCTAATGCGGCTCTCTCGGTATCGCTTGGTCAGTTGTCCCCTGGTGGCACAGCAACTCAATTCGGCTATGTGATCGACCTGGCGCCGGTGAGCGACGAGATCGCGCCGGGAGATTTCTTCCGCGTCTACGACTTTGCCCGCTATATCCCCGGTTCCGCCTCCGCGCCCTCGGGCTGGACCGCGTCCATCTCGCTGTCAGATTCTCCACCCCCGGGAATCGTTCTCTTACATGGCGACGATCCGACACTTGACAACCTGACCTTTACCTATGCCGGCTCAACACCCATCCTTGGCGGAACCTTGGGGCTGGAAATCGGGCCTTTCTCCGCCACGACAGCAAATTTGACCCCGGGACCTCCGCCCATGACGTCCAAGGACTTCGTGGCAAGCATCACAAACGCGATCTATCCTTCCGGTGGCCTGAATGGCCCGACGTTTGTGTCCGAGGGCACTGTGGCGGTGCCGGCCCCGGTGCCCGAGCCAGCGAGCTTGGGCTTGCTTGCTCTAGCCACCCCTTTGCTGCTCATCCGCCGAAGGGCGACCTGAAAATGTCGTCGATCTGACAAAGCACGGTGAATAAGTACAAATGGGCCCACGTCAGTTGATCTTTGCGGCGATCACGGGGATTGTTGGGGGAACGTTCTTTTTGGCTGCGCGCGCTAACGGGGCTCTCTCGGTCAACCTCGGCGGGATTTCGCCGAGCTCCTCTTTTACGCAATATTCTTACGCCATCGACCTAGCGCCCGTGAGCGACGAGATTGTCAGCGGTGATTTCTTTCACATCTACGATTTCGCAGGTTACGTTTCGGGCTCGCTGCTTGCCCCGTCCGGATGGACGGGGTCGGTATCGTTGGTTAATCCTCCACCGGCTGGGATTGCGCTCCTCCACGGCGACGACCCGACCCTAGAGAACCTGACCTTTACTTACACGGGGTCGACCCCCATCATCGCGGGGAGTTCCGGTCTTGAGATTGGTTCGTTTGCTGCCACCTCCACCATCAGCGGGTCGAACACCACATTGAAAGACTTCGCGGCGAGCATTACGAACGCGGAGGCGTTCAACGGCGTCAACGGCACGAAGTTCGTCTCTGAGGGCGGTGTCTCCGTCCCCGCCCCCGAGCCGGCGAGCCTGAGCTTGATCGCGGTCGCCACTCCCGCCCTGCTGATCCGCCGGCGCGCGATCTGACAGGTTTGTCGAGTTGGTAAATCAAACTACCGGGCGGCCCCGTACGCGCAGGGACCACGGCGCGCCGACTGAGCCTCGTTCTTTCCTCGTCGACGGTGAACCTAAGAATTGAGTTGACGACGGCGCTGGAATTCGGGCGCATTATACGACATGTTGAAGGAGGGTTAAGTGGCGCTGCACCGCAAGAGAATGCATGTGAAGTTGGCGTCGGCAGTTGTCTTAGCCCTGATTCTAGCAGCTACCTCAGTCAACGGGGCATTGTCGGTTACTTTCGGCGTAATTTCACCACCTAACCCTGGCGACACCGAATACGGGTACGCGATCGACCTCGCGCCGTTTACCGACGAGATCGTGACGGGCGACTTCTTTCGCGTCTACGACTTTGCCGGGTATGTTCCGGGCTCGATTTTTGCAATCAGCGGCTGGACCGGCTCGGTGTCGCTGGTCAACCCTCCCCCGCTGGGAATAGTTTTATTGCACGGCGACGATCCGACCCTTGACAACCTTACCTTTACTTACACGGAGTCGCCCCCCATTGTCGCAGGCACATCTGGGCTTGACCTTGGGCCGTTCGAAGCTTTGTCAACGATCGGGCCGGCCAACACCACGCTAAAGGACTTCGCGGCGAGCATTACCGACGCCGAAGCTTTCAACGGCGTGAACGGCACCAAGTTCGTCTCCGAAGGCGCGGTGACCGTCCCGGCCCCGGAGCCGACGAGCGTGAGCTTGTTAGCTCTCACCGTCCCTCTTCTGCTCATCCGCCGGCGACCCGGCGCTGCCTGGTGCTTTACGCCCGTCTCCTGATCGCGCTTGATCCCTTCCTTGGCTCGCGGCGTTCGCGCCGGACGTTGCTCCCATCGGACCTCGAAACCCTCCGGCGACTCCCATCGACCGACACGTTGGCCGGTTGGTCCGGGTCCCACCTCCATTCGCGCACCTCCGGCATGTCCTCGCCGTGACTGTGGACGTAATTCGTATGGTCGATCAGCTTGTCGCGCAGAGCCTGCTTGAGATACGCGGCCCTGGAACCAAGGCTCGGGACCCGGTCGATCACGTCGCCGGCCAGGTGAAAGCGGTCGAGGTCGTTGATCACCACCATGTCGAACGGAGTGGTCGTCGTGCCTTCCTCCTTGTAGCCGCGGACGTGAAGGTTGTGATGGTTGGCGCGCCGGTAAGTCAGCCGGTGGATCAGCCACGGGTAGCCGTGATAGGCGAAGATGATCGGCTTGTCGGTGGTGAAGAGGGCGTCGAAATCCTTGTCGCTCAGGCCGTGCGGATGCTCGCTGGCCGGCTGTAGCTTCATGAGATCGACGACGTTGATGACGCGGATCTTGAGGGCCGGGATGTGCTGGCGCAAAAGCGAAACCGCGGCGAGCGTTTCCAGCGTCGGCACGTCCCCGCAGCACGCCATCACCACGTCGGGGTCTTGCCCGTCGTCGTTGCTGGCCCAGGTCCAGATGCCGATGCCGGCGGTGCAATGCTTGACCGCCTCGTCCATGTTGAGCCACTGCGGCGCCGGCTGCTTTCCGGCCACGATCACGTTTACATAGTTGCGGCTGCGCAGGCAGTGGTCGGTCACGCTCAGCAGGCAATTCGCGTCCGGCGGCAGGTAGACGCGGATCACATCCGCCTTCTTGTTGACGGCGTGGTCGATGAAGCCCGGGTCCTGGTGCGAGAAGCCGTTGTGGTCCTGCCGCCAGACGTGGCTGGAAAGCAGATAGTTCAGAGATGCGATCGGCCGCCGCCAGGGAATATGCCGCGTCACCTTCAGCCACTTGGCGTGCTGGTTGAACATTGAATCGACGATATGAATGAACGCCTCGTAGCAGTTGAAAAGTCCGTGGCGACCCGTGAGCAGATATCCTTCGAGCCACCCTTCGCACAGGTGTTCGCTGAGCACTTCCATGACGCGGCCGTCGGGTGCAAGGTTTTCGTCCGTCTTGAGAATTTCGCCATCGAATGTTTTTGAAGTCACATCGAGCACGGCTGTGAGGCGATTGGAGACGGTCTCGTCGGGACCGAAAATGCGGAAGTTGCCGGCATCGCGGTTGAGCTTCATTACATCGCGCAATAACACACCCATGATCCGGGTGGCCTCGGCGTCGACTGCGCCCGGCCGCGGGACATCGACCGCGTAGTCGCAAAAGTCCGGCAGCCGCAGGTCGCGCAGAAGGATGCCGCCGTTGGCGTGCGGGTTATCGCTCATCCGCCGCGTGTCGGTCGGCGATAGCTCGCGAAGCTCTTCGATCAGCCGGCCGTTTTTGTCGAACAGCTCCTGCGGCTTGTAGCTTTTCATCCACTTTTCCAGCAGCTTCACGTGTTGCGGCTTGGTTGCCATCTCGGCAAACGGCACCTGATGGGAGCGCCACGAGCCTTCGGTCTTCTTCCCGTCCACTTCCTTGGGTCCGGTCCACCCTTTGGGCGTCTTGAGCACAATCATCGGCCAACGCGGCCGATGCGTGAAACCCTTGGCGCGGGCGTCGCCTTGGATCTGCCGGATTTCCGCGATCGCCTTATCCAGCGTCGCCGCCATGAACTGGTGCATGACCGGCGGATCATCCCCATCGACAAAAACCGGAGCGTACCCGTATCCCCTCAACAGCTCTTCAAGTTCTTCTTGAGGGATCCGGGCCAACACGGTCGGGTTATTGATCTTGTATCCGTTGAGATGAAGGATCGGCAGCACCGCGCCATCCGTCTGCGGGTCGAGGAACTTGTTGGCGTGCCAACTTCCCGCCAGCGGCCCCGTCTCGGCTTCGCCGTCACCGACGACGCAGGCGACGATCAAATCGGGATTGTCATACGCCGCGCCGAAGGCGTGCGCCAGCGAGTAGCCCAGCTCGCCCCCCTCGTGGATCGAGCCCGGCGTCTCCGGCGCCACGTGGCTCGGTATCCCGCCGGGAAAAGAAAACTGTTTGAACAGCTTCTTCATCCCCGCCTCGTCCTCGGTGATGTTGGGATAGATCTCGCTGTACGTGCCCTCGAGATACGCGCAAGCCACGATGCCCGGCCCGCCGTGCCCGGGACCGATCACGTAGATCATGTCGAGGTCATGCTCTTTGATGACCCGGTTGAGGTGCACGTAAACGAAGTTCAAACCCGGCGTGGTCCCCCAGTGCCCCAGCAGCCGCGGCTTGATGTGATCGAGCGTCAACGGCTTCTTAAGCAGTGGATTGTCGTACAGGTAAATCTGCCCGACCGACAGATAATTGGCCGCCCGCCACCAGGCATCCATTTTCCGCAGCAGTTCGGGCGTGAGTGGGTTTTCCATCCGCGACAGGGTACCCATCACACCCCTGCCGGGACATAGCCGGTGGGGCAGACATTCTTGTCTGCCGATAGGACAGGAATGCCCGCCCCACCCAGCTCATCAGGCCACTGGAAATTGCCGATAAATCCGATGGAGCAGCTCTCCATGAAGCGATCCACGACTTTGGCACTGATGGGCGGCGTGCTGATTTGCTTTTGGACGGTGCGCAAGCCTCCGTCCGCGGCGCCGGGCGCCTCGCCCGGCGGTGCCGCCGAGCCGGTCATCGTCCGCCTCGCCGGACGCGGCCAGACCATTACCATCACCGCCGGGCCAGGCACCCCACGCTATTCGGCCACCGATGCGTCGGGACGATCCATCGTCAGCCAGGCGACCCTCGAGCAACTTCGCGTCAATCATCCCGACCTGTATCAGCAACTCAAGCCGGCTGTGGTGATGGACGCCAGCGTCGGTTCGCTCGAACCCTAAGTGGGCGACGCCGGCCATCGCCTTCTGCCGTTCGATCTCCCGCCACAATATTTCCAACCGAGCGACGTTCAATCATTTGTCAGCGAAGCGATTTTTTGCGTCCTCAAATCGGGAGCCTCCTATGCGCTGGATGGCGATTCTTGCCGCGTTGATTTTTGCCTCGGCGTTCAGCCCTGCCACGCAGGCCGCTCGCATCGGAAAGATCGCTCGGCAGACTCGCGTTTTGACGGGAACCGTCGTGGGTTTTGACGGAAAACGGCTGGCCATTTCCTTCACCACCCCAAAAGGCCAAACCAGAGAACGGAAAATCCGTGGCAACAAGGAGACGAAGGTGACGCTGGACGGCACGCCGGTTGAGTTTTCCAGCCTGCGGGCCGGTGAAAAAGTAACCGTGACGCTGAGTCATGGCGTCGCGACTGAGGTCATCGCCAGCAGCGCGCCCGCCACACCTGCCAGCGAACCGTCATCCGCTAATTGAATTGCTGCAGCCAGTTGCCCCCATTCCCCACGACCCGCGTGCCCTGACACGCGGGTCCTTTTGTTGCGCGACTTCAACTCGATCGCCTCGGCCTCTTCCCGTCCCCCCGCGCGCGGGAGTATTCTTCTCCGCGATATTCCTCAACTCTTTGGCGAGGCGTCATGGCAATCAAATCCCTTCTGCGCGTAACCCTTCTGGCAATTGCGGCCGCCACTTCGGCCGCGTCTGTTTCTGCCGGCCCGTGGAAACCAGCCGACGGTCCGTTGATGACGCGATGGGCCAAGGATGTGTCGCCAGACAACGTTCTTGCCGAATACCCCCGGCCGCAAATGGTCCGCAAGGATTGGAAGAACCTCAACGGGCTTTGGCAGTTCGCGGCGGCACAGGAAAACCAGGACCCGCCGTTCGCAAAAGAACTGGGCGAGCAGATTCTCGTGCCGTTCCCCGTCGAGTCGGCGTTGTCCGGAATCATGCGCCACGAAGAGCGCATGTGGTATCGACGGACTTTCGAAATTCCCGCCGAGTGGAAAGGCCGCCACGTCCTGCTGCACTTTGACGCGGTGGACTGGGAAGCAACCGTCTACCTCAATGGCAAGAAGCTGGCCACTCATCGTGGCGGCTATGACGCCTTCGGCTTCGATATTACCGGCTTCCTCAATCCCGCCGGCCCGCAGGAATTGATCGTCGGCGTCTTTGACCCAACCGACAAAGGCGAGCAGCCTCGCGGCAAACAAGTCACGAAGCCCAACGGCATCTGGTACACGCCCACCAGCGGAATCTGGCAGACGGTCTGGATCGAGCCGGTCAACGCCCGCTTCATCGAGGGCCTGCAAATCGTGCCGGACGTTGACGCCGGCACGGTGCAGATCGGCGTGAATGCCGGCGCGGCCAATCGTGCCGTGCAAATCAGCGCCGACGCGCGCCTCGAGACACGGGATGCCAACGGCTCCCGCGCATTTGCCGCAGGCCAGATGGGCCCGGCGGGCAAACCGCTGGTGATTCATATTCCCGCCGCCCAGCTTTGGTCGCCGGCCAATCCCGTTCTATACAGCTTGCACGTGAAATTGATCGTGCGAAACCAGTCCACCGACGAAGTCGACAGTTACTTCGCGATGCGCAAGATCTCCGTCGCCAGGGACGATCGGGGCATCAATCGCCTGATGCTCAACAACCAGCCGATCTTCATGGTCGGCCCGCTCGATCAGGGCTTCTGGCCGGATGGCCTCTACACCGCCCCCACCGACGACGCTCTGCGCTTCGACCTCGAGATGGAAAAAAAGTACGGCTTCAACATGGTCCGCAAGCACGTGAAGGTTGAGCCGCAGCGCTGGTATTACTGGGCCGACAAGCTCGGCCTGCTCGTCTGGCAGGACATGCCCAGCGGGCCTCCGGGCCGCAGAAACGCCCCGGTAAACATTTCGCCGCAAGGCAAAACGCAATTCGAGCACGAGCTCGACCGGCTCGTCGAGGGCCGGCGCAATCACCCCTGCATCATCATGTGGGTCGTCTTCAACGAAGGCTGGGGCCAATTCGACACCGAGCGCCTGGTCAAGCACGTCAAGGAGCTCGATCCCACGCGGCTGGTAGACAACGCCAGCGGCTGGACCGACAAGGCCGTCGGCGACGTGTCGGACATGCACCACTACCCCGATCCGTCGATGCCGAAGCTTGAAGAGCATCGCGCCGCCGTGCTCGGCGAGTTCGGCGGCCTGGGGCTTGCTATCCCCGGCCACATGTGGACCGCCCGCAACTGGCAATACCGCGGCGTGGCCGACCAGGCGAAGCTCACCGACGCTTACGTCAAGATGCTTCACGAAGGATGGAAGCTCAAAGACAAGGGACTCAATGCATTGGTATACACGCAGATCACGGATGTGGAGACCGAAAGCAACGGCCTCATGAGCTACGACCGCGCCGTCTTCAAGGTAGACCCGCAAAAAGCCGCCCCGGCCAACCAGGGGAGCGGCGGGTAGCCAGGACCCATTCCACCGCATCCATTCTGTGCCCATACGATCGTGGTCCGCGCCGCCCCCTCGCGCTGCGTACCGCAATATTCATGAATTTGGCCACTTTTGGCCACTTATGGCCGCTTTTTTAACCCCTCTATATCGTTAATTTGCTGTTTTTATATATTATTGCGTAGCTAGGCACATATCTGGGCCGCCAAGGCTTGCATTTTGATCGCGTCGTTAATATAATACCTAACACATGGAATGGAGGCCCCATGCCCGATTCTCCTGATGCACCGGCGAAAAATCCCGACCCCGCCGCCACAGCCGGTGACGCCGCCAACGACTCGTTGGCCAAGCTCAGCCCCTCTCAGTGTGAGGTGCTCACGCGACTTGCGGAGGGCGCCAGCATCATCGACGCGGCCAACGCGGCGGGCGTCAGCCACCGCTCCCTGCGCCGCTGGCTCCACGAAGACGCCCACTTCACCGCCGCCTTCAACGCCTGGCGGCGCGACCTGCTGGAATCCGCCCAGGCCCGCGCCCTGGCCATGGGCGATGCGGCACTCACCGCGATCGCCGCGGCGATTCAAAACGGCAACGTCCAGGCCGCCATGCAACTGGTCAAGAGCCTTGGAATCCTCAAGCCGGCCGCGCCGCAGCCCACCGATGCCGACGAGGTGGCCCGCCGCCGCACCATCGATAACTCCCGCCGCGAGTCCCGCCTCGCCCAGGCGGAGTTTCGCAACGGCTTGGGGCCCGATCCATCCCACAACGGGGAAAAGCTCTATTACGATATGGACGCCTTCATAAAAAAACTCAACGACCATGAGCAGCGCGTCCTGCTCTGCCTGCGCGCCAAGATGCACGACTGCCTCAAGGACCCCTGCGGCTACTTCCTTCCCACAGACGGAGGCCGCGAACTGTCCAACTGGGAGATACAGGCAATCGAGAACGCTCGGGCCCGGCTGTTGGCCACGGGCCAATACACCATCAAACACGGCGAACCATGGATTCTGCCGTACCGCAACGGTGAGCCCGTGCGCCACACCCGCAAGGAGCTGATGGAAATTATCATCGCCGACGGCGTGGATCCCGACGAAGCCGCCCGCGCCTTGGCGAAATACCCCGAGGACGGCCGCTCCCCCTATGAGATGGTCCCCGAATCTGATCTGCCGCCGATCGTGCCCCCTGTGGATGATGATCATGAGCAGGTCGATCAAAACTCATAAGTGCATGTGAATCGCGCCATAATCAAGGTCGCCTTGGGCTAATGGAGTTCTATGATGGTTAAGAGCAAATACGACGTTCTCGTTCGCAACGGCAAAGATCGTTTTGTCATGGTGCCCGAAAACGACTTCATCGCGATGCAGGAGCGATTTGAAGCTGACCCGGATTTCCGGGCTATCGAGGCGTCCAAAAAACGAAACGTTGGCCGCCCCCTGATTTCGCACACGCATGTGATGCAGGAATTTGGGCTGGCGGCCGCGCGCCGGCGGCGCAAGGCGTGAGACGATGATCGGAATCTGGCGTCACCGAGGCGGGCCGATGGGTTGAACCTTCGTTAGCAGATCGTTAGGATTCGAGAAGGCGAGCGCCGCCAGACGTGTCGCGTTGAAATCTCGCGCCAGGGGTTTTGCCGTGCTGTCTGTCCGCATATTTTCCGCACCGGCGCGATGCCGCGCCGCCGGCGGGAGCCGCTGATGCCGACGTTGAACTTCAAGGGCAAGACCGCTCGCGAAGGTTCCCGCACCGACGAGGCGCTTTGCCCGATAGGCCGGCGGCTCATGTCGGGTCCTACGAATCGAACATTCAA
>Ga0307477_10001516_pt1 | contig 19393 bp, 15 predicted proteins | sample atmos_gasesECM2C_FD_203316 | JGI IMG/M metagenome (GOLD analysis project Ga0307477, IMG submission 203316) | Hardwood forest soil microbial communities from Morgan-Monroe State Forest, Indiana, United States - atmos_gasesECM2C_515 | ecosystem: Environmental > Terrestrial > Soil > Temperate...
TCCGATGCGCTGCAGATCTCGCGGGTCGCCAGGCAGGCGCGCCCCGACCTGCCCATCGTCTGGGGCGGCTGGCACCCCTCGATGTTCTCGCGCGAGTGTCTGCTCGAACCATCCGTCGATGTCACCGTGCGCGGGCAAGGGGAAGAGACGTTCTCCGAGATCGTTGGCCGCCTGGCCGAGGGCCGCACGCTCGAGGGGTGCCACGGATGCACCGTGCGACTCGCGGACGGCACGATCATCGAGAACCCGCCGCGGCCGCTTGCCCCGGTCGACCGATTCCGCGCCCATGACTACGGGCTGATTCCCGTGGAGCGCTACTTCAAGCTCAAGGGCAAGCGGCAGCTTGATTACATCTCCTCGCAGGGCTGCAACTTTCGTTGCGCATTCTGCTCTGATCCGTTCGTCTACGGGCGCAAGTGGGTCGGACTCGAGCCGACGCGCATGGCGCTGAGATTGAAGGAGCTGTGGGACCGCTACCAATTCGATGACGTCAACTTCCAGGATGAGACGTTTTTCACGCGCGCCCAGCGCATTCAGGCGTTCGCGGACCGCGTCGTCGACTCGGGCCTCAAGATCACCTGGGCAGCCACCATGCGCGCTGATCAGGGCATCCGGCTGCCGGAGGATGTCTGGGCGCGCTGCAAGCAATCGGGATTGCGGCGGCTGCTGGTCGGCGTCGAGTCCGGCTCCAACGAGATGCTCAAGCGCATCAAGAAGGACATCAAGATCGAGCAGGTGTTTCACACCGCGCACAGAATGCTGAAGTACGGCATCGCCGGGCACTTCCCATTCATCGTCGGGTTCCCGGACGAGAGCGACGCGAGCATTCAGGCCACCCTCGACTGCGCGAAGAAACTACGGTCGCTGAGCCCGGATTTCCTGACGCCGATCTACTACTTCAAGCCTTACCCAGGAAGCGAGCTGGTCATCGAAGCCGTGGCTCGCGGCTTCCAGCTGCCGGAAACACTCGAGGCGTGGTCGACGTTCGACTACGTCGCGGGTTTGCCGGGGCCGTGGGTGTCGCCTGATAAGTTCCGGCTCATCGAGCGCTTCAAGTTCTTCCACGAGCTCGCCTGGAAACGGGTGTCGCGCGGCAAGCGGCTCCTGCAGCAACTCGCGCGCTATCGATGCAGCAAGGACGAGTATCGCTGGCCGGTCGAGATGCTGCTGGGGCGCTGGGTCGTGCCGGCGGAGAAGCTGTCATGAGCGCTTCGCAGCGCGTGCTACTCATCAACCCGACGATCACGGCGCAGCGTCATGCGCGTTTTCCGCTCGCGGTCATGAGTCTGTCAGCTGCGCTTGAGGGCAAGCATAGGCCGACCATCATCGACGGCAACGTCGATCGCGACTTCATCTCCACCGCCGTGCGCACCGTTGATGCGGGCCTCGTCGACTCCGTGGGCGTTACTGTCATGGGGGGGCCGCAGCTGACCTCAGCGATCGCCGTTTCCAAAGCAATCCGCGCACGACGGCCCAACGTGCCGATCATCTGGGGTGGCGCCTTCCCCACGGTCTGTCCGGATGCGGGGGTCAGTGTGCCCTATGTCGACTACGCCATCAGGGGGCAGGGTGAGGACGCGATCAACGAGTTGCTGGACGCGCTCACCGCGGGACGTCATGCGGATCTTGACTTGATTCCCGGACTGAGTCGACGCGTTGACGGTCAGGTCGTCCACAACAAGGACCGCGTTTTCACCGCCGCCAGCCTCAATCGGATGCTGTCCTATGACCGGTTGGAGAATCCGCGCCAATATCTGACGCGAACCTATCTCGGGCAGCACACGATGGGCTATCAGGCGGCTCTGGGCTGCCGTTTTCGCTGCACGTTCTGCGGAGTCGCCGCGATGTTCCGCGGCAAGATGGCGTTGCCGCCGGCCGAGCGGCTCGAGCAGGACCTGACATTTCTCACGAAACAGCTCGGCGTCGATGGGATCCAGTTCTACGACCACAACTTCTTCGACCGCGAAGTGGACATGGTGCCGCTGCTGGAGGTCCTCGCGAAGTTCGAGCTGCCCTGGTGGTGCTTCGCCCGCTCCGATGCGCTGGTGAATCTGTCGGAGAGCTCTTGGGCGCTGGTGAAGAAGAGTCGGCTGCGGATGGCGTATATCGGGGCGGAATCTCCCAGTGACTGGCTGCTGCACGACATCCGCAAAGGCACCCGCTGTGATCAGACGATGGAGGCCATCGAGGCGTGCCGCGCCCATGGGGTGATTCCGGAGCTGTCTTTCATGCTGGCACCGCCCCAGGACCCCGAGGGAGAGACCGAGCGGACCTTCGAGTTCATCCGCACGATCAAACGGCTGCACCCCGCCACTGAGGTCATGATCTATATCTACACTCCGCTGCCGATGCGCCGAGACAACACCAACGCCGCGGCGGCTCGCGCGGCGGCGACGCTGCGCGACGCAAGCGGTGAGCCGGTAGTGTTTCCCGCCACGGCCGACGAGTGGGCCGAGCCGGAGTGGGTGCGCTACTGGTGTCACCAGGACGCACCGTGGCTGTCGGCGCGTCTGCGGCGCCGAATCGTCGATTTCACGACCGTGCTCGGTTGCCGTTTCCCCACTATCATGGACGTGCGCGCCTCCTCCTGGGGCAAGGCGGCGCTGCGCGGGCTGGCGTCGTGGCGCTATCGCTATCAGCGCTACCACAACCCGTGGGAGCTGCGGGCCTCGCGCAAGCTGATCCGTCAGTGGGATCCACGTGTGCTGAGCCTATGACCACCGCCGCGCCTGAAGCGCTGCATGTCGTGCAGCTCGGCCTTTTCAACGACCCGCAGCGTCGAACGCCGAGCGAGTTGCTGGAAGCCTGGGCGACGCTGGTCGATGTCGCCGAAGCGGTGGCGCGCGCCGGCGTGCGCGTCTCCGTGGTGCAGGCCTGCGCGCATGCCGAACGGCTCGAGCGGGCCGGGGTGTGCTATCACTTTCTGCCCTTCGGCGAGACGCCGGCGAGCGCGCGCCTCGCTCCGCTCCTCGAGCTGCTGCGCAAACTGCGCCCGCAGCTGTTGCACGTGCACGGGCTCCACTTTCCGCGCCAGGTGCTGTCGCTCACGGCACTCGTGCCGTCCCTTCCGATCATCCTCCAGGATCATGCCAGCCGACCCCCGCGCATCTGGCGACGGGCAGTCCTGCGGCGCGCGTTTGCCGCCGCCCGTGGCGTCGCGTTCTGCGCCGCGGAGCAAGCCCAGCCGTTTCGCGAGGCGGGCATTCTCGGTTCGGGAACACCCGTCTACCCGATCCCCGAATCAACCAGCCGCTTCTTGCCCGGAGATCGCGCGGCGGCTCGCCGAGAGACCGGCCTCCACGGCGATCCTGCGATTCTGTGGGTCGGGCACCTCAATGCCAACAAAGACCCGCTGACGATCCTGGACGCCGTCGGCGCGGTGGCGCCCGCGCTTCCGGGAATACAGCTGCACTGCTGCTTCGGTGTCGCCCCCCTGCGCGCCGCGGTCGAGGCTCGCATCGCGCGCGACCCGCAGCTGCGCGGTCGCGTGCACCTGTGGGGACAGGTTCCACACGAGCGGATCGAGCAACTCATGCGCGCGGCGGACCTGTTCGTGCTCGGCAGCCATCGCGAGAGCACGGGTTATGCCGTGATCGAAGCGCTCGCGTGCGGCTTACCACCGATCGTTACCGATATCCCGTCATTTCGTTCGCTGACGGGGGGCGGGGCGGTTGGAGTCCTGTGGCGGTGCGGCGACCCGCGTTCGCTGCGCGCAGCGTTGCTCTCCGCCGCGGCGCGCGCGCACTCCCAAACCCGCCGGGAAGTGCGCGCTCACTTCGAGCGCGAGTTGTCATTCGAGGCGCTGGGCTCGAAGCTTGCGACCATGTACCGGGACTTGCTCGGGCGCGGGCGGGCTCTCGAGGCGTGCGCTCCCTGTGATGTGGCGCTTCGGGCCTCCCAGGGCTAGGCATCATGTCGCCCGTGGTGTCGATCATCGTGCCGGCCTTCAATCGCCTGGAGTATCTCCGCCGGACGCTCGCGTCGGTGTTCCAGCAGACCTTTCGGGATTGGGAGCTGCTCATCGCCGATGACGGCTCCGACATCGATACCCGCGCATACCTGCAGACGCTCGAGGATCCCCCGCGAGTGAGAGTGCTGTGGTTGCCTCACAGCGGTAGGCCATCCGTCGCGCGCAACGCCGCGCTGCGCGCGGCCCAGGGCGAATATGTCGCTTTCCTCGACTCGGACGACCTCTGGACGCCAACCAAGCTGCAGATCCAGGTCGACTCGCTGCGCCGGCACATTGATTGCAGATGGGGCTACACCCGATTTGTCCTGGTGGACGAGTCCGGGAAGCCAACCGAGTGGCAACGCACTCGAAGCTGGCCCACTCCCGTTGGCTGGATCCTGGACCGACTGGCGCGTTCGGAGACCGTTATCGCCGTGCCGAGCGTGATCGTGTCCCGGGAGCTGCTCGAGCAGGTGGGAGGGTTCGATGAGAGCCTCGTCATGTGCGAGGACTTTGACCTTTGGTTGCGCCTTGCGGCCCGGAGCCAGGTGGATGCCATCGATGAGCCGTGCACGCTGGTAACACGGCACGCGCAGCATTCGGGCAACGAGCTCACCTCTTTCGAGGATTGCGAGCGGGTATTCGAGAAGCTGCGAAAAACCCGCGGCACCGAACACCTGCATGCGATTCTGCGCGAGAAATCGGCCGAGGTTGCAATCGGGGTCGCGCGCAGTCACCTCGCATCCGGAAATCGCACCAGAGCCTTAAGCACTCTGCTGGCGAACGCGCCCCGCTTCTGGCGGCACGTGCGGTGGTGGACGGGCGCCCTGCGCACGACCGCCCGAGCGCTTGCGCCCACGGCGATGATCAGACTTGCTCGCAGAAGACGCACGGGCGCGCACGCCTCACGCGGCGCGCCGCAGGCATAGCTCATGTTGAAGGCTGCCCCGGCGCCCGTCGTGTCGGTCCTGATGCCGACCTACAACCGACTGGAGTTCCTGCCCGCGACAGTCGAGTCCGTGTTCGCCCAGACACTCGAGGATTGGGAACTGATCATCGCCGACGACGGCTCTGGCGAGGACACCCGCGCCTACCTGGAGTCGCTCGATGATCCGCGCGTGAAGGTCATCTGGCTGGCGCACACGGGCAAGCCTTCGGTAGTCACCAACGCGGCACTCGGCGAAGCGCGCGGCGAGTACGTGGCCTTTCTGGACTCGGACGATCTATGGCATCCGCGCAAACTGCAACGGCAGGTGCAGTCGCTGCGCGAGCACCCCGAGCGCGGCTGGAGCTATACGAAGTTTGCGGTGATCGACGGAGCGGGCAGGACGGTCCCCGGCGCGGGCCGTGCGCCGTGGCCGACTCCGACCGGCTGGATACTGGAGCAGCTGCTGCGGGAGGTCACCGTGATCGCGCAGCCGAGCGTGCTCGTCTCGAGACAGTTGCTGCAGCAGCTCGGCGCATTCGATGAAGAGCTGGTCATGTGTTATGACGACGAGCTGTGGTTCCGGCTGGCCGCTCGCAGTGAGATCGATGGTGTCGATGAGCCTCTGACCCTGGTCCGCCGCCACGCCAGCCACTCCGGCAATGACATCATCGCCTGGCGGGATCGCAGGCGCGTGTTCGAGAAGGCGCTACGCGGCGGCGGGGACGATCATCTGCAACCGATCCTGCGCCGATGTCGGGCGCAGATGTCCGCGGGTCTCGCCAGGAGCCAGGCAGCCGGCGGTAGGCGGCTCGACGCCCTCGCCACCGTGCTCACGAGCCTGCCGCACTCATGGGCGTACGCCGGATGGTGGCGCGGTGCGCTGGCGGCGACCGCGACCGCGCTCGCGCCGGCAGCGGCACTCATGCTCCTGCGTCGCGGCCGCAACCACCTGCCTGGCCACTCGAGCGCTCCATGAGTCTCGCTTCCGAGCTCTGGAGCATATTGACGCCGCCGCAACGACGGCAGGTGCTCATGGCTCAGGCGGCCTCGCTGGCCATGGCCCTCTCCACGGTCGCGGGAATTGCGGCGATCGCGCCGTTTTTCGCCGTGCTCGGCGACCCAGGGCTGATCGATCGCAATGCCGCCCTCCACTGGCTCTACATCGAGTGCGGACAGCCCGGCAAACGCGCCTTCATCGCGATCCTGGGCAGTGCATTCATCGCCGTGGTGGTGCTCGGCAATCTGATCAATGCCCTGGGCTCCCTGATCATGACCCGCCTGGCAACGCGGATCGGCAATGAGCTGCAAACAGCGCTGTTCAGCGATTACCTGTCGAGGCCGTATTCATTTCATGCGTCGACCAACAGTGCGACCCTCGTCAAGAACACGGTCTACGAGAGCATCCGTGTGACACACGGTGTCCTGTGGAACACGCTCATCCTGGTGGCCAGCCTGGTCACCGCGGCCTCCATCGTCTGCGCGATCATGCTGGTGAACCCGGCGATCACCGCACTGGCCATCGCCGGACTCGCCACCGGATACGGTCTGATCTACCTTGCGGTTCGCAATCGAGTGCTGCATGCCGGCCGCGCGCTGTCGCGTCTCACGGGCGAGCAGGTGCAGACCGTCGTGGAGGGTTTTGGCGCCATCAAGGAGCTCATTCTGCTGCAGACAGCGGGCTTCTTCCGTAGCCGCTTGGAGCAACTCAGCAAGGCAACCGCCGCGGCCGCCGCTCACAACGAGCTGGTCAGCCAGAGACCGCGCCCGTTCATGGAATGTGTCGCCGCCGCCGGTCTCGTCGGCGTGGCCCTGGTGCTCGCTGGCCGGGACGAGGGCGTCGGCCCGTGGCTCGGGCAGCTCACCTTCCTCGCATTTGCGGTGTTTCGGCTGCTGCCGACTCTGCAGCAGATCTTCGCGCTGGTCGTGAAGATCCGAGCGGATCGGCCCGCGCTTGCGCTGATTGCGCCCGACCTGCGGCACGCCCTGTCTGCGCGGCAAGCGTCAACCGCGGCCGCGCGACCGCCGGGATCGTTCTCAGCGGGGAGCCCACGCGGCGAGATCCGGGTGGACGATGCGTTCTTCCGCTATGCGGAGCAGCAGCCTTTGGCTCTTCGGGGGGTTTCGCTGCGCATCCCGGCCCGGTGGTCGGTCGGCATCGTGGGCGCGAACGGTTCCGGTAAGACGACGCTGGTCGACCTGATCGCGGGGCTGCTGGTGCCTTGCGCCGGGCGCGTGCTGGTCGACGGGATCATACTCGATGAGGGTAATCGCGCTGCCTGGCACGCTCAGGTGGCTTACGTGCCGCAGAACATCTTTCTGCGGGACGCGAGCATCGCGGAAAACATCGCCCTGGGTGTCGAGCCACACAAAGTGGACTCACGACGGCTGCTCGAAGCGGCGCGCCTGGCGCAACTCAATCAGTTGATCGAAGCGCTGCCTCGGGGGCTGCAGCACCGGGTGGGCGAGCGGGGCATCCAGCTCAGCGGCGGCCAGCGGCAGCGCATCGGCATCGCCCGTGCGCTGTATCGCGACGCTTCCGTGTTGCTCCTGGATGAGGCAACGAACGCTCTGGATGGCCTGACCGAGCGGGAACTGATGGCGACGCTCGAGGGGCTCAAGGGGCGTTACACGAGCGTCCTGGTCGCACACCGCATGAGCACGGTGCGTGCCTGCGACCTGATATTCCAGCTCGAAAACGGCCAGATCACCGCCAGCGGAACCTATGACGAGCTGTTCCGAGATTCGGAGGCTTTCCGGCGGATAGCTGGCCTTCGCTGACGGCCGTCGCATGGCGCACAACCGGCACCCGAGGCTGTCCGAACCCTCCGCCGACCCGTTTGGCGAGCGGCGCCGCCCGCAGCTGCGCGAGCGGTTGCAGCTGCTCGGCGGTCGGTTTCAGTTCACGACCGACAGCCCACAGCTGCTGCGCATCGTGCGCCAAGCGTACTCGAAGCTGCCCGCTCACGCATTCGACCGCGTCGCGCCGCAGTTCACCGTGCACCTCACGCTTACCGACAGGCACCGCACGGCCGATGCGAACCATGAGCCGCCGCGTGTACTACCACTTTCCGCCGCAGGGTTGCTCTGCGGGGCCATGGAAACCGCGAGCTTCATGGCGGTCGCTCCTTCGCACCGCTCGGCCCTGGTCGTCGTACCGCGTGACCTGCTCGGCTTTCCGTACCACGTCCGCTACGAGATGCTTGAGTTCGCGGTGTACGTACTCGCTACGCGAGTGCAGGGTCTCGTACCTCTGCACGCTGGGTGTGTGGGACGCGATGGCGAGGGAATCCTGCTGGTGGGCGGTAGCGGCTCCGGCAAGACCACGGTGTCGCTCCACTGCCTCCTGGCCGGCATGGAGTTCCTGGCCGAGGATAGCGTACTCATCGCTCCGCGCGGGCTGCGCGCCACGGGAGTCGCAAATTTCCTGCACGTGCGGCGCGACTCATTGCGTTTTCTCGACTCCGGCAGCCGCGCCGTCCTCGTCGCCCGAGCGCCCCCGATCCGGCGGCGCAGCGGAGTGGAAAAGCTCGAGATCGACCTGCGGCGCCTGCAGTACCGGCTCGCGCCCGCGCCGCTGCGAATCTGCTCACTGGTGTTCATCTCGCCGAAGCGGGCCGGGACGCGCGCACTGCTGGCGCCGATGCCGCCGCGGCGAGTGATGCAAAGACTCGCGGCGAGCCAGCGGTACGCGGCGCGTCAGCCGGGGTGGAAGGCTTTCGTCCGCCAGGCGTATCGCCTCCCGGCGTTCGAGCTGAGCCGCGGAAGCCATCCACATCAGGCGGTGGAGGCCCTGCAGCAACTGCTGCCACCGGCCCCGAGGGCCGCCGCGGGTAAGCGGAGCGAATCGTGATGTCGATGCCGGATGCTGAGTCGTGTTCGGCGCGGCTGCCAGACCGGGTCGTGGAGGCGCGGACCCACCGGCGACCGGCGCAGAGGATCGCAATTCGACCTCACCATGAGGCACACCCGGCCCTCGAGTACCGACCCGACATCGACGGCCTGCGTGGTCTCGCGGTTGGACTGGTCGTCGCCTATCACGCCTTTCCTGGACTACGGAGCGGCGGCTTCGTCGGCGTCGATGTCTTCTTCGTCATCTCCGGCTATCTGATCACCCAGCTGGTTCTCAGCGCGCTGCAGGCTGGGACGTTCAGCCTGACCGTGTTCTATGGGCGGCGCGTACGGCGCATTGCGCCGGCTCTGCTCGTGGTCCTGGCGGCCTGCTTGGTTGCAGGCTGGCTGCTGCTGTTGCCCGCCGAGCTGCAATGGCTGGGCAGCTCCATCCAGTGGTCCGTTCCTTTCCTGGCCAATGTGTATTTCGCGCATATCGGCGCCTACTTTGACCCGGTTGCCGAGTTGGCCCCGCTCATACATCTCTGGTCCCTGGGTGTGGAAGAACAATTCTACCTCGCATGGCCGGTGCTGCTGGTTTTGGCGGCAAAGCGCGGGCTGACGATACGCTTCATCGCGGCGGTGCTGGCCGCGTCACTGGCCTATAGCATCTGGAGCGCTTCACAGGGAACCCCTCATTTCTACAATGCCGGGACGAGAGCGTGGGAGTTGGCGGTCGGTGGCGTTCTGGCCGGGTGGCGGGGTGTAACGCCTGCCACGGCTCCGCCACGCCATTTTGGCGCTCAGGCGAGCTCGGCGGTGGGGCTGGTGCTGATCCTCGTGGGCGGCGTGTGCTGGAATGTGGACCGGGCAGTTCCTGGGATCTGGAGCGTCATTCCGACCGCAGGCGCCGCGCTGCTGATCGGCGCAGGACCGCACACGCTGATCAATAGCTCGCTGCTCGCGAGTCGCCCGATGATCTTCATAGGAAAGATCAGCTACCCGTGGTACCTGTGGCATTGGCCCCTGCTGGCGTTCACACGCGTCGTTCTCGGCCACCGGGCACCTCCCGCAATGGCGGCGGTTGAGATCGTCATAGCGTTGCTTGCGGCCTACGGCACTTACCGGCTGGTCGAGTGTCCGATCCGCTTCGGCGAGTTGCGCCGCAAGGCCGTTCCGGCGTTGCTCGCCGGACTCGCGCTCGTTGCGCTGGCGGGAACCGGTCTGCACTTGAGCTGGATCGCCGGCCGGCTATCCGGTCCGGTCGTCGACCGGTGGAACGCGGCCGTCACCGACTGGCACTTCCCCGGTGAGAAACTCAACCCGGAAACCGGCTTCGGCATATTGACCGTGGCGAGCCACCGTAACCGCAAGGCGGTATTCATCGGCGACTCCCACGCTGAGCAATACTGGCCTCGAGTGCAGCGTATCATCGACACGCATCCAGACTCGGCCCGATCGGCCGTATTTGCGACTTATCTGGGATGCCCACCGCTGCCCGGTATCCGCAATCCGTGGCGGGACACGGATTGCAACGCCCGTTTCGACTACGCCATGAAACTGGCCTATCACCCCGACGTCGACACCGTGGTATTCGGCGCATTCTGGGAATACTACTTTCTCGGGGAGTATTCGCCCGAGAGCCTCGCCCCGCGGGTCTATGGCGTGCCGGCCATCTCGCGCGCGCCGCTGCGGCTCGCCTCGCGCACCACGCAGCTCGCCCTGGAGCAATTCCAGCGCGCTGTGTCCGGCCTCGTGTCGAACGGTCGGCGGGTGTTCATCATTCTCTCGAATCCGACATCGCCGCAGTTTGACCCCCGCTTCCCACCGCAGCTGCGCCTCGCCCTGCATCCTCCCGCGAGTCTCCCGCGGGGCACGACGCCGGTCATCGACGCCGGGCCGTTCGAATCGTTCGTGGCGCCACTGATGATGCGGTTGCGCGACATCGCGGCGAAGAGTGGCGCGCAGGTGATCGATCCCCGCTCGACCCTATGCGACGCAAACGCCTGCCCGGCGGGAGATTCGAATGAGCTGCCGTTGTATCTGGACTCGCATCACCTCAATGGCGCCAACGCTCGCAACCGGGCCACGTTCATCGATCAGATGCTCCTCGGGCCCGATGTCCGTGCCCCATGACTGAAATCCGCAGGCTCGGCAAGCGGGCAATTGGAGCCGCAGCTCTGGCCGCCGAAGCCTGCCTGGAAAGCGTCGGCGTGCCGAGCCCTTCGGCGCTGTTACTTCTCGGCCACATGCGCAGCGGATCGACGCTCCTGCTCCATTTATTGATGACCAATCCAGAAGTCGCGGCGTTAGGGGAGCGCGGCGCCGCGTATGCTTGCAGAGCTGACTTCGCCCGCCTTGCGGTCGCGGCGCGGCTGGCCGGCGCGGCGCCATTTCGGCGCCTGCGTTACGTCGCTGACCAGATCAACCACGATGGGCTGACACCTGATGCCAGTCTGCTGCAGGATCGACGAGTCAGAATCCTGTTTCTGCTGCGCCGCCCGCAGCCCAGCATCAGCAGTATTCTCGAGCTGTACCGCGTTCACTACGATGCGCCCTGGTCGGTTTCCCGAGCGGTCGATTACTATGTCGGGAGGCTCCGGGCGCTGATGAAACTCGGGCAAAGCCTCCCCGGCCCGACCAGTGCCGCGCTGATCCGCTATGAGAGCATGACCGACTCTCCGCAGCGAACGCTCGAGGCGCTGCGTACGTTCCTCGGACTTCGTCAGGGATTCAGCCCGACGTATGCGACTTACCCGTTCACCGGAAAGTCCGGCGACCCCGGGCCCAATATCGGCGCCGGCAGGATATTCCGCCCCCGGCCCGTCACACTCATCGACTCAGGCAGCTGCGAGTTGGAACGTGCTGCGAGGGTCTACGCTGAATGCGCCAGCTTTCTAGAGCGATTCGATCTGCGCGCCTGACGCGCACGACGTGTGGCGCGGTGTCGTGCTCAGCCGCCGGGCCGCGCGCCGACGGCTTCCGGGTTTCGCTTTTCGAACAGCAGGAACATGAACTGGCACGTGCTCAGGCGCAGTGCAGCCGATGGCGGGATACCTGCGCTCACATCGATCCCCGCCACATCTCGTGGCGCCTGTGCGGGCAGTCCGCGGAAAACGCGCCGCAGTGCAAAATATGGCGCGCTCTGCGCAGCGTAATTCGTCAGTTGTCGTCGCACGATCGCGGCCTGTGTGCCTTGCACGGAGAACTGGCCATCGCGCCACAGGCGCGGCAGGTTCCGCCACCACCAGCCATATTTCAGATCGCCGAGGAAGAAGGGGCTGAGGACGCTCGCCAGGATCTTCCCGCCGGGTGATGTGATCCTGTGGAACTTCGCAAACAGCGGCCGCAGGTCGTCGATCAGATTGAGGGGCGCGAAGTTCGAGGTGACCAGGTCGGCGCTGCGGTCGATACCCGACGTGTCGCACGCCAGGAAGTCCTGATAGCTGTCGCAGCTCAGCGTGATGACGCCTCCTTCGATGAACTCCCGGCAATGGTCCGCGAAGAACTCGCACATGCGGGGATCGACGTCGTACGCCGCGACCAGATAACCGTGCTCGGCATAGAGCCGCGCGTCGAGTCCCGGTCCGGCACCGAAGTCGAATACGGTCGCTCCGGGAGACAAGAGCCTCATCACGAGGCTCACAAACGCCGCCCGGGCGCGACGGTCTGAGTCCAAAGCGGTTATCTGTTCAACGTACCTGGCGCCCGTGACCCTATCGGCAGCAGTGCGCGTGGACAACTTCGGTCTCCGGTGCAGACGCTGCTTTAGAAGAGCAACGACCGTGGGATAGCCCGGTACAGCCGCATGTAGTCGGCGAGGGGCAAGGCCTGGAAGGCCTCGGCGAACCCGCCGGCATTGCCGCCGAGCGCCAGCGAGCGATGGGCGTTCAAGCCAAGCGCCGCGTGCACATAGTCCATCTGTTCGAGCTGGCTCTGGTAACAAGCCAGGGCTCGCTTCTTCAGGGCCACGGTCGCGTCGATCTTCACCACGCAGTTTGGTATGAGGGGGGTCCAGACCTCGTAGCCCCGGCACTCGAACTGCAGGCCGGTTCCCGCAGCGGCGGTAAGCAGCACTCCGTTCGCGGCACGATGATCGCGGTGCTGCTCCAGAAAGGAGGGTAAGTAGACACAGTGCGGTTGCTCGCGCTCAAGGATGGTGCGCAGCAGGGCGGGCACGCGTCTATCGGTACGCAGGCTCCCGTCCTCGGCATCCAGAAACGACAAGGACTGCACCCCGAGAATCCTGCCGGCGCACTGCGCCTCCGCCCGGCGGGTAGCCACGATCTCCGTCCGCCGAAGGTCGCGCTCGGGTTCCGTCATCCCGGCGTACGATGCGCCGTGTCGGCCGTCGGTGAGAAAGACGACCGTGACCTGGGCTCCTGCCAGTACGTGGCGCGCGATGGTTCCTCCACAGCCGAGAGTCTCATCGTCCATGTGGGGCGCCACCACCAGGACCTTGCCGCTGCCGGGCTCTGCCACCGTCGCTTGCTGCGTGAACAGGGACGAGTCGCGTATCAAACTGCGCAGGCTCTGTACGCGCCGCCGCCCGAGCGCCGTGCGCACGACTCTCCTAAAGAGGTTGCTCACCGGTACCACATCTCCCCGCGCATGCACTGGATCAGTCGGTTGTTGCCCCGCGGCACGTCATAGTCGGCGGTTACGCTGTCGAATGCCTGCCGGGCGGCGCGCAGCTGCGGCTGCAGCTGCGGCGACACCGGCGCGGAGGGTGCAAGCGGCGTCACGACGCGATCTCGCCCACCACGAGGGTGAAGGTCTGCAGGAAATGAAAATCCGGTCGGCGCAGGGCGAACTGCGAATCGCCCGGATCGCAAAGCCGCACGAGCTCCGCGTAGTCTTCGTCGGCAAGGTAGCGGCGCAGGCGCTCTCCCCAAGTGTCGCGAAAGACCGCTTCGCCGAGGTACGCCTCATCGGCGCGACGCAGCGGTGAGACCCGCTCGATCATCAGGGTGCGGACCGTGACATTGCGGAGGCCCGCGCGGCGCAGCAGTCCGAGCACCGATCGCACCGAAGCCAGCTCGCGCTCGCTCAATCGATAGCGGTCGCGGTAGTAGCGCCTTACGGCCTCGTTGGTAACCCGTTCGAGGCGCGCGTCCCACGCGAAGTACATGTCCGGGACCAGCGAGCTCTGGCCGAGCGCAATTTGGCCGCCGGGGCGCAGCAGCGCCGTCAGAGCTGCCACGCCCTCCAGGGGCTCTCGCAGGTGGTTGACCGTATTGACACACCAGACAAGATCGAAGCTGGAGGCGGCAAACGGTGCGTGCAGCAGGTCAGCCTGCAGCACGTGCGCTGACGCCTGCCTCGCGGCCGCGGCGGTATGTGCCGCCGCGAGATCAATTCCGATGACCTCACCGCCGGGAAGGACGGCCTCCCGCAGCCAGGCCATCGCCTCGCCGGTGCCGCATCCGGCGTCCAGTACCCGCATCCCGGGAAGGAGCCCAAGGCCGCCGATCGCCCGCCGCAGCTCGGGCTCGGCGAAGGCGCTGAACAGCCGCAGCTTATGGGCGTAATCGCGCTCGGCAGTATCGCCGAGCAGTCCTGCAGTTGTGCTCACGAGAATCGCGCTTCGTGAACCGCTCGTGCGGGGACACGCAGGATTTGCAGGCTCATGTAGTTCTCGAGGTGCTCCAACTCTCCTGCGGCAATTGCAGCCGCAATTATCGGCTGAAACCGCGGATAGCCCAGCGACTCGCGGTAAGTTGCCAGCAACCCTCCGGGTCTCAGCTTTGAGGTAAATAGACTGAGCACCCCTTCGTCGCTCAATAGATGGCCCGATCCGGTGGGGCTACCCAGCTCGCAGAGATGGAACAGCGTGACCAGGTCGAAGTCCGGCAGCGACGCTGCGGAGAGGTCGTGAACGTCGGCGAACAGCACCTTATAGTTGTGTCCTAGAATCGGATCGCGGACGACCAGCTTCACATAACGCTTGATCTCGTCAGGCGACATGGTCACGCCAAGAATCACGTTGCGCGTGTCGTCAACGCGATTGCGCAATCCGACGAGGTGATGACCGCCGGTACCGAGGTGAAAAATCGACCTCGAGCGGATATTACGCTCCCGCAAAAAGTCGCAGAAATGCAGATCGCAGGGGCACATTCTTGCCCACAACGGCCAGCTGTGCGGCACGATCCGCATGCGCCCGGGCTGGATGCGACGCAATAGCGCCTCCTTAGTCTCGCCCGCGCGCTCGTACACCCCCCACACCTTCGCTCCGGCTCGCGCCCACAACGGCCAGCGGTGCGGCATGCGGCGCACGCAAATCGAGCCTCAGATCGCCGTCCAGAAGAAAAGGAACAGCGTGTTGTTGTCGTGCGCCGAGTGCCCGAAGCCGTCGTAGTTCGTGCTGCCGCCGTTGAAGCGCGTGTAGGCCGTGTACTGCAGCCCGAAACGCATGTTGAGGAACGGCTTCGCGAAGGAGTCGAACTTGCCGAACGGCACGCACTCCAGCTGGGTGATGTAGTAGCGACTGTCGGGACTGCTGTTCGCGCTGCCAAACCACGGGAATGGCGGGTAGAGTCCAGGATTGGAGTTGCCGACAGTGTCGAAGTAGGCGAGCGTGATGGAATAGGTCTGCCGGTACGCGTACTGCCCGCTGACGGTGAACGTGTTGAGATGATTCGCGATGCTGCTCGAGGCACCGAGTGCGGTGGTGCCGAACAGCCGTTGCTTCTCGTGGACGTAGCTCGCGTTGGCATTGAAGGTGTGAGGACCACCGTCCGCGAACTGATAGGTCGCGTCATAGCCCAGGTCGGTGTAATTGTCCGAGCCTAGGCCGCGCTCCGGCGGCGATTGCGCATCCGGCGCAAAGCCGAAAATGCCCGCGGAAAAGTAATGCGGCCCCGCCATCCTCTGCACCGTGGCGCGCCAGTATGGCGCGGTGCCATCGATGCCAGGCTCTGCTGCCGCGTTGGGAATCCCGAGATCGCCCTGCGCCCGGTCGGAAAGCTTGCGGTAGCCGCCGGCTTCCAGATACACGGTGTTGTCGACCATGGCGTAAACGGTGGCTCCGAGGGACTGCAGCGCGTAAAAACCGTAAATCTGCGGTGACGCTCCGGGGCCGTTTGCGAGTCGGGGAAAGGGGACGGGGAACTGCCACGCGTAAGTGGAATTCCAGGGATCCTGCGCGGTGGGATAATTGTTCAGCGACAGTCCGAGCAGTACGTTCTTGCCACCGAGGGTGAAGTCCTGCGCATAGCGCGCATCGAAGACGCCCCAGGAAGTATGGCGGGCAATGCCGTCGTAGGTCACCTTCGCGAAAACGCCGACGTGCTCGGCGATCGGGCCGGCGATGTAGGCGTCGATGTCGTCGAGGGCAGTGTTGTTATTCGTCGAGTAGTGCGTGGCCGCCGGCTGGTTCTGCTCTGTGTGCGTGAACGAAGCGATCAGGTCGGCGGATACCGGAATGGTCTTCTGCCTCCCCAGAGCATAACCGTGAAGCTTGAAGTTGCGGCCGAACGGCGTGAGCGCCGGACCGAACGCGAGTGTGTGGCATACGGCACACGGCACGCCCATTTCGCGCGCGAAAGCCGGGACCGACCACGCAGGCGCAGACGGAAGCAGCGCGACGACGAGCAAGGCGAGCATTTTGAGGCCGCGCGACGCTCGCGCGGCTACCGCATCCCGCGTCTGTCTCCCGTTCCAGCGCATCGCAGACTCCTGCCGGCAAAACAAGCACTTGTGTTCCGTGAGTGTACCGCCGGACTCCCGGGGTTCAAGCAGCGAGTGCTCGACTGCGGCCCAGTGGGCCGGTCTAGCTGGCGTTTACGACGGCGCTGATCTCCTCCGCACAGCAGGCTCGTCACCGGCCGGTGCGCGTCGAGCATCAGGACGCCACGCACTTCAGCGCTTGCGCATCACGATCAGGAAGTGATCACCGATTCCGCGCAGCAGCGGCCAGCCGGCGACGCGCCGGTCGATGCGCCACAGCCATTGGTACCATGGCAAGTGCTGCTCGCGCATCCACAGCAGATAAGGCGGCGGCACGAATATGCACACACCGCGATAGTGCATGAGCCTGAACTGCCCCTGAAAGGGGCGATAGAACTCGCGTGGAGTGTAGTAGCGCGTCCAGATGGTGCGTTGGTTCATGTCGACCGGCACTACGTCGCGCGCATAGCGCACTTTTGCTCGTGCCCAACGCCGCCGCAGCGCGTAGTATGCGGCTTCCCACGGGCAGATGCGGCCGATCACGGTAAATACCAGCGCACCGCCCGGTTTGAGCAGGCGGGCGCATTCGCGTGACACCTCGCCCAGATCGGGTACGCAATTCAAAGCCCCGAGGTTGGAGTAGGCGCCGTCATATGCACTCTCGTCGCGGAGCCGGTACAGCTCGTGCGCGCCGATGTTGATGCACAGTACACGATCGCTCAGCCGCTCGCACTGCACACGCTCGCCCGTACGGCGCACCATTTCGGGTGACCAGTCACTTGCTGTTATCCAATGCCCAACCCGCGCCATCCGCGCGGCGTCGAGCCCCGTGCCGCAGCCGAGGTCCAGCAAGCGGCTTCCCGGAGCGAATGTCGCGTCCAGCCAGCGCCACATCTCCGCACGCATGTCGCGAATCGCCGCGTTGTTGCCGCGCTCACCGTCATAGTTCGCGGCGACGCTGTCGAAAGCATCCTGCGTTTCGCGCAACTGCGGCAACGTGCCCGGCGGTGCCGGAGGCGAGGGGCGCGACCTATTCATGGCCGACGAAACATAGGTATGGGAACGCTTTATCGGACCGATCGCATATCGTATGTTGCGCACTGTGCCATGGGTAGTCGGGGAAACTGGCTGGCAACATGCGAGTCGCTCTGGTGGTACCGGGAGGTGTCGATCGGTCGGGAGAGTATCGGATAATTCCCGCGCTGGTGGCGTTGATCGGTCGCCTGTCGCGTCGCCATGACGTGCAAGTCTTCGCCCTGCGCCAGGAGGCTCAGCCGTGCGACTGGCAACTGGCCGGGGCGCATATCCACAACATCGGTTTCCGCCTCACACGCACACGAGCAATTCGCGCCATTCGCGCCTTGCACGGTGTGTCCCGATTCGATCTCGTCCACGCAATATGGTCCGGGTCGTGCGGCCTCGTTGCGGTTGCCGCCGGCGCTTTGTTGCGCATTCCGAGTCTGGTGCACGTTGCGGGAGGTGAGCTGGTCGCGCTGCCGGAGATAGGCTATGGCGGCAGGCTGACGTGGCGCGGGCGGGTGCGCGAGCAGATCACGCTGCGGATGGCGTCTGCCGTGACGGCGCCGAGCGCGCCCACTATCGGGGCGCTCGCCGCACTCGGTGTGAGTGCGCAGCGGGTGCCGCTCGGTGTCGACCTGAGCGTCTGGCCACCGCGCGAGCCGGTGCCGCGCGACCCCGGCAAGAGTGCCAGGCTGATCCACGTTGCGAGCCTGAATCGCGTCAAAGACCAGGCGACTCTGCTACGGGCGCTCGCCGTTCTGACGCAGACGGGTGTCGAGTGTCACCTCGATATCGTCGGGGAGGATACCCGTGCGGGGGAGGTACAGGCCCTGGCTCGCGAGTTGGGGCTGTCCGACAGGGTCGCCTTCCACGGCTTCCTGCCGCAGCGTTTGCTGCGCCCGCTGGTCGAGATCGCTCATCTGTTGGTCGTATCGTCGCGGCACGAGGCCGGCGAGCTGGTCACACTCGAGGCCGCCGTAGCGGGCGTACCTACGGTCGGTACCTCGGTGGGCCACGTCGCCGAGTGGGCCCCGCAGGCGGCCGTGGCCGTGCCCGTCGGGGATCCCGCGGCGCTGGCGGGCGCAATCGCCAGGTTGCTCGCCGACGAGGGGCTGCGTCTGCGCATCGCTCGCGAGGCGTTGCATCGTGCGATCTTGGAGGATGCTGACCATACCGCGCAGAGTTTCCAAGCGATCTACAGACAATTGACGGGCGCCGGGCGCGAAGTTTAGCCGCTTCGTTAGTGCGCCTCGCTCAGAGCCGCGCGAACCGGCCGCACGGTTTCGTACCGAGCCTGACGTGACGTCACCCAGCGCAGCATGCGTCGGCTTTGCGACATCTGAGCCCAGGGGCCACCGGAGACGCGGGGCTGTACTGTCGCGAACACTTTGCGCGCGTAACGCGTCTCCGCGCTCGGCACCACGCGCTCTGCGGCATACGCGAGCATTTCCCGAAGCGATCGGGCCCACTCGATTCCGGGAAAGGCGCTGATCCACAGGTGCGAGAGCGAGACATCCGACAGAGTCCTGCGCCGGTAAGCTCGTCTCAGCAGCCAATGGCAGCCGGCGGCCGCGCGAGCAAGGACCCAATCCGGGACGCAGGCGTGGTAGTGAGTGGTCAAGGCGAGCGGGGGATAAGCCCACCACAGACTCGGATCATCAGTCACTGCGCCTTGCCGAAAGACTTCCGCCCAATCAGCGTCAGTCATGCGGGTGCAAAGCCGCGCGATGTCCTGCAGCTGAAGCATTCGCAGGTCTCTCAAGATAATTGCGCCGGAGGCGTGCAGCAGCACGTGGATCAGCAGCGCCAGCTTTGAAGGATACTCATTCAAGCCCGGATACAGTCGCTGCGCAAATATGAGCCGTGAGACATCCACCCGACGCAGCGGCAGGATCTCTGCGATTCGGGTATGAAGCTCGATGGTGATGCCATTATCCGCATGCTCGCCCAATCTCGCTGGCGTAGCGCAATTCTCCGGCTTGAATACCCGGTGCTTCCAG
>Ga0307477_10001519_pt1 | contig 19370 bp, 20 predicted proteins | sample atmos_gasesECM2C_FD_203316 | JGI IMG/M metagenome (GOLD analysis project Ga0307477, IMG submission 203316) | Hardwood forest soil microbial communities from Morgan-Monroe State Forest, Indiana, United States - atmos_gasesECM2C_515 | ecosystem: Environmental > Terrestrial > Soil > Temperate...
GCGGGAGCGCTGGCCGACTTGGCCTGCTAGCGCTCCCGCCGCCGTATCTGGTTACCGCGCCTCCCGCTCGCCGTGGCGGGCCCGGTCGGAATGCCCATAGACCGCGATGCACCCCTTGCCGACGACGCCGAACACGGAGCACGTGCTGCTATCGGTCGCGGTGCCCGCGGCGATGGCCGCGGTGATTTGCACGACCGTGAAGATGTGGTTGTTCTCGGCAAACGCTGCGGGATTCTTTCCCCGGATGTCCGTCACATTCTGCAGCCACGTGTTCCTCTCTCCATCGATCACGCCGAGCGATTGTAGGCCCGGGGCCGCCGTGCTGGGGCCGGTCACGTAGAACCGCCCGTCGCCGCGATTGAACCACACTTCGTCCCCACCCCCGACTTGCGTGATGACTTTGAGCGGGTTGCCGGTGGCCGCGCTCAAGATGATCGGGTAGCCGCAAGCCGAAACGAGGATGTGTTGCTCTTCACCCAGCGCGATGCCCGTGATGGCGCCGCCGGCCGTGCCGGTGAGGGTGGTGCAGTCGAGCGTGTAGGTGTGTTCGACTTGCCGCGTCGAGTCGTTGATGACCGCGATGGCGGGGACGTTTCCCAACGCGGTGTCGTTTGGCACGGTGAGGAGGAAGCGATGGAGTTGGGGATCCCAGAGGGGCTGCTCGAGCCCTCCCGCCCCGTGAAAGTGGTGGTGCCCCAGCACCGTGTAGGGCGGCACCGCGGTTAGCGTGTAGCCCGGAGCGGCAATGAACATCGCATAGGCGCCGACGCTCGCCACGTGCGGGGCGGCGTGGGTGAGCGGCGTCGGTTCGGCGATCAAGATGATGTGGTGTTCGGGGTCGTACCCGATTTCGTCGGCGCGACCACAGTAATGCACGGTCCCGTCGTCGCACTCATCCACGGCGGTGCTGATGGAGGCGACGATCTGGAGGTAGGTGGGCGAGTCGGGGTCGACGTCCGCCACCCGCACGGTGCTGTTGCCGTCCCCCGCCCAAAGTTGTTGGTTAGGCGTCACGACGACGCCGTTCGGTCCTGCCCCGTTCGTCGTGGCAGTCCCGCCACCGGTTCCGGGTGTCGTCGGGAATCCCCCCGTAAAGCCACCGACCCGGCCCACGTACCGATCGTGCTCCGCGTCGATGATGTCGACGCCCGAGTTCGAGCGGTCGGCGATGTAGTAGCGCTCCGTGCGTGAATCGACCCAGGCGATATCCGAACTCGCGATCGGGTTGCCCGGAACCGAGATCACACAGAGCAGACTGATCGGGCCGTCCGCATCGCCTCGGCGCTCACCGTTCGAGCAACTCTCTCGGTCGCCCCTCGCGCTCTCGACGCGCGCCAGGGCGGGACGCGGTCCGGCTGGGTGCTGGACTTCACAGCCGAGGGCCGCGATCAAGACCAGCGGTATAACTCGCGTAGCGGGCTTCATTCGAGCCTCCTCTAGGAGGGCTCGCGGGCGACGCGACGCAGGACCCCGAGCTCAGCGGAATCTCGAGTGCTCGGGGACGCCGCGGCGACGCGCGGCTCCTCCGCAACGGGTGATGCGCTGCGATCCACTACGGAAGCAGCGCGACGGTCTTCGGACTACGCGAGGTGGAGCGGAGGCCCTACGGAGAAGGGAAGCCGGTGCGGTGCGAGGAGCACGATAAAGCCCGCCCGATCCGCGCAAGGAGTCGCGTGCTCGACTGGCGCCTGGAGCGCCACGGTCGGCGCAACGGGAAACCCCGCAAGAGCCGGGCAAGCGCACACGCACGCACTACAGCAGTCGAGTGGACGGGGAGTGTGCCGCGGGCCACCGTGCTGGTGGGCGGCGTGCTGCATGTCGTGCTGCATCGTGGCCATGCACGCCGTCATCGCCGGACGCCACGCGACGAACGACGCGATCACCACGACCGCAGTCGACATCCGGAAGAGGCGTAACCAACACGTGGTCACGCGGGAGAAGCTGCGCGCCGTCGAGCAGGGCGTCAAGGCCGATCCTCGGCCGCAATGCCGGAGCGGCGGCACGTCACGGGTCCACCCAGCGCGCAGGGGTGCCCACGCTCTTGGCCCGATCCGCGCGCGGCGCCTCGCAGTGCGGAACGCGACGAATGGTCAGCCCGCCGCACAACAGGCCCTGGGTCCCAAAGCGATGCGTCTCGGCTCGGTGGTCGTCGCGACATCCCGTCTTCAGGAGACGCCGCCCGCCACGGGCCTGTCGGTCACGGAGGCCGGCCGTCACCGCCGTGGGCTTGCGCACCTGGAGGGCGCGTCTCATCTTGCTCGGGCCGGAGCGCCGCCGGTACCGCAGGTTGTCGCGCCTTACGAGGCTCGAGATCGCCCACGTGCCGCGCTACACCTACCGCCGCCTCTCGAAGCTCCCGCTGACCGAAGAGGGGCTGCGGCGCTACGTCGAGTTGAACGGTGCCAACGCCCTCCCCGGGGTGCGGGTCCGCCGCACCGTCATGCGACCGGGCGCGGATCTCCCCGTCGCGACGCCGGACGTTGGCCAACTCTTCATCACCATCACCGGTCGCGGGGTCATGTTGTTGGACGGCGATCGGGTCGAGGTGTCGGCGAACGAGGTGGTCTTCGTCCCAGCCGGGTGCGCGTGTGGGCTGCAGACGCTCGGGGGGATCGACTGGGTCTACGTGGTGGTCGTCGCGTCCGGCGACTGAATCAGCGGGCTCCGCTCGAGCGCTACCTGCTGACGCTCTCGCCTTTTCGGGCGTCCACGGGATGCGGTATATTCTAGCGCCGTTTGACCAGCAATCGACACTCGACTTGGAGGGCAGGCCATGCGCGTCATTCAGCTCGGAGCAATCGCACTCGTCGCTGTGGGATGCAGCGGGGACAAGAAAGGGGAGATGACCCCACCGGCCGCGGCCGCCGCGACCCCTGCGCCGCCGGCGGCTAGCGCGAGCGGACCGGTGGTAGAGGTGCGCATGACCGGGGACGGGGCGAAGAAGGCCGCGTTCGAGCCGAGCACGCTCACCATCGCGCCAGGCACCACCGTTCGCTTCATTAATGTGAGCGGCGGTCCGCATAACATCTCCTTCTGGAGCGATTCGGTCCCCGCCGGCGGGGCCGCGGCGCTCGCGAAGGGCATGCCCGACCCCCTGACCGACCTCACCAGCACGTTCTTGACCAAGCCGGGCGACCACTACGATGTGTCGTTCGCCGGCGCGCCCGCTGGTGTCTACAAGGGCTACTGCCAACCGCACCTCGTGCTGGGGATGCGCGTGAAGATCTCGGTGAAGTGAGCCCCGGGTAGCACTCGCGCCATCGGCGCCCGCCGGAGGAGACCGCGGGCGCCGGAGGGGTTGGAGTGACCCGATCGCCCTGTTACCATTGTCCCGTGCTCTCCCTGCTCGCGCTCTCTCTCACCCTGTGCTCTCTCGCGCCATCGGCTGACCCCCCAGGCTCCGCCCACGCGGGAGCCCGCGCGGTCGTTGACCCCGCCACGGGGGAGATGTTCATCGAACTCGCGCCGGTCGATCTCCCGGCGCACGCGTCGCACCACGAAGTGGCCCAGCCCCCCGTGGCGATGCTCACGCTGCCGGCGAGCGGCTCGCTCTACGCCTTTCGCGTGGAGGTCGTCGATAGCGCGGGGCGCGAACTCCCGCCGGTCCTCATCCATCATTTCAACTTGATCGATCCCGACCACCGCGAGCTCTTCTTGCCGATCTCGCGCCGCATGATCGCGGCGGGCAAGGAGACGGGAGGCCAACATATCCCCTGGCTGTTGTTCGGGTTTCCCGTGGAGCAGGGTGAACGCGTGCTGGCCAGCGCGATGCTCGCCAATCCAACCGATTCGTCGTATCGCCAGGCCCGCGTCCGCCTCGTCCTCAAGTTCACTCCCGCCGGCCGGCCCTGGCCCCTGTTCCGGGCCGAGCCGTTCCAGGTCGACGTGGCGTTCCCGGTCGGCGATAAATCGTTCGATCTCCCGCCCGGTCGCTCGTCCCATTCCTACGAGGGGAGTCCCACGGTGCCCGGAGTGATCGTGGGAATCGGCGGCCACGTGCACGAGTATGCCGAACGCCTCGAATTCACCGATGCCACGACGGGTGAAGTCATTTATCGTGCGACACCGCGCACCGACTCTGCCGGCGACATCGTCGGCGTGCCCGTCGCGCGCTTCTACGGGCTGACGCGGCTCGGGGTCCACATCGTTCAAACGCACCGCTACCGCGTCGCGGTCTTCTACAACAACCCCACAGGCCGCCCGATCCCCGACGGGGGCATGGGCGTCGTGGGGGGCCTGTTCGTCCCCGATCGCGGCGTAGTCTGGCCGGTCACGGACCCGAGCGATTCCCTGTATCGGCAGGACCTGCGGCACGCGATGCGTGAGGGCGGCCAAGGCATGATGAGGATGTCGCCCGGTGCGATGGAGTCGATGTCGGGCCAGGGAGCGGGGCATCACCCGCGCTAACCGCGGCCCGGTTCTCGCTCGCCGCGACTGATGACCGACTCGCCGGCAGTCCTGTTGGACTTCGGGGGCACACTCGACGCCGACGGCGTCCACTGGGCGCCCCGTTTTCACGCTGCCTATCAGGCGGCTGGGGGAGCCCTCGACTACTCCGCGTTCGAGGCGCACTTCCACGCTTCGGAGCGCGCGCTGGAAGGCTTGCCGCAGATCCGCACGCTCGGGTTCCGCGCCCTGGTGGCGGCACAATCTGAACTCTTAGCGGCGCGCCTCCCAGACGGTGCCCGGGTCGGGGCGGCGGCCATGGCCGAGCGCTTCTCCACACCGGCCCTCGCCATCGTAGCGCGCAATCGTCCGATCCTCGAGCGACTCGCGCGGCGCTACCGGCTCGGTATCGTGTCGAACTTCACGGGGAACCTCGAGCCTTGCCTGGTCGAACTCGGCCTGCGCCCGTGGTTCAGCGTCGTGAGCGATTCGGCGGTGCTGGGAGTGGCGAAGCCCGACCCGCGGATCTTCGTCGACACGCTGGCGCGCCTCGGGGCGCGCCCGAGCGGGGCGTGGATGGTGGGTGACAATTTCGAGGCCGATATTCGCCCGGCTCTCGCGCTCGGGCTGCGGACCTGTTGGCTCGCGCCGCCCGAGCGGTCGATGCCGGCCGGCGTCACGCCCACCGCGCGCATTGCGCGACTGCCCGAGCTCGAAGGCGCGCTCGCGGGGGCTGAGGCCGGGTGCGGGACGGGCGCGTGCACGGCCTGATTCTCGCCGGGGGCGAGGGCGCGCGCCTCTCGGCCGAGGGAGTGGGGGTGCCTAAGCCGCTGGCTCCGCTTGGGGGCGAGCCCTTGGTGGTGCGTCTGCTGGCGACGTTGGCCGAGGTGGGGTGCGAGACACTGACGTGCATGGTGCGCGACGATTTCGCAGCGGTGTTCCAGCTGCTCGACGGGCGCCGGTTCGGACCGCCGCTCGCCGTCCATGCGTGCCATACGGCGTCGTCGCTGCACACGCTCGCGCGTGGTCTCGAAGCGATCCCGGCGGGCCTCGTGTTCTGCACCATGGTGGATACCGTCATGCCACCCAATGACTGGCGGGCGGTCTATGGCGGCGTCGGGGACGCCTTGGCCGTTGGGGAGGACGTCGTGCTCGCGGTGACGCCCTTTGTGGACGATGAGTCTCCCCTCTATGTTCGCCGGGACGCTCGGGGCCGCGTACTCGCGCTGAGCGACGAGCCCGTGGATCCGCCCTGCGTGACGGGAGGGGTCTACGGCTTCGGCGGGATGGCGCGCCGGGCCGCCGCCGACGCGGTGGGGCAGGGGGTTGCGCGCATGCGTGGGTTTCTCAAATGGCTCGTCGGCCGCGGCGGGCGCGTGGGTACGGTCACGGTGCCGCGGATTCTCGACATCGATCATGCGGTCGATTTGCGCCTCGCGAATGCGTGGTTAGCTTCGCCTGAGGCGCAAGCCTAGAGCGCCGGGAGCGCGTCCCGTTGCGAGACCTCGTCGCCGTGTACCGCCGGCCGTCATACTCTCCGCTGCAGCACCGGAGCAACGACACCGCGATTCTCGCCGCCACGGCGGCGGCGCTCGAGCGGCACGGGTGGCGCGTGACGAACACGAGCGAGGAGGATGTGGAGCAGGGGCGGCTCCCCGCGGGCGAGCTCTACCTGAACATGTGCCAGGGTTCGCTGGCCTCCGAACAGCTCATGCCTCTCGAGGCGGACGGCGCGTTGGTGGTCAATCGGCCGACGAGTGTGCTGAACTGCCATCGGCACCGGCTGGTCAAGCGGATGGCCGCGAGCCACGTGGCGTTTCCCCGTACGCTGATTCAGCCGAGCTCCGCGCCGCCGCCGTCGCCGGAGGCGCTGCGCGTGCTCGCTCCCGATCATCAGCAGATCTGGATGAAGCGGGGGGACGTGCATGCAGAGCGGCGGGAAGACGTCGTCGCGACGACGGCGGCGGAACTCGGGGCGCAGCTCGTGTCGTTCGCTCGACGCGGGATCCCCTGGGTCGCCCTGCAGCAGCACGTGCCGGGTCCCGTGGTGAAATTCTACGCGGTGACGGGCGGGCGCTTCTTCCGCTGGTATGGGGCGGACGTGGGATTCGGAGGAGCGCGGCCCGCCGTCGACGAGGACCGCCTGCGAGCCCTCGCGTTTGACGCGGCCGCTGCGCTCGGGCTGGAAGTCTTCGGGGGCGACGTCGCCTTCCCCGCCGCCGAACGGCCCGTGCTGATCGACATCAACGACTGGCCGAGTTTCGCCCCGTTCCGCGAGGAGGCTGCCCGAGCCATCGCGGCATACATTCACGAAGAGATCGAAAACAGGACACGTTCGTGATCGCGACGCAGCACTTGATTCGAGTCCCGGGCCCGAAGTCCAAAGCGCTCTTCGACGCCGAAGCGCGCTACCTCGCGCCCGGCACGCAAAGCGTGGCCCTGTTCAGCCAGCTGAGCATCGATCGTGGTGAAGGTGCCATCCTCTACGACGCAGATGGCAACCGCTACATCGATCTGCTCGCGGGGGTCGGGGTGGCGAGCCTGGGCTACGCCCACCCCAAGTACGTGGCTGCCCTGCAGCGCCAAGTCGCCCGGGTGCATGTGGGGAGCTTCACCACCGAGCATCGGGCCGCCCTGGTCAAGCTCCTCGCCGAGATCACGCCGGGCGACCTCAATCGCACGCAGCTGTACTCGAGTGGAGCGGAAGCGGTCGAGGCGGCGGTGCGGCTCGCCAAGTCGCGGACCGGCCACCGCGAGCTGATCGGCTTCTGGGGCGGGTTTCACGGCAAGACCGGCGGGGTGCTCCCGCTGCTCGGCTCCACCTTCAAGCACCAGCTCGGGCCGCTCATGCCGGGGGCCTACCTGTCGCCCTACGCGGCGTGCGCCCGGTGTGCCTTCGACAAGACCTTCCCGGCGTGCGAGTGGCACTGCGTCGATTTCCTGCGCACCAAGATCGAGGTGGAGACGACGCGCGACGTCGCCGCGATCCTGGTGGAGCCGATTCAGGGAACCGCGGGCAATATCATCCCCCCGCCCGGGTATTTGGCCGAACTGCGCCGGTTGGCGGACGAGCTGGGCGCGCTCCTGATCTGCGACGAAATGATCACGGGGTTCGGCCGCACGGGAAAGATGTTCGCGGTCGAACATGAGGGCATCGTGCCAGATGTGCTGACCGTGGGCAAGGGGTTCGGCGGCGGCTTTCCGATGAGCGGCATCATTGCCCGGGAGGAGATCGCGTTCGCCAAACCGTTCGCCAATCCGAGCGGCAGCTCCTCCTCGTACGGCGGCAACCCGCTCGCCGCCGCGGCCGCCCGCATTACCATCGAAACGATTCTCGAGGAGGGACTCGTCGAGCACGCGCGGCGGCTGGGCGCGAAGATGCTGGCGGAGATGAAGCGGTGGGAGGCGGACGTGCCGATCGTGAGTGATGTGCGAGGTCGTGGCTTGCTCTTAGGCATGGACTTGGTGCGGCCGGGTACGCGCACGCTCCTCGACAAGCAAACCACCCGCTGGATCTTTGATACGTTGCTTGCGCGGGGCGTGCTCGCCATGATCTACAATCCGGAGGTGCGCATCAATCCGCCGCTCGTGATTCAGGAAGACGAAGCCATGACCGCGCTCGCCACGATGAAGGACGTGCTGAGTGAAGCCGCCGAACGATCTCGCGCATAAAGGCGCGGCCGTCGAGGAGTGGGTCGACCTCCGCTTCTTCCGGCCCATCGGGATCCGCATTGCCCGAGCGCTCGAGCCGACGGGGATCTCCGCCGATCAGGTCACGCTCTGGTCCATTCTCATTGGCCTCGTCGCCGGCCATCTGTTCGTCTATCGCGACCCGTCGGTCAACGCGATCGGGTTTCTGCTCTTCATTGTGTCGGACATCTTCGACAGCGCGGACGGTCAGCTCGCGCGGCTCCGCGGGTCGTCGACGCGCCTCGGGCGCGTGCTCGACGGGCTTGGGGACCATACGCGGTTCCTCAACCTCTACGTCCACCTCGCCATCCGCCTGCTCCTCGCGGGCTGGCACTCCTACGGGGTGCTCCTCGCGGCCCTCGCCGCCCTGTCGCATTCCCTCCAGAGCATGGCGGTCGATTTCATCCGCAACGCCTATCTGACGATCGGCGAGGGCGCGGGGGAGCTCGACCTCCCCGAGGACTTGCTCACCCCGGGAGGGGGACGGCCCCTCGAACGGTTCGGCGCGCGGGTTTATGCCGGCTACGTGCGCGGGCAAGCGCAGCTCTTTCCGCGCACGGTGGAGCTAATGCGGCAGCTGCGCCGGGTCGCCGTCGCACCGTCGTTCCGCGCGGCCTATCGCGAGCGCCAGCAGCCGCTGTTGCCGCTGTGTAGCTGGCTGGGCCAGAACATCCGGTTCGCGCTCCTTGGGTTCGCCGCGGTCGCGGGCTACCCGTCGGCCTACCTCTGGACCGAGGTTCTCGCGATGAACTTGGTGCTGTTTGTCGTCCTTCTGCCCGTGCACGAGGCCAACTCTGAGGCATTGTCGAGTGCCTTGGAGGCCCGTGCCTACTGACGCGACGCCCGCGGCGCAGCGCGTCTATCGGGGGGCAATCCTCGGCTCGGGAGCCATCGCGCGGACCGCGCATCTGCCGGCCTTCCGACAAGGCGACGGGGTGCGGGACCGGGTGGAGATCGTGGCGTTGGTGGATCCCGCCGAGGTCCCGCCCGTCGCGGGTCTCCCCCTGCTCCGGCGGCGCGAGGAGTTGGATGACTTCGCGCCCCTCGACTTCATCGACGTGTGCACACCCACCGCGTCCCACCTCGAGTTGGTGCTGTGGGGGCTAGAGCGCGGCTGGCATGTGGTGTGCGAGAAACCCGTGGCGCTCACGCGCGCCGAGGCGGAGCGGATCGCTGCAGCGGCTCGCGCCCATGCCCGGGTCGTGCTCCCGTGCCACCAGTATCGCCACAACCCCGCCTGGCTCCAGGTGCGCGACTGGCTGAGCGGCGGCGCCATCGGCCATTGGCACCTCGCGGAGTTCGCCGTGCACCGCCCGTTCGCCGACCCGGGCGCGCGCAGCGATGGCTTACCGTGGCGCGGCTCGGGCGGGGCGAGTCGCGGTGGCGTGCTGCTCGACCACGGGACGCATCTGCTCTACCAAGTGCTCGACGTGGCCGGCATGCCCACCGCCGTTCGATCGTGGACGGGCCGGCTGCTGCACCGCCAGTATGACGTCGAAGACACCGCGAGCCTCGTGCTCGAGTATCCGGACCGGGTGGCGGTCCTGTTCCTCACGTGGGCTGCGCGACAACGGGAAACCCGCATGCGGTTTGTCGGCAACGCGGGGTCGATTGAGTGGGCGGGTGGGGAGCTCCGGCTCGGGCGGGGCGGGGGACTCGAGCGCCTCGATTTCGCCCGCGAACTTGACAAGGCTTCGTACTGGCGCTGGTTCGCTGCTCTGTTTCAGGAGTTCGTCACCGCGCTCGATCAGGGGGACGGCGCGGCACAGCTCCGAGACATCGCGCAGGTCGCCACGGTCCTCGAGCTCGCCTATGCAGCCGCGCGGCCCGCCCCCCCGCCGCATCAGCCCACCGCCGCGCTCGCATGAGTCGCCGGGCCCGACTGCTCCTCTTCGCGGGCGGCTTGGCCTTGTTCGCCTATCTCATCTCCCGTATCGGGCTGTCGGCCCTGGTCGCCGACGGGGTCCGGACCGGGTGGATGTTCCTCCCGATCGTCCTCCTGTACGGCGTGGTGTACGCGTGCAATACCGAGGCGTGGCGGCTCATCATCGCCGACGAGCCGCGCCGACCCTCGTTCCTGCGGCTCTACGCCGTCACCGTGTCGGGGTTCGCGCTGAACTTCGTCACGCCGATCCTCAACGTGGGTGGCGAGCCGTTCAAAATCGCGGCCGTTGCCCCGTGGCTCTCCACGCGCCGCGCGGCCGGCTCGGTAATCATCCACAACGTGCTGCGCAGTCTCAGTTTCCTCCTGAGCTGGCTTACCGCACTCCTGCTCGGCTTCGTCATGTTGCCCCACGACCCGCCGATCGTCGCGGCGCTCGCGGTGGCGACCCTGCTGCTCGCGGCCCTGACCGTGCTCCTGTTTTCAGGGCACCGCCGCGGGGCGCTCGAAAAGCTCCTGAACGGCTTGCAGCGCGTGCCCGGGTGCGCACGGCTTGCGCGGGCCCTCGAACCGAAGCGCGAGCTCCTGGTCCAGATGGACGAGCAGCTGGCCCAGTTCTACCACGAGCATCCGAGTACCTGAGTCGCTGTGTCTATATGGCGGAGTATTACCTGATCGCGCTCTCGATCGGGCTCCCGATGGGCTACCTCGAAGCCTACCTCATCGGCGGACTGGTCTCCCTGATCCAGAACGTGCTGTTCGTCGTGCCGTTCGAAGTCGGCACGAAAGAGGGGTCGCTGTATCTCCTGTTCCAGCTCCTCGGTTTCGACCCCCACCTCGGGGTCTACACGGCGATCGTGACGCGGCTGCGTGACCTCGTGTGGATTGGGTTGGGGTTGCTGCTCGTCTGGAGCGCGGGACGGAGCGCCGCTACGGAGTCCGTGCCGTGACCATCGCGACCCACTTCCTCGCGACCACCCTGGGCGTGCAGGTGCTGGGCCTCGAAGGCCGAGACAAGGTGCTGGCCTACGCGTTCGGCATGGGGGTCGACATCGACCATGCGATCAAAGCGCCGTTCTACCTCCGGGCGGTGGGGTTGAAGGACCGTCGCGGCTACTATTGGCGCTCCTCGCTGCAGGAGCCGGTCGCGCTGCTCTGGATCGTCCCGCTCGCGCTGTTTCTCGGGAGCGCCATTCCCATACTGTTTTTCGTCATTCACGTCGCGATGGACTATAGCGTCCGATTTGAGAAGATGCCGTTCTATCCGTATTCGCCGTGGGTGACGCGGGGCTGGCTCATCCGGGTGCCCGACAAGGTCAAGGAGGGCGCCCTCTTCGCGGTGCTGCTCGTGCTGAACGTCGCGCTCTACTGGGGCTGGCTCCATGTATGACTTCGCCCCGGGCCTGGGCCGCGCCTCGGACCGGGTGCTCAGGCCGCTCATGCGGTTCCTCCATCTCAGGCTCGGGGTGACGCCGCAGCAGGTGAGCTGGGCCGCCTTCGCGGTGAGCGTGGCCGCCGCGGCGGCGATCGCGGCCCGTTTGCTCGGGACGGGACTCCTGCTCATGGCCGCGGGACAGGTCTTGGATGGCGTGGACGGGGGCATCGCGCGGATGTTTGGCCTCGCGACGCCCGCGGGGAAGCGATTGGACGACGTGCTGGATCGCGCGTCGGAAGCCGTGATTTTCCTGGCCTTCGCTTTCGCCGGACTGGTGCCCCTGAAGCTCGTGCTGCTCGCGCTGGTCGCGATTTTGTTACTGACGACGGTTGCGTCCCGGTCTCGGTTCGATCCCGGGGTCAAGCGATTCGCCCTGTATTTCGGATTCTGGGTTCCCTACCCGTTGCTGTTCGAGATCATCTTCCTCGTGAACCTAGTGGGCTACGTGGTGGGACTCCTCATCATCGACTGCCGGTTCCAGGTGACGATGGACGCCCTCGGTGGCGACCTGGACACGGTTGCGTCGCGGGCGGTGGCGCTCCCCGGGGGGCCGCGCTAACCGCGGAAGGCGTCAGCCGCTAGGCCGCGCCGCGGCTTCGGCAGTTGTGGGCTCAAAGGCCACGACCGCTGCGCGCGTGGAGCCGGCGCGGAGCGAGGTGAAGACGGCGAGCGCGACCATCAGGCCGCCGAGCGCGTCCACGGCGTAGTGGAACTGTCCGTAGACCACCGCGAACACGAGGCCGAGAGTGAACGGCAGGAGCGCAAGGCCGAGACCCCGCCAGAAGCGGAGCGCGCAGAGCGTCGCGACGACCGCCGCAGCGACGTGCGAGGACGGGAACGCCGCCCCCCAGGAGTCCCCCTGGTCGAGTACCCATTGCGCGGCTCGCGCCGGCCACACCCGGGTCGCCGCATTGTGCGCGAGCGGAAAGGCATAGCGCGGTCCCGCGACGGGAAAGAACAGAAACACAGCGCAGCACAAGTAGAAGCTGACCGCCACGGCGAAGATGGTGAAGCGCGCTTGGTCACGGCGGCCGCTGACCCACAGCCCGAGCGGTGCCGCAAACAAGATGGCGTAATAGGCGAGATAGCAGGAGTGGAGTAGCGTCGAGAGGACGGGGTTCGGCATCTCCCGGATCCAGCGGTACGATACTTGGGAGCCGAAGATCCAGCTCTCGAGCCGCTGGATCACGAGGTCGTGATGGTACGCGACGTCGAGGTTCACCACCCCGACCTCGGCGTAAAACGCGCCCAGGAGTGCCATCGGGTACCAGTCCCCGACGAACTGGCCGGCAGGACCGTCGGCGCGCGCCCAGGGCGCGAGCAGCACGAGCCCCACCACGAGCAGGTTCGCGCAGAGGAGCGCGATCGCGCCCGTGCGGTCGCCCCCGGTGAAGACGAGCACGGCGACCGTGCTGGCCACGGTATAGAGCAGCGTCGCCACGTCAACCCGGGCGAGGCCCCGGCCGAGCGTCACAGCCATCCCTCCTCCTCATACCACGCCACCGTGCGGCCGAGCCCGACGCCGAGTGCGGTGCGCGCCTCCCACCCGCTGTCGGCTCGCAAAGCGTCGACCCGGCAGGTCCAGGCGGGGGCGAGAAACTCCTCTGCCCGCTCGGGCGACAGCACGGCGGTCCGACCCAGGACGCGGGCGAGGGTCCCCACGGTCCAGAGCACGGCGCGGGCGAGTGGCGGCGCTACGGGGAGCAGCCGGGGCTGCTTGCCGACGGCGCGTCCCACGGCCAGCGCAAGCGCCCGGGTCGTCGTGATCTCCCCGTGCGCCGCAAAATATACGCGGCCCACCGTGCCCTCCGTTGCAACGACCGCTAGGAGGGCCGCCACCAAGTCCGCCCCGTAAACGACCGACAGCTCCTGCGACCCATCGCCAAAGAGGGGGACCACCCCCCGCCGGGCCAGCCGGAAAATCCCAAGCGTGGCCCGGTCACCTTCGCCGTAGACGAGCGGCGGTCGCACGATGCTCCAAGGAAACGCCGCCGTCCGGACCAAGCTCTCGGCTGCCAGCTTGCTCCGGCCGTAGGCGGTGACCGGGTGGGGCGCTGCCGTCTCGTCGATGGGTCGCCCCGGGGCCGCTGGGCCGGCCGCGGCGAGCGAGGAGATGTAGACGAAGCGCCGGGGTGGCTGCGCGGCGGCAGCCTCGAGGAGGTGGGCGGTGCCGTCGCGGTTCGCGCGCAGGTACTCGGCCTCATGGCGCGCCGCGATACAGCCCGCCAGGTGATAGATGACGTCCGCTCCGGCGCAGCCTTCGCGCAGCGCGGCCGCGGCATCGAGGTCACCCGGGAGGACCCGGACCCGTCGCTCGAGCGCCCGCGCCTTCGTGGGGGATCGCACGAGGCAGGTCACGTCGTCCCCGCGGGCGAGGAGTGCGTTCACGAGGTGGGTGCCGATGAAGCCCGTCCCGCCCGTGACGAAGACCTTCACAGCGCCTTGTCGTAGATCCGGTAGGTCTTGTAGGGGGTGAAGCCGAGGCGCACCGCGGCGTTGAGCATCGGGGCATTGTCCTCGAGCACCCACCCGGCCTCCGCCCAGCGATACCCGCGCGCTGTTCCCTTGGTCCAGATCCAGTGATACATCAGCGCATCGACACCACTGCTGCGGTACTCCTTGAGGACGCCGAGGAGGAGTACACGAATCCGGCTGATGTGGCGCGCGTACCAGAGGATCTTGAGGGCACCGGGGAACAGGCGCCCCGAGGGGTTGTGCTTGAGCGCGACATTGAGATCCGGGAGTGCCACGCCGAAGCCAATCACTTTTCCCGCGCGCTCGGCGAAACAGACGAGGTCCGCGACCACCACGGGTTTGAGCTGCTTTGCCAAGTGGTCGATCTCGGCATCCGTCAGGGGCACGAACCCCCAGTTCTTTTCCCACGCCTCGTTGTAAAGGGCCTTGACGAGCTCCACCTCGGTCCCGAAGCGCTTCATGTCGAGGGCGCGCAGCGTGATGCCCCTGCGCTCGGCGAGCAGACCGGCAGCCCGCGCCAGCCGGTCGGGGACGCGATCGCTCGTCGACTCGAGCGCGATGAGGTCCTTGGCTTTGCGGAACCCGTACCCCTCGTGGAGGGCCGCGTACGACGGCGGGTTGTGCGGCATCATCAGCGCGGGAGGAGTGGCGAACCCGTCGACCAGCAGGCCGCAGTCGTCGTTGACCGATGGGTTCATCGGCCCGCGCAGGACATCGCACCCCTTCGCGCGGACCCAGTCGGCGGCGGCGTCGAAGAGAGCGTTCGCCGTCGCCTGGTCGTTCACGGACTCGAAGAATCCGTAGAACCCGACGCGATCGCCATGCTCGCGGTTATGGGCATCGTTCTTGATCGCCGCGATTCGGCCCACGAGGCGGCCATCGGCGCGGGCGAGGAAGGCCTGGAGCGTGGCGTGCTGGAAAAAGGGGTTCTTCTTGGGGGAGAGCAGGGTGCGGACGTCCATCCGCAGCTGCGGGACCCAGAGGGGATCACCGCGGTAGTGCTCGTAGGGAAAGGCGATGAAGCGCTCGAGATCGCGCCCGTCGGTGACGGGCACGATCTCCACTCCGCTCAGATAACCCCCAGCTCTTTGCCGAGCCGGGCGAACGTCTCCAGCGCTTGGTTGATCTGCTCAGCGGAGTGGGTCGCCATCAGACTCGTTCGCAACCGACATTGCGACGGCGGGACGGCGGGCGGCACCACGGGATTCGTGAACACACCTGCGTCGAACAGCTTACGCCAGAACAGGAACGTCTTCTCCAGCGGCCCGATGAGCACCGGAACGATGGGCGTCTGGGTGGGCCCGATGTCGAAGCCCCGGGCCCGCAACCCGTCCTGGAGCAGGCGGGTGTTCGTCCAGAGTTGATCGCGCCGCCACGGCTCCGCCTGCATAATGTGCAGCGCCTCGAGCACGCCGGCCGTATTCGAGGGGGGCAGCGCGGCCGTGAAGATGAGGGGCCGCGAGTGATGCTTGAGGAAATGCACCACGTTCTCCGAGCCTGCCACGAAGCCGCCGATGGACGCGAGGGACTTTGAGAAGGTCCCGACGATGAGGTCGACTTCGTCGATGAGGTCGAAGTGCGCGGCAGTCCCGTCGCCGCGCGGCCCGAGCACCCCCACGGCGTGCGCATCGTCCACGGCCAGCGCCGCGCCGTAGCGTTGGGCAACCTTCAGCAGGTTCGGAACGTCGGCGATGTCGCCCTCCATCGAGTAGACGCCATCGACGATGATCATCGTGCCGGTGTTGGGCGGCACGCGCTGGAGCTTGCGCTCGAGAGCCGCCAAGTCGCCGTGATTGAAGCGCACCGTCTCGCCGTGCGACATCTTCGCGCCGTCCACGATCGACGCATGGTCGAGCTTGTCGAGGAACACCAGGTCGCCGCGCCCCACGAGCCCCGAGATGACGCCGAGGTTCGCCTGGTACCCGGTCGAAAAGACGAGGGCCGCCTCCTTCTGGAAGAACTCGGCAAGCTCGGTTTCGAGTTGCTCGTGAAGATCGAGGGTGCCGTTGAGGAACCGACTCCCGGTGCAGCCCGAGCCGTAGCGCTCGAGCGCCACCTTGGCCGCGGCCAGGACCTGGGGGTGATGGGTGAGCCCGAGGTAGTTGTTCGAGCCCATCATGATCCGCGGTTTGCCTTCGATGATGACGGTCGTGTCTTCGGAGTGGGAGATCGGCTTGAAATACGGATACAGGCCCGCCGCCTGGACCTCTCGGGCCCGCGTGAAGTTCTTGCATTTGTCGAACAGTGCGATGTTCTGTAGGGTCTCTATTCCCACGGGACCTCGCAGAGGGGAGTGGCAAAACTCGCTTGAGCTTAGCGGCCCCGTCCCCAAACCGCAAGGCGTTGCGAGACTAGCGCGTTAGCACGCGCGAGTTGGGGCACATAGTTTGTACGCGTCTCTGGTCGCGGGAGTTGTGCATGCGTCGTGGACTCGTGGCGCTGCTGGCGTTGGGGTTCTGTGGCCGCGCGGCGCCGGGGCAGACGGCTCCGGGCCTTCCCGGGCGCTACACCGCTTCGTGGTGGGACGTCGGGTGGGTGGCGGGAGGTGGCGCTCTCTATCTGGCGCCGGTTGCGCTGAGTTTGCCGAGCGGGGGTCCGTCGTGCGCCCCGTGTGATCCGGCGACGCTCCCCGGCATCGACCGGTGGGTGGTGCGGCCCGTCGCCAACGGGGCCGATGTCGCGAGCTACGTCGTGCTCGCAGGCGTCGCTGGGTGGACGGCCTGGGTGGGGCTCCGCGGTCTGCCCGCGGACGAGTGGCGTGGGAACTTTGCCACCTTCGCCGAAGCGGCGAGTTGGACCGCAGCGTCGAGCGAGTGGCTCAAGGTGCTGGTCCGGCGCAAGCGGCCCGTGCTCTATACGAGTGGCGCCGTGGCGGCCGCGGGCAGCGTCGAAAATCAGGAATCGTTCCCGTCGATGCACACGTCGCTCGCGTTCGCAGCGGCCACCTCCTACTTCGTCGTCTCGCGCCGGCAAGGTCTACCCCACCGCGCGCGCAATACGCTCATGCTCTACGCCGCGGCGCTCGCCGTCGGCGCGCTGCGAGTGGCCTCAGCCCAGCACTTCCCGACCGATGTGCTCGCGGGGGCCGCGCTCGGGTCGGGAGTTGGGTGGTTGGTCCCCACGATTCACCCCACGACACACTGATGAGAGTGGTCGAGCGGCTGCTCCCCCGCGGCGCTGAGGACGTGCCCAACGTCTCGGCTGCTCCTCCCGCTTGGATCCAGGCGCGATGACCTCGACGCCGCAGTTGCCACGCGTCATGCGACTCGCGGACGTGGTGCTGTTCAACATCACGGCCGTCGTCGGCCTGCGTTGGCTCACGACGGCCGCTCAGTTTGGCCCGGCGAGCGTGCTCCTCTGGGTCCTGGCGATGCTCATCTTCTTCCTGCCCTCGGCCGCGGCGGTGCGGGAGCTCACCGATATCGATCCTGGTGAAGGAGGGATCTACCGCTGGGTGAGCCGGGCGTTCGGTCCGCGGCATGGCTTCGTAGCCGGGTGGGGGTATTGGGTGAACAACCTGCTGTACTTCCCATCGCTGCTCGTGGCGACCGCGGCGATCGCGGCCTACGTGGGCGGCCCGGGCGCGGTCCACCTCCAGGACGATCGATACTTTGTTGGCGGCGTGTGCCTCGTGGGTCTCTGGGTGGCGGTCGTGCTGAACCTCGTCGGGCTGCGATGGGGGAAGTGGTTGCAGAACATGGGGGGCTACGGCACGTGGGTACCCGCGGCGATCTTCGTGGTCCTCGCCGGCTGGTCGCTGCTCGAGCACGGCAGCGCGACCCGCTTCGCCACCGCTCAGCTGCTGCCGGCCAAGTTCGACTTTCAGCTTGTCAATTTCTTCGCCACGATGACGTTCGCGTTCGGAGGCCTCGAGCTCGCGCCCTCGCTTGGGGACGAGATCCTCGACGCGCGGGCAACGGTGCGGCGCGGAGTCGTGCTCTCGGGCGTGAGCATCGTCGCGATGTACGTGCTGGGCACGGTGGCGACGCTCGTGGCGCTGCCCGCCCACGAGGTGAGCATCACGAACGGCATGCCGCAGGCCACGGCCGCGCTCGTGGCGCGGCTCGGGCACCCGGCCCTCGCACCCCTCGCCGCCATCGTCGCGATCCTCCTCGTGGTCGGGAACGTGGGCGGCGTGGGAGCGTGGATCGCTGGATCGGCGCGCTTGCCGTTCGTGGCCGGAGTGGACCGCGCCCTTCCCGAGGCCTTTGCTCGAGTACATCCGCGGTGGCAGACTCCATATGTCGCACTCTTGGTCCAAGGCGTGCTTGCAACCCTGTTCGTCGTCGCGGGACTCGCGGGCGCGACGGTGCGCGATGCGTACGTCGCCCTCACGAGCACGACCATCATCCTGTTCTTCGTCCCCTACCTTTATCTGTTCGGCGCCTACCTGCGGCTGCGCCGTGGGCGTACCCTCGGCACGGCCGCTGCAGGCTGGCTCGGGATCGCGGCCGTGGCGCTGTCCATAGCGCTGTCTCTGGTTCCCCCGGCCGTGGGACACCCGCTCGTCTTCGAGCTCAAGGTGATCGGGGGGACCGCCGTGTTTCTTGGACTAGGCGTGGTGCTCGCGCGGCGGAGCGTGACGGGACACCCTGGGGCGGTAGTTGGATCGTCACGATGAGCGAAGAGGCGCCGAGCGAGCGCGGCGCGTGGCCCCTGGACAGTGGCTCATGCGGTCCGCGGAGCGCTGGATCCCGCGGATCGGGACGCGCCTCGCGAGGGCCAGCGGCCCCCTCGAGTCGGGAAGGGGAGGGTGACGACGGGAGGGTCTCCAAGGTTCGACGCGCCGTGGCAGTCGCGCTGTCGAGCCCTGCGCGGCGTCGCAGCTTGGAGCGCGCGGGGCAGGCCGGGCTTGACTGGCCGAGCCACGGATGGCACGTTACCGCTCGTGGGTAACCGCCTGTCGCGCCTCTTGAGGATGTCCACCGCGGTCGTGGTGATCGCGTCGTTTGTCGCGTGGCGTCCGGCTATGACGGCGTGCATCGCCGCGATGCCGCACGGGATGGACCACGCGGCGCACCACCACGGCGGTCCGCAGCACCATGCCCTTCCGATCGACTGCTGCAGCTCCTGCATATGCGCGTGCGCGGCGATGCCGGGACTCGCAACGCCAGCCGCCACCATTGCGTGGCACGGGGCGCTCGAGTACGCCAGTCCTGCCGACGCTCAGGTGGCTTCGATCGTTGTCGCCGCCTCACACCGCCTGCCCTTCGCCATAGGCCCTCCGCCCCACCTCGCATAGTCCGACGTTCCTAGCGCCGGATTCCTGCGAGGAATCGGCCAACAATGGACTAACACAGTGAGCCGGGGGGCTGTACGCAAGCCTTTTGGACTGCTTGCGGGCGTGTGGATGACCGCCCAGGTCGAACGACCGCCCGCAACGTGACGTTGGTGATGACCCATGTGTCGCGCCTCTTGAGGACGGCGACCGCGGTCGTAGTGATCGCGTCGTTCGTCGCATGGCGTCCGGCCATGATGGCCTGCATGACCATGATGCCGCAT
>Ga0307477_10001520_pt1 | contig 19366 bp, 17 predicted proteins | sample atmos_gasesECM2C_FD_203316 | JGI IMG/M metagenome (GOLD analysis project Ga0307477, IMG submission 203316) | Hardwood forest soil microbial communities from Morgan-Monroe State Forest, Indiana, United States - atmos_gasesECM2C_515 | ecosystem: Environmental > Terrestrial > Soil > Temperate...
GACGATCTCGAGCCCGCTGCGATCGACCGCTCCCTGGGCCTTGAGCGCCGCTTCGATATCGGCGGTCCGGCCGACGAGCTGGATCCGGAAGCCCGGCGGCAGGTCGCGCAGGGCCAGCACCGCCCCCTCCACTTCTACGCGCGGCGCGTTGTCGCCACCCATCGCGTCCAGCGCGATCCGAATCACCGTCAGGCGTCCTCCACCGGCACGCGCTGCTCGTCCCGGTAGTAGCCGCAGGTCGGGCAGACGCGGTGCGGGCGCTTCAGGTCACCGCAGCGCGGACAGGGTTGGAGCGCGATCGGCGCCGCCTTGTAATGCGTGCGGCGCGCGCGCTTCTTCCGCTTGGAAGTCCTTCGTTTCGGTACGGCCATGAGATCGTCCTTTTCAGTCGCGGAGCTTGTCCTTGAGAGCGGCCAGCCCCTTCCAGCGCTGGTCCACGGCCGGTGGGCACCCACACGGGCCTGCGTTCAGGTCCTTCCCACAGCGCGGGCACAGCCCGCGGCAGTCGTCCCGGCAGACCACCCACCGGGGCACGGCCAGCAGCAGCTCCTCCCGCACCGCGGGGCGGAGGTCTATCTCGGTCGCATCGGGCGCCAGAGGATACGAGCTCGGGTCCTCCAGGGCGTCCGGGTCCGCGGAGAACAGCGCATCGATTTCCGCCACGACCGGCACGGGGACGGGCACGAGACAGCGCCGGCACTGCCCGGCCATGCGGGTGTGGAGCGAGCCGCGCCAGTAGAATCGCCCTTCGCCGGCGGCATGCAAACGGCCTGCCACGCGTACCGGATCGCCCAGCACGACGTCGAGGCCCTCGAACAGGGGATCATTCCCTGCGAGCTGGCCCTGCGTTTCGACCGGACCACGGGCGAGCTCCCGCAGGTCGACCTGTAACATGAGCAAACGAAGCTAAACCCTTGTGGGACTTGCGTCAAGCCGATGTCAGGTCGGCCTCGGCGAAGAAGAATCCGACCTCGCGTTGCGCGTTCTCGGGCGAGTCGGACGCGTGAATCGCATTCCGCTCCTTGGAGGCCGCGTAAAGCTTCCGGATCGTCCCGGGGCGCGCTTCGGCGGGATCGGTGGCGCCGATCAGCTCCCGCAACACCGCCACCGCATCCTCGCGCTCGAGCGCGAGCGCGAGGACGGGGCCGGACGTCATGAACGTGACGAGCGAGCGGAAGAACGCCCGCTCGCGGTGCACGGCATAGAACGTCTCCGCCTGCGCCGTCGTGAGCCGCACGACGCGCGCCGCGCGCACGGCGAACCCGGCTTGCTCGAGGTGCGCGAGGATCTTCCCCGCCGCACGGGCGCCCACGGCGTCGGGTTTGAGAATGGCGAGCGTGAGCATCGGAGAGCGACCGGGCGTCACAGGGCGATGAGACGGCGGATCAGGTCCGCCCGCGTGAGGAACCCGACGACCTTGCCCTCGCGCACCACGGGAAACCGGTCGACGTCCTTGCTGCTCATGAGATTGGCGACGTCCGTCAGGGTCTGCTCCTCGGCCACGCAGAGCACCGAGCGAGCCATCGCTTCCTTGACGGGAATCGCCCGGGGATCGGCGGAGCCGCGCTGCAGCTGGGCCTTCGTGGGGGCGCGAAACTCGCCACTCCGCGTGCGCTGTAGATAGTTCGGGATGAGGTAGCGCAACAGCTCCCGATGCGTGACCATGCCGAGAAGCGAGCCCGCCTCGTCGACGACGGGCAGCGCCCGCACCTCGCGCTCGACCATCAGCCGGGCGGCGTCACCGAGCGGGGTCTCGGGTCCGATGCTGACCAGGCGGCGCGTCATGACGTCCCGGACCAGGAGATGGCTGGGCAGCTCGATCTCCGCGAGCGCCGGGAGCTCGGCCACCTCCTCGGCAGATCGGGCGGCGTGGAGTGCGGCGAGGATCCCGGGATCGGACAGGGCCCGAGCGAAGGCCCCGACGACCTGCAGATAGGTCGGCGTCTCGCGCGGTGGCGCGACGACGAAAATGACCACGCGCGCCGCGCGGTGGGGGTCTTTCTCAGACTGGATCGGCGTGGGCGCGACGCCGAGCGCGATGAGGAGGTGGTGCACGGCTTCGGTGCGGAAATGCGGCAGGAACGCATGCTCGCCAACGCTCACCAAGTCCTCCGGCCACGCGTTGCGGATGACGGCCTGGAGGCGCTGGGGCTCGGCCACCGCGCCGGCGTCGATCAACCGGCCCGCGAGCTGGTCGGTGGCTTCCTTCACCGTGCGCGCCCGCAAGGGCACGATCATGTGCGCGGGCTGGAGCAGGTCGCGGAGCCTCACAATCTCTCCTGGAGCAAGGGGACGACGTCGGCGGGACGGGGCATCACCGCGATCCCGGCGCGCGTGAGGGCGGCCATCTTCTCGGCGGCCGTGCTCGCCGGGCCGGAGACGATCGCGCCCGCGTGGCCCATGCGGCGGCCCGGCGGCGCCGTCTGCCCGGCGATGAACCCGACGACGGGCTTGGTCATCGCGCGCTGAACGAACTCCGCCGCTTGCTGCTCGTCGGTGCCTCCAATTTCGCCGATCAGCACCACGGCGTCCGTGTCCGGGTCCGCCTCAAACGCCGACAGACAGTGAATGAAGCTCGTGCCGATGAGCGGATCCCCTCCGATGCCCACGCAGGTCGACTGCCCCAGGCCGTGACTCGAAAGCTGATGAATAATCTCGTAGGTCAGCGTGCCGCTGCGGGAGACCACGCCGATCCGCCCCGGGGTGCAGATCGTCCCCGGAATGATGCCGATCTTGCTCCTCCCGGGGGCGATGAGCCCCGGGCAGTTCGGGCCGATGAGGCGGGCCCCGCGCTCGTGGAGAAACGGTAAGACCCGCGTCATCGCGAGCACCGGGATGCCTTCGGTGATGCAGACGATCAGCCCGAGCCCCGCGTCGGCGGCCTCGAAGATCGCGGCGACGGCCGCCACGGCGGGGACGTAGATCACGGCCGCGTTGGGCTCGGTTTCGCGCACGGCGTCCGCCACCGTGTCGTAGACGGGCACGACGCCGTCGAACAGCGTGCCGCCCTTACCGGGGGTGACGCCCGCCACGACTCGGGTGCCGTAGCCGATCATCTGCCGCGCGTGGAACGACCCGTCGCGGCCCGTGATGCCTTGGACGACCAGCCGCGTGGTGCGATCGATGAAGATGCTCACGCGGCCCCGGCGGCTAGGGCCACGGCGCGCCGGACGGCGTCGTCCATGTCGGTCAAGGCCGCAAACCCGGCCCCCGTGAGGATCTCGACCGCCTGGCGGTCGTTCGTTCCCGTGAGCCGGATGACGAGCGGGACGCGGAGCGACACGTGGGCCGTCGCTTGGACGATGCCTTGCGCCACGTCGTCGCAGCGCGTGATCCCGCCGAAGATGTTGAACAGGATGGCCTTTACGGCGGGGTCGCTCGTGATGATCTCGAGGGCGGCAACGACCTTGCCGGGGCTTGAGCTGCCGCCGATGTCCAGAAAATTGGCGGGCTCCCCCCCATAGTGCTTCACCAGGTCCATCGTCGCCATCGCCAACCCTGCGCCGTTGACGCAACACCCGACCGAGCCGCTGAGCTTGAGGAACGAGAGTCCCGCCGCCCGCGCCCGCGCTTCGGCGGGTGTGTCCGCCGTGGGGTCGCGCAAGGCGGCGATCTCGGGCCGCTGGTCCAGTTCGTTGTCGTCGATCACGATCTTCGCGTCGAGTGCAAGCAGGCGGCCGTCGGGCGTCGTGGCGAGGGGGTTGATCTCGGCGAGCGACGCGCCCACGCCATACACGGCGGTATAGAGCTGTTGCATGATCTGCGCCGCCGCCCGGGCGTGCCCGCGGTCGGCGTAGGCGCCAAAGGCCAGCGCCGTCGCTTGGTGAGGGAGCAGCCCGTAACGCGGGTCCACGCTCACGCGGTGGATGCGCTCGGGGGCGGTCGCGGCGACCTCTTCGATGTCGACGCCACCCGCCGCGCTGACCATGAGGAGGGGACGCTGGGACGCGCGGTCGACGATCACACCCATGTAGGTCTCCGCCGCGATGTCGGTCGCGGGAGCGACTAACACGCGATGCACGGCGAGTCCTTTGATGGTGAGCTGCAGGATGCGGGCGGCCGCCGCGCCCGCGGCCTCCGGGTCGGGCGCGACTTGGACACCACCCGCCTTGCCGCGCCCGCCCGCGTGCACTTGTGCCTTGACCACGACCGGACCCCCGAGCCGCTGGGCGATCGCGCGGGCCTCCGCGGGCGTGGTGGCGACCTCGGCGGGAGGAAACGGGATTCCGTAGCGCTCCAGCAGCGCGCGCGCTTGGTACTCGTGGAGGTTCACGCACGCTCCGCCGTGATGGTCGTGCCCGTCTCGCCCTCGAGCGCGGCGAGTCCGCTCTCGAGCGCCGTGATCACGGCCCGCCGCCCCCCCTCGCGCACGAACTGCACGGCCGCCTCGACCTTCGGCCGCATGGTGCCGGTGCCCAACTCGCTGCCGGCGAGGAGGCGTTCGGCGAGCACCAGATCGAGGTGGCGGAGCGGTTCCGCGGCGGGGGTGCCGTACGCGCGATACACCGCCGCCACGTTCGTCAGGACGAGGAGGACATCCGCGCCGATGTCATGACCGAGAATGGCCGCCACCCGGTCCTTGTCGACCACGGCGTCGATGCCTTCGAGCCCCAGGCGCGTATCGTGGTAGACGGGGGGCCCCCCGCCCCCACAGGCGATCACAATGTGTCCGGTGCGTACGAGCTCGCGGATCACGTCGCGCTCGACCACTGCCCGCGGGCGGGGGCTCGGCGCCAGCCGCCGCCACTGCCCCGGCTGCTCCTCGAGGACACTCACGCCGCGCGCCCGCAGACGCGCGGCGCTCGCCGGGTCCAGGGTGTGCCCGATTGGCTTCGTCGGATGGCGGAGGTCGGGGTCCGCGGCGTCACAGAGTGTCTGGGTGATCAGGGTGACGACCTGACGTTCGATGTTGGCGCGGGCCAGGGCGTTCTGCAGCGACTGCTGGATCATGTACCCCATCCATCCCGCGGTCGCGGCCACGAGGACGCCCAGGGGGAGCGGCTCGACCTCGCCTGTTGCGCGCTCGTTGCGAGCGAGCTCCGCCCCCACCTGCGGTCCGTTCCCGTGGACCAGGGCGATGCGCCACCCGGCCCGCGCCAGCTCGACGATGGGCGCGAGACTCGCGCGCGTGTGCCGGAACTGATTGGCGATGCTCGGACGCTCTCCCGCGGGCGCGACCGCGTTGCCACCGAGCGCTACGACGATCGTCTCCCGAGGCACGGCCGCCGAACCTAGCGGCGCTGGCGGGCCGGAGCAAGCGCACGCCCGGCTGTCAGGACCCGCCGGAGCTCGGCGTCGAACCGGCTAAAAGCTTCGAGGTCCCCGACCTTCAGCGCGCTGTCCGCGCGCGCGGCGAGACGCCGCGCGACCTCCCAGCGCGTGGCGAGCGCCGTGTCGGGGGCCGCCCCGCGCGCACCGGCGGTGAGCAGCGTTCGCACGGCCACGGCGCGCGTCGGCCCCTCGCCTTCGCGCTCTCCCCAGGTGAGGTAGACCTGACTCACACCGCGCGGCACTCCACTCGCGGCCGGTTGATCGAAGAGGGCCTGCGCCGCGACCGGGGTGCCGGCCGCGCTCCACAAGCGCAGGAACCCAGGAGCAGTCTGCGGGGAGCCGAGGAGCTCGGGTGGCAGGCGCATCGGGGCCACGGCCCGCCACAGACGGAGATCGGGACCGGTGGGCCGCATCGTGCCCGCGAGCAAGGCGGCGAGCGCGGGGGGCGAGCCCCGCTCGAAGCCCTGCGCCCGCCAGTGCTCCCAGTGCTCCGAGTCCCGCGGGGCTCGGACCTCATAGGGGCCGCGCGTCGTCGCGCGCCAGGGCGCGGAGTCCGCGGCACTTGCAAGCAGCCGGGCGGCCGCGAGTTGCAAGAGGTTGCGGGGAAATGGCAACACGCGGCGCAGGGCGGCGGGCAGGCTGTCGAACGGCAGGATGAGGGGTGTAAAGAGACGGGCCCAGGCTGCGCTGAGCGAATCGGCACCGGGGGCGAGGTAGAGATGCGTAGCGCCACTCGCGGCGTCGACCGCGCCGAGGAGCCCCGCGCGCAGATAGCGCACCGAGCGATCGTGGCCAGGCCAGGAGACGGTGTCGACCAAGGGGAACGTCTCGCTCGAGACGTAGCCGTAGGCGAGCCACCACACGACGCCGTCGACGACTCGGGGCGTGGGGGCCTCGAAAGCCGCGAACGGCGCCAGGCGCTCCAGCCGGTCGATCACGTCGCGCCGCCACACGAGGACGAGACCGTCGCTCTCGTGGCGCACGAGCTCTGGGCTCTGGAGGACCCAGGCGAGCGCCGTGCGCCGCCACCACCCGAGAAGCGGGATGGCGGCGGCGTGGAGCGCGGGCCAGCTGTCGGGAGCGGCCACGGCGTAGTCTCCGATCCCCGCCCCGAACCAGAACGCGGAGTCGCGGGTCGCAAGTGGGCGCACACTGAGCGCAGAATCCCCCTCAACGGCGACGACTGGGGGGCTCGTGTGGGTGAGCGCACCGCGGTGTAGCGCCGCCCAGTCGAACGCCGTCCCCACGCTGCGGCGCGCGCCGTCGTCGTCCGGCGGCGGGACGGGGCTCGCGGGCGGAGGAACGACGACCCACCGGACCTCGGCCGCTCGGGCGCTTCCCCCGGCTCCCTCCCCCTCTGCGGGGTCGAGCGTCACCCCGACCGCGCCGGCCCCGGCCCGCAGCGCGCCCGGCCCGCGCGTCGCGGCGAGGACACGGTCCTCGTCCCACAGGGGCAGCGCGGCGGCGGCGCGTGCGACGCTCGGGAAGCCCCGCGGCCACCGCTCCTCCTGCCAGTCGGCGCCGAACGCCAAGCGCCGCAAGACCTCGCGGGTGGACGCGGCGGGGGGCACGCCCCCGCGGGCGAGCGCGGGCAGCGCCACGTAGGCGCCGAAGGCCGCCACCGCGAGGACCCCCCACGCGGCGCCGAGCGCGCGGGCCGTGTCCCGCATCCCCCACCATAAGCTCGCGAGGATCGTCCCAATGCCTAGCACCGAGACCCAGCGGGCGCCCGAGAGCCGCACGGCCAGGACGCCCGACTCGAAGGCGAGGGGGCCGCGTCCCCCCGCCACGACCGCGGCAGGATCGAGTATCGCACCGCCCACGAAGGCGGCGGCGAGGACGGCGAGGAGCACGCCGAGATGACCGCGGGCATGGGGACTCGTCACCGGGCGCCAGCCACTCCAGCGCAGCGATCCGATACCGAGGTAGAGGAGCGCGACGAGGATCGTGCTTGTGGCGCTGGCGAGGAGCGCGAACCGCTGGCACGTCAGCGCCCAGGGCAGCTGCCCCACGTAGTAGCCGACGTCGTGCCCCAGCACGGGGTCCACGACGCCGAAGTGGGGCGGCCGCGACGCGAGGAGCGCGCGAAGCCACCAATCCCCCGTGCCAAGCGTGAGCAGTAACCCGTAGACCAGCCCGCTCGCGAGCGTTGCCGCCAGCAGCACCCGCTGCGGCACGGCTTCCACGATTTCGAGATCGCCGAGGCGGCGCGGGAGCTGAACGGAGCCGATGGCGAGATACACGTAGAACAGGTTCCCCGTCCCCCAGGCGATCGCGACGAGCAAGATGAGCCCGTCGACGAGGCGGGCGAGGTCGCGGCCGGTCAGGTAGACGGCCCCCGCCGCCACGGTGGCGGCCCACGCGCGCTCGGCGGTCTCGACCGCGAACCAGCGGCCACCCACGAGAACGGCCGCGACGACGGCGAGGCCGAGGAGCACCCTGCCGCGTCGCGGGGTCGGCGTCACGGGCGCACGCCCGCCTCCCGGAGCCAATCCTCGATCTCGCGTCGGTTGCGGGCGAGGGCCTCGTCGCTCGACGACTCGAAGCGGAGCACGAGGACCGGCTCCGTGTTCGACGCCCGGAGCAATCCCCACCCGTCCGGAAACGTGATCCGCGCGCCGTCGAGCCGCGACACGGGATACCGAGCGCCGAAATGGTGAGCCGCTTGCTCGACGAGCGCGAACTTGCGGTCGTCGGGACAGGCGACCCGGATCTCGGGCGTGGCGACGGTCGCGGGGAGGTCCGCGAGCAGGCGCGAGAAGGGGCCATCCCCGAGCGCCAGAGCGTGCAGGAGCCGCGCGGCCGCGAACAAGGCATCGTCGAAGCCGTACCAGTCACCCCCGAAGAACATGTGGCCACTCATTTCACCGGCGAGGGGCGCGTGCAGCTCCTTCATCTTCTGCTTGATCAGCGAGTGGCCGGTCTTCCACATCACCGGCATGAGTCCGGCGCGCGCGAGTTCGCGCGGCAGCACGTCGGAGCACTTGACGTCGAAGATCACCGGGTGACCGGAACCCTGGCGCCGTACGAGGTCGCGGCTCAGGAGCACGAGGAGTTGGTCCCCAAACACCACGCGGCCGCGCTCGTCCACCGCACCGATGCGGTCGCCGTCGCCGTCGAAGGCGACCCCGAGCTCGGCCCCGGCGTCTCGTACGGCGCGCTGGAGGTCGCGCAAGTTCTCGAGCACCGTGGGATCGGGATGATGGTTCGGGAACGTGCCGTCCGACTCCGCGAAGAGCGGCACCACGTCGGCGCCGATCCGGCGCAGGGTCTCGATCGCGACCAAGCTCGTCACCCCGTTGCCGCAGTCCACGACCACCCGGACCGGCCGGGCGAGGGGCTGGTGCGCGGCGACGATGGCGTCGCGATAGCGCTCGAGGATCCCCGAGACGACCTCCCGGCGGCCGCCCGGCCGCTCGGGCGTGGCGTCGTCCAAAATCGCGCGGCGGAGGCGCTGGATGTCTTCCCCATAAATCGCGTCGTCGCCGAGGACCATCTTGAATCCGTTGAACTGCGGGGGGTTGTGCGACCCGGTGACCTGAATCCCGCCGTCCACGGGGAGGGTGTGGGTCGCGAAGTACAGGGCGGGAGTGGGCACGCTCCCGACGTCGAGCGCGATCCCCCCTACGCGCGCGATTCCCGCCGCGACCTCTGCGGCGAGTGCTGTCGCCGACGGCCGGTTGTCCCGGCCTACGGCGAGCCGCGGGGCCCGCCCCAGGCGGCCTGCGGCGAGCGTCGCGAACGCCCGGCCGATCGCGTGCGCGACCGGGCCCGTGAGCTGGTCGCCCACGGTGCCGCGGATGTCGTACTCCCGGAAGATGACAGCGGGGAGGCGGAGGTTCACGGAGGCCACGGGCGCCGCCCCCGCTCAGCGGTCCAGGGTTGGAGGCGGGGTGCGCGCGACACTCGGGGCGGCGGCGTCGGGGTGGACGCTCGCGCCGCTCGTACGCGCGAGATCGAGCAGAGGACTCGGCTGCACGCCGAGCGCGAGCAAGCCGATCACCGCGGCGGCAACAACCGCACCCGCGAGGCGACCGAGGTGCATGCCCTCGTGCGCCCGCTCCGAGGGCTCCGCCTTCATGTACAGCGCCATGACCACGGGGACATAGTAACCCGCGGAGATCACGGTCGCGATCACGAGCAGGATGCCGAGCACCCCTTGGCCCGCATCGAGCGCGGCGATCAGGATGTACCACTTGCCGATGAACCCGGCGGTCCCCGGGAAGCCGAGCAACGACAGCATGCAGACGGCGAGGGCGAAGGCGAGCCCGGGGCGGCGCTGCCCGAGCCCGGCGAGGTCGTCGATGAGCACGTCGCGCTCGCCATCACGGCCCTTCGCCGCGAGGAGGGCGAACGCGGCCAGCGTGGTCAGGATGTACGCCACGAGGTAAAAGACGGCGGCCGCCGACCCGAGGGCGCTCCCCGTGGCGACCGCCACCAGCAGATACCCCGCGTGGCCGATGGAGGAGTAGGCGAGCATCCGCTTCACGGTGCGCTGCGCGAGCGCGATCAGATTGCCGACGAGCATCGTGGCCGCCGCAAGCCACCAGACAACCTCGTGCCAGGCCGGGACCCCAGAGAACGCTTCGGTGAGGACGCGGAGGAGGGCGACGAACGCCGCGGCTTTCACGCCCGCTGCCATGTAGCCGGTGACGGGCGTGGGCGCCCCGTCGTAGACGTCGGGCGCCCACATGTGGAACGGCACGGCCGCGACCTTGAACCCGAAGCCCACGAGGAGCAGGCCGAGCCCGAGGAGGAGCATAGGGCTGCGGGCAAGGTCGAGGGCGCGCACCTGCATCCCGATGAGCGTCAGGTTGGTCGTGCCGGTGGCCCCGTAGGCGAGCGCGATCCCGTACAACAGGAACGCCGAGGCGAAGGCGCCGAGCAGAAAGTACTTGAGCGCCGCCTCGGCGGCCCCGGGGCTCCGCCGATTGATGCCGGCGAGCACGTACACGCAGACCGACATGAGCTCGAGGCCGAGAAAGACGATGGTCAGATCCTCGCCGCCACCGAGCAGCAGCATGCCCAGCGTCGCAAACAGGAGCAGCACGTAGTACTCCGGCACAAGCAGGCGCTCCCGCTCGAGGTAGTCGAACGAGACGAGCACGGTGAGCGCGGCCGTGCCGAGCAGGACGCCGGCGGTGACGAAGCGGAAGTCGTCGACCGCGATCATTGTGGCGTGGCCGAGCGGCCGCGCCCCGGTCCACCACAGCCACGCCACGGCGGCGCCGGCCGACCCGAGCGCGACCAACGTGAGCCACCCCGCGAGGCGGAGGTCGCCCGCCGTGCGGTGGCGCGCGGCGACGACGAGCAGCAGCACGAGCCCCCAGCCCGCGAGTACGAGCTCCGGAAGGAGCGCGGTCATCAGGTCGGCGGAGCGCGCGAGGTCGAGGGTCATCGCCCGACCAATTGGAGAAACTGCTGGGCCGCGGGCTCCATCCGCTCGAGGAACGGTCGCGGATAGACACCGAGCCACACGATGCCGGCGAGAAGGGGCAGCAGCACCGCGAGCTCACGCGGCGTCAAGTCGAGGAGCCGCGCGTTTTCAGGCTTGTCGAGCGGGGTGTAGAGCAGGCGTTGCAGCGCCCAGAGGAGATACGCGGCGGCGATGATGACGCCGACCGTCGCGACCGTGGCGGCGAGCGGGTGGGTCTGGAAGGTGCCCAACAGCACCAGGAACTCGCCCACGAAGCCGTTGGTACCCGGCAGCCCGAGCGAGGAGAGCGAGACCACCGTGAGGACCGCGGCGAACAGCGGCACCACGCGCGCGATGCCCCCATAGGCCGCGATGAGCCGACTGTGGCGCCGCTCGTACAGCATGCCGACCAGGAAGAAGAGGGCGCCGGTCGAGATCCCGTGGTTCAGCATGACCAGCAGCGCCCCCTGCACGCTCTGCAACGTGAGGGCCCAGATGCCGAGCATCACGAACCCCAGATGCGCAACCGACGAGTACGCGATGAGTCGTTTGAAGTCGGGCTGGACCATCGCCACGAGCCCGCCGTAGATGATCCCCACGAGCGACAGGACGACGATCGCCGTCTGGATCGCCGGATGCTCGGCGACGGCGGGAAAGAACGGGAACGCGAACCGCAGGAAGCCGTAGGTCCCCATCTTGAGCAGCACGCCGGCCAGGATCACCGACCCGGCAGTCGGCGCCTCGGTATGGGCGTCTGGCAACCAGGTGTGGAATGGGAAGAGCGGCACCTTGATGGCAAAGGCGAGGAAGAACGCCCCAAATAACCAGTAGGCGAGCGACCCAAGATCGCCGCGGCCGGCCATGAGGTGCTCGTAGGAGAACGAGTAGCTCCCGGTGCGCCGACCCACGAGCAGCACCAGGGCGACGATGGCGACCAGCATCAGCACGGAGCCGAGCATCGTATAGATGAAGAACTTCAGCGCGGCGTACAGCCGGCCCTGCCCACCCCACACACCGATGATGAAGTACATCGGGATCAACATCACTTCCCACATGACGTAGAAGAGGAAGAGATCGAGCGCGACGAAGACGCCGATCATCCCCGACGTCAGCACGAGCAAGAGCGCGTAATAGGCCCGCTCGCGCGTTGTGATCGAGCCGTAGCTGCCGAGCACGGAGAGCGGGACGAGGAACGTCGTGAGCAGGACCAGGAACAGGGAGATGCCATCCACGCCGACGCTGTAGTGAATGCCCCACGCCGGCATCCAGGGCACATCGAGTCGGCACTGCATGCCCCCTTGGGGCACGAAGGTCCACCACAACGGCACCGAGAGGGCGAATTCGAGGAGGGCCGCGGCGAGCGCGAGGTGCTTCGCCCACCGCGGGGGCGCGACGAGCACCACGACCGCGGCGACGGCAGGCCAGACGAGGAGCGCGGTCAGGACCCAGTGCTGGTACATGCGCTTAGCGCAGCGCCGCGCCGAGCACGAGCACGACGCCCGCGACGAACACGACGACGTAGAACCCGAGGTCGCCCGTTTGCAGCCGACTGCCGACCCAGCCCGCGGCCTGCGCGAGGCGGGCGGCGCCGTTCACCCCCGCGCCGTCCAGGAGGCGGCGGTCGACGAATTGCCACAGGACCTTCTCGGACACCCACCGGATGGGACGGACGATGAACGTGTTGTAGAGCTCGTCGATGTAGTAGCGCTTCGCCAAGAGTCGCCGGAGGCCCCGCTCCGGTCGGGCGAGCCGGGCGGGAACGAGGCGCGCCGGGTCGAGCAGGCGCCAGGCGCCGCCAATTCCCGCGACGGCGATCGCCACGGCGAAGCCCGTGAGCAACGCTTCCGTCGCGGGCGCGAGCGCCGGCAAGGGGGCGAGGCGCGTCGCCGCTTGGGTAACCGGTTCGAGCCAGCGCTCGAGACGGGCACTCCCGCCGAGGAACGGCGGCACATTCAGCACCCCGGCGACCGCCGTGAGCCCCCCGAGGACGAGGACCGGTCCCGTCATGATCCCGGGGGCCTCGTGGAGATGGGCCCGTTCTCCTTCGCCGGTGCGGTTCGGGCCGTGGAAGGTGTAGAGCATCAGCCGGGTCATGTAGAACGCCGTGCACAACGCGCTCGCGAGGCCGGCGGCCCAGAAGACGTACCACGCCGGCTCGGCGGCGCCGCGCGCGAACGCCGCGGCAAGGATCTCATCCTTCGAAAAGAACCCAGCAAACGGCGGCACGCCGGCCATGGCGAGCGTCGCGACCCACATCGCCGCGCACGTCCAGGGCAGCGCGAGCCGCAGCCCACCCATGTTCCGCAGGTCTTGCGGGTCCTCGTGAGAATCGGTCGCGTGGCAGGCGTGCTGCACGGCGTGAATGACGCTGCCCGCGCCGAGGAACAGTAGCGCCTTGAAGCACGCGTGGGTGGTGAGGTGGAAGATCCCAGCGGCGTACGCCCCGCTACCCACGCCCAGGAACATCAAGCCGAGCTGGGAGATCGTTGAGTACGCGAGCACCTTCTTGATGTCCCATTGTTGCAAGGCAATCGTGGCGGCGAAGAGGGCCGTGAGGGCCCCGATCCCGGCCACCGCGGCGCCGGCGAGCGGTGCGAGCGCGAAGAGCACACCGCAGCGCGCCACGAGGTACACACCGGCCGTCACCATGGTGGCGGCGTGGATCAGCGCGGAGACCGGCGTCGGGCCCTGCATGGCGTCGGGGAGCCACGTGTAGAGGGGGATCTGCGCCGACTTGCCCGTGCACCCGAGAAACAACAACAGGGCGACCGCGGTGATCGGGCCCCCCCCCGCGCGGAACGCCGTGGGCGCCGCGGCGAAGACGGTCGTGAAATCGAGCGTCCCCGTGTAGCGGAAGAGCAAGAACATCGCGAGGAGAAACCCGCAGTCCCCGATGCGGTTCATGATGAAGGCCTTGAGCGCCGCGTCGGTATTGATCTTCTCGGCGAACCAGAACCCGATGAGCAGGTAGGAGCACAGGCCCCCCCCCACCCACCCCACGAACACGACCGGGAAGTTCGCGCCGAGGACGAGCGTGAGCATGAAGAAGACGAACAGGTTTAGCTCCGCGAAGTAGCGGGCGTAGCCCGGGTCGTTCTGCATGTAGCCCACGCTGTAGACATGGATCAGGGCGCTGACCCCCGTGACGACGAGGAGCATCACCGCGGACAAGGGGTCGAGCTCGAGAGCCACGTTCACCTGCAGCGCGCCGACCGGCAGCCAGGACCACAAACGCAGCACGAGCGGCGCGTCGGGGTGGAGGTGAGCGAGCTCGAGGACGATCGCGACGGCGAGCGCGAAGGCGGCGACGAGTACTCCGACGCCGATCACGGAGACCAACCGCTTGCGCTCGGGCGCCACGAGCGCGAGCGTCCCGTTCGCCACGAACCCGGCGAGCGGTAAGGCGGGCACGAGCCAGAGATACCCGAGGACGGTGCCGGGCATCACCCTTTCAGGAGATGGATGTTCTGAAGGTCGAGCGTCCCGCGGTGGCGGAAGATCGCGAGGAGGATCGCGAGGCCCACCGCCGCCTCGGCGGCAGCGACGGCCATCACGAAGAACACGATGATCTGGCCCGCGATGCCGAGCGTCTGCGCGAGCGCCACGAAGGTGAGGTTCACGGCGTTGAGCATCAACTCGACGCACATGAAGATCACGATCGCGTTACGCCGTAGCAGCACGCCGGCCACGCCCAGGGCGAACAGCACGGCGGAGACGAACAGCGCAGGCCCGAGGAGCATCAAAGCTGACGCTTGGCGAGCACGACCGCGCCGACGATCGCGGCGAGCAGCAGCAGACTCGTGACCTCGAAGGGCACGAGGTACGCCCCGAACAGGGGCCAGGCCACGACGGCCACCATCCCCTGTGTCTGTTCCGCGGTCTCGACCGCGCCGGCCGGGAGCCCGAGGGCTCCCGCGGGCGCGGCGTGGAGCAACACCACGAGCTGCAGGCCCACGGCGCCGGCGAGCAGGGTCGCCACCGCGAGGCCGATCGGGCCCTTGATGTCCGACGGCCCCGCACGCCCGATGTTCAAGAGCATGATGACGAACAGGAACAACACCATGATGGCCCCGGCATACACCAAGACCTGCAACACCGCGATAAACTGCGCATCGAGGAGCACGAACAGGGCCGCGGTCTGAAACAGCGTCACCACGAGCCACAGCGCACTCGCCACCGGGCTGCGCCGCGTGACGCACATCAGGGCGCTCGCCACGGCGAGGCCCGCGAACACCCAGAAGAGCACGAGGGGCGCGGGCACCGCTACTCTCCCTTGGGATCCGACGGATCCCAGAGCGTCGAGACGGGATGGGTCTGGGCGCAGAGGCGCTCCAGGTCGTACACGAAGCGATCGCGGGCGTACTCGGAGTTCTCGTAGTGGACGCCGACGTGAATCGCCTCCTCGGGGCACACCTCCTGACAGTAGCCGCAGAAGATGCAGCGGAACTCGTCGATCTCGTAGATCAGCGGATACCGGTTCCCCTGCTCATCCTCGCCGGGGACGAGCTTGATGCAGTTGGCCGGGCAGATCTGGGGACAGAGCCCGCACGCCACGCATTTGGCGCGCCCCTGCTCGTCGGTCAGCATGCGGTGCGTACCGCGCCAGCGCGCCGAGATCGTCCAGTCCGTGCTGCTCTTCTCCTCGGGATACTGCATCGTCACCTTGGGCCGGAACAGGTGACGGAACGTGAGAAACATGCCCCGCAGCGTGGCCCGCAGATACGACGTCTCCGTGACGGGCCGCTTCACCGTTTTCACGCCGATCGCCATCAGGCACCTCCTCCTGGCTCCGGCACGGCGCCCCCGATAAGGCGACCGCGGTCGAGCACAAAGAAGAGCGGAATCGCGAGCACGAGGTTGAGCGCACACAGGACGAGGGCGAAGCGGGAGTCGTAGCTCCACCCGAGCTGGTCGTGCAGGACCCAGATCGCGCTCGCGAGCAGCGCGAGATACCCGATGGCGAACGGCAGCAGCACCTGCCATCCCAGGGCCATGAGCTGATCGTAGCGAAACCGGGGGAGCGTCCACCGCACCCAGATGTAGAGGAACAGGAAGCACCCGACCTTGCACGAGAACATGACGACGGTCGCGAGCGACTTCCACACCGTCCAGGGCGGCGTGTCGTCCCAATGCGTGAACGGGATGTCCCAGCCGCCGAAGAACAGCGTGGCCATGAGCGCCGACGCCGTCACCATGTTCGCATACTCAGCGATGTAGAACATCGAGAACTTCATCGCGCTGTACTCCGTGTGATAGCCGGCGATGAGCTCGCCTTCGGCTTCGGGGAGATCGAAGGGCAGCCGGTTCGTCTCGGCGAAGGCGGCGACCGTGAAGATGAAGTACGCGAGCCCGAGCGGGAACACGTTCCACGTGAACACGGACTGCTGCTGCCGCGCCACGACCTCGGAGAGCGTCACGTTTCCCGCGAGCAGGAGCACGGCGACCGTACTCATCCCGAGCGCGATCTCATAGGAAATCATCTGGGCCGAGGCGCGCAGGCCGCCGAGCAGCGAGTACTTGTTGTTCGACGCCCACCCGGCGAGCACGATGCCGTAGACGCCGAGCGAGCTGATCGCCAGGATATAGAGAAAGCCCACGGGGAGATCCGCGACCACGAGGGGCACCGTTCCCCACGGCGTCGGGAGCGGGGCGCCGAAGGGCACGACGGCGATCGTCATCAGGGCCGGAATGAACGCCAGGGCCGGCGCGAGGACGAACAGCAGCCGATCGGCCTGCGCCGGCAACGTTTCCTCCTTCAAGAGGTTTTTCAGGCCATCGGCAGCGGGCTGGAGCAGACCCTCCGGCCCGACCCGATTGGGTCCCAGGCGATCCTGAATCCAGGCGCAGATGCGGCGCTCGGCGAGCGTGAGCAGCGCGACGCTCACCATGACGACCGTGAAGACGACCACGATCTTGATGACGGAACTGACCAAGAACAGCGTCACCTGGCCTCCCCCGACGCCACGGGATGGCCGCCCATACCGAGACGGGCGTAGGAGAGTCCCCCAAAGGCCGCGACCGCCCCCGCGAGCCGCTCAAACGCCTCGGCGGCGCTCGCCGGCGGTGCCTCCCCCCCGAGACGGGCCACGAGTTCGCCCAGCACCCACCACGCGGGTTGGGCCATCCCGGGGGCCGATTTCGCCTGGAAGTAGCGCTGGACCCGGCCGTCGCGATTCACGAACGTCCCGTCCTCCTCGGCCATGTTGGCGATGGGTAGGACGATATCCGCTCCCCCCAGGGCGGCCCCGTTCCCGCCCTCGGGGAGCACGGTGCCGAGAAGGATGCGCGCACCCGCGGGGCGCACCGTGATCTGGGGATCGTCGAGGACCAGGACCACGGCCGCCCGCTCGGCCGCCTGCAAGGCCTCGGCGTAGTGGCGCGTGTAGCCGAGCAGGTCCGCGCCCCGCGCGTTGGGGGCTCGCTCGGCGCGGAGCGCGAGATTCGCGACACCCGCAAGCGGCGCCTCTTCGCCCATCACGAGCTGATAGGCCCCGGTCCAGGCGAAGCGCGCCAACGCGCGGCGCGCGAGGAACAGCGCCTCGGTCGAGGCGCGGGCCGACACCAAGGCGACGGCGGCCCCGCCCGCCCCCCGCAGCATCCCCGCCGCCCGCTCGAGTGCTTCGTCCCAGTCCACCGCCCGGGCCGTCCCGTCGGGCTCCCGCACGAGCGGCGCTTCGATGCGGTCGGCGCGGTTCATCCAGCGATAGTTCGCCCGCCCGTGGTCGCACATGAAGTACTGGTTGACGGCGAGGTTCGACCGCGGCCGGAGCCGCACGACCACGCCCTCGCGGGTGTCGATCGTCACGTTGCACCCTTGCGAGCATCCGGTGCACACCGACGCGCTCTTGTCGAGCTCCCAGGCGCGCGCCTTGTGCAGAAAGTCCTTCGAGAGGAGCGATCCCACGGGGCACAGATCGACGACGTTGCCGGCCCACGGATGGTCGAGCCGCGCCTCGGGGTGCACGCCGATGTAGGCGCGGTCCCCCCGCTCCGAGACGTTGAGCACCGGTTCGCGCGCCACGTCCTCCATGAAGCGCACGCAGCGCGTGCACAGGATACAGCGGTTCGGCACATAGAGGACGTCGGGCCCGAAGTCCTCGACGGGATTGAACCGCTTGGCGTAGTCGGGACTGTAGCGCGTCCGGGGGCGACCCTCCTGGAAGGTGAAGTCTTGCAGCTCGCACTCCCCAGCCTGGTCGCAGATGGGACAGTCGAGGGGATGGTTGATCAGGAGGAGCTCAAGCACGCCCATGCGAGCGGCCTTCGCCGCCGCGGTCTGCGTGTGCACCACCATGCCCTCCGCCACGGGCGTCGCGCAGGCGACCTGGAGCTTGGGTGCCTTCTCGACCGCGACGAGGCACATGCGGCAGATCCCGGCGACGGGCAGGCCCGGGTGGTAGCAGTAGTGCGGGACGAGGACGCCGGCCTCCTTCGCCGCCTCGATCACGAGCGTCCCCTTCGGCACGCGGACCGCGACGTCGTCGATCGTGACCCCGACGAGCTCAGGCGCGCTCATGGCTCGCGCCTCTCGGAGCGTGCGCGCCGCGTCATGCGACCATCACCGGGCGCCGGCGGCCGACGATATAGTCCTCGAATTCGCTCCGGAAGCGCTGGATCCCGCTCACGACGGGCGCGGCGCAGGAGTCGGAGAGCACGCAAATCGTCTTGCCGGTCATGTTCTCCGCCAGCTCGAGGAGCAGGTCCAGGTCCTGCATCTTCCCCTGGCCCGCGAGGATGCGCTCGAGGATCTTCGTGGTCCACGCCGTCCCCTCGCGGCACTGCGTGCATTGGGCGCAGGATTCGTGGGCGTAGAACCGCGCGAGGCGCATGATGTGGTAGACCATGTCGGCCGAGTCGTCGAACACGATCACCCCCCCTGATCCCAACAGCGTCCCCTTGGCGACGCATCCCTCGTAGTCGAGGAGGCAGCTCTCCGTCTCGTCCCGGTTGAGCATGGGGACCGAGGAGCCCCCGGGGATGCACGCCTTGAGCGTCCGCCCCGGGGACATCCCGCCCGCCAGCTCGTAGATGAGGTCCTTCAGGGGGAAACCCATGGTGAGCTCGTAGGTCCCCGGTCGCGTGACGTGCCCGCACACCGAGAAAAGCTTCGTGCCAGTGCTCTTGGGACTCGAGAGCGAGAGCGCCTTGTACCACGCGGCACCCCGCGCGATGATGGGCGGGACGGCGGCCAGCGTCTCCACGTTGTTGATCGTCGTCGGCATGCCGAAGACGCCAAACGCTGCGGGAAATGGGGGCTTGATGCGCGGCGTGCCCCGCTTTCCTTCGAGCGAGTTCATCATGGCGGTCTCTTCGCCGCAGATGTAGGCCCCCGCGCCGCGGTGCAGGTGAATCGTGTGCGGCCCCAACACGCCCGCCGCTTTGGCTTCAGTGAGCGCCTGCTGCAGGACGGCGAGGGGTTCGATGAACTCGCCGCGGACATAGATGTAGGCCACGTCGGCCTGGATCGCGTGCATCGCGATGAGCGTGCCTTCGAGCAGCGCGTGGGGCGTCCACCGCATGATCTCGCGGTCTTTGAACGTCCCGGGCTCCGACTCGTCGGCGTTGACGCACAGGTAGTGGGTTTTCGTCTTCTCCTTCGGCATAAAGGTCCACTTGAGGCCGGTCGGGAACCCGGCTCCGCCGCGTCCCCGGAGGCCCGACTCCTTGACGACGTCCGTG
>Ga0307477_10001522_pt1 | contig 19341 bp, 22 predicted proteins | sample atmos_gasesECM2C_FD_203316 | JGI IMG/M metagenome (GOLD analysis project Ga0307477, IMG submission 203316) | Hardwood forest soil microbial communities from Morgan-Monroe State Forest, Indiana, United States - atmos_gasesECM2C_515 | ecosystem: Environmental > Terrestrial > Soil > Temperate...
TAACAGAATGGAGGAAGTGCTCAGGTGAAGTCAACAATATTCTTTGCCCTCTCGTCGGTCGTGTGAACGTATGGCGGAACATCTGACTAGCAAACGGGAAAAATGCTGGTTTTACGCGATCGGGACATGCGGCGGAGGTTTAGGGAAGCCCCGACTGATCTTTGGCTATGCCAAAGTGCGGTGGACCGATGATGGTCATCGAAAGACTCACCACTGCCGAAATCCAACTTCGTCCTCTCCCCCTGGTCACCGAGGCTGCATAACGACTCTCTACCACGAGAAATCTTTGCCTGTGTCAGCGCGCTCAGCCTCTCTACGCCTGGCCATTCCGCAAGCCGCGCCCTTCTCTCTCTCAAGCCTTGTTTCGCTACGAGTTTTGCGCTTTGGTCACCTATTCAACTCCCGCTGTCGTCTGTTGTGCTCTGCCGCACAGCTTCGGCGTATCTCGACAGCGAATGTCCACACAATTGAATTCGCATAAGGCCCGCGTCCGGCGCAACCACAGGCGGCTTCTTTCGAACGTCATACGACCAGAATCTCGCCCAACCGCAATCGGCGGATTTCGTCGTATGGCGAAACTTTCCGATAGCGTTCGGCGAATCTTCGGCTTTACCCTTTCACTAGGTCCGTTCAACGAGGGAGGGAAAATGAGCTCGACCCACAATTCAGGGAGAGTGGCCGGATTCTGGTACCTGCTCCTGAGCGTCATCGCCCCGCTATATACCCAGCAAACTATTCGCCGTCACCTGTCTCAGCGGGATTCGACAAAATCGAAGGGAAAATGGGACCGCGACGTAAATCGCTTCAAGGAACAGTTTCCAGAAGACGATTGGATCGAAAAACGTGATTTAGTGATGGCAGGCTTTCGATACTCAGCGACCTTATCAGCCAATATGACTTATTGCTTAAGAACATCTCGTCCAGTCCGACTCAGAGCCAAGCTGGGTCTCCGGGATCGGCCCAATACTTTCTCCTCTTGGCGTATCTTATGGAGTGCGTTTCATTACTAAGTGCACCTCATCGGGATTCCCTTTAGTAAGAACCTCAACCAGATCTGAAGTAAACCATAACTGCCCACGAAATAAAATTTCTGCCTTTAACCTGTAAGAAAATTGCGGCTTTATGAGGTCCCGATTATAGTTAAGAGCAAAAACAATCGGTACTTGTTGTCCACGCGTTGGGATGATTTCTTCAGCTATGTTCTTTGTCGGTTTCGATTCACCCTCACCTTGCGTAAGTATTAAATGAAGCGTGGTGTCGCGCGGCAACGCAATACGCTCCCGGTATGTGACCGTACCAGACAGAATGCCGTTTGGTCTGTCAAGGAGACTTGCCTTCGACAACGTGTGCGTGCACCCCAGTACAACGAGAGCCATCACTCCCAGTGTACTGACGAAGAATACAGGTCCTCGGACGTAGGATAACCTTAGATACATATCCAATATATTATAGTAATTGACACATAAACTTTATGATTCTATTATTTGCCGCGATAAGTATTCGGAATGCAAAGGAGACGGAAAATGTTGAAAGAATATCTGAGAGTTTCCATACTTTGCCTCCTCACGTTCGTCTTAGCCAGCGCATATGCTTTCACGAACACTGGTTTTGCACAAGATATCGGTGCGCAAGTAAGGTCTTCGGTCCAGAGCTTGGAGACGATTACTACAAAAAAGTCTATCTCTCCCCTTATCGATCCTCACGCAATAGAACTACTCCAAACAAAGTCTGCCGCCGAGGATATCGTACGCAGACTCGATTTTACGAATGCGGAGCGCACGTTTGCACAGAGTATAGCGGATAGAAGCGAACGTCAGATAGAAATAGAAGCTAAGTTGCGACATCCGTCGACACGAATTGTGGGGGGGCGCACGGCAACTTTGAAGAATTTTCAATATCAAGTTGCGCTCGTCTATGCGGGCTATCCAAACGCGCAGTTAGGACAATTCTGTGGCGGTTCTCTCATAGATCCTTCTTGGGTTGTATCAGCAGCGCACTGTGTAAATGCGAATACGCAACCAAACGACATCAGGATATTCCTAGGGTCCGTTCAGCTATCTCATCCCGGGCGGCTCGTTCAAATCGCCAAAAATGGAATCATTCGCAACCAAAGCTTTAATCCAGACACCGAAGAAAATGACATCGTACTTTTGAAGCTCGATTCCCCAATCACCGACTTGCAACCCATCGACATAGCGGATTCAAGCTTGGAAAGCACGATGCTCTCTTTCAGTCGAAATGCGACCATCAGTGGTTGGGGCGACACTCGCGAAGGCGCCAATATGGGTTCCGACATTCTTCTATGGGCTAATGTGCCAGTTATCGATCAGAAAACATGCAGGATCCAATACGCGAAACTACCTCAAGCTGAACGAAAGGCGGTCGCCGACGGGATGCTTTGCGCGGGAAATGGTGCGGCCGACGCGTGTCAAGGGGATAGCGGTGGCCCACTGGTGCTCCGCACTACGGATGGTAAAGTTCACCTGGAGGGTATCGTGGGCTGGGGTGAAGGTTGTGCCAGTCCAAAATATCCAGGCGTCTACACACGGGTGCCGAATTACTCATCATGGATCCGCTCATGTTTAAACGGCGCATGCCAGACGTGAAAGTGTTGAGCGCGAAACGTCAAAAATATTCATGCAAGAAATTTCTTTTTCGATGCGGGTTACGGTTGAATCAAAAAGCCTCAACATTAATAGGACTGTAAGGCAGGAGGCAGTGATGGTTATTGGTAACCGTTTACGCGACGCGCCCAGCCCAACGAGAAGAACAGTTGCGGAGAAAAGGAGATTCAGGTTTGGGGGCGCTTTTAAGGCTTCAGGAAGCATGTGAGGCTCCATTATTTCCGTCTAGAACCCATAGTTTTCATTAACTTAGGATATAACACGGAGAGTTTAGTGGGCGCAACTTGCACGATGGTTTTCGGAGAGAACAACAATAGCCGGATCTTTCAGTGTAGAGGAGGAATTACCCAAGCGCCACGGCCATGTGTTGCAGCAACAAGTAGTCGCTGCCCTGATGCTGATATCTTCAATTGGGTGACAGCAGAATGCGGGAGCCCCTCTCCGTACGGGATCCAATGCGACCCGTCATCTGTTGTTAGCCAAACTCCTGCGTCAGTGGCGACGTAGATGTCACCCGTCGCTGCTGGATCGACGAAGATCGAATTGACGGGAACGTCTTTCAAGTTACCTGTGATATTGATCCACTCAAAGCCACTAGTAGTCTCCACTCGTTTAAAGATATGCCCAAAGCCGGAACCGTAACCAGTTCCGAATCCCATCACGCCGACGTATACAGTATTAGGATCGGAAGGATTCACGGCGACGCTGCTGTACACACGCCCGGTCGGCAGGTTTCCATCACCAATATCCGTCCATACCGGTTGTTGGGCAAAGATGTCCTCGGTCATCCGAATTGCCGAATCGCTTGTTACTGCTATCATTTTGGGGGATTTCGGCACCAGCGTGAGAGCCGTTATATATCCTTGGCCCCCAGTCAGGTCGTCACTAACCGGCCTCCATCCACCACCCGGACACTCAGGTGTGCCCGGGCCGAGCCAAACGCGAAATGTCCCGAGGGCAATTTGAGTCTGGGCCCCGGGAATGATTTCGTAGGGGATGTAGAACGCCTGCCTTTCATTAATTGTTCTATCGTCAACAACGGCCTTCCATTGGCCACCACTTGAATCGGAATAAAAAAGACTGACGCTATAGTTTTCAGCAAAATAGTGATGCTTATCATCCACCCCGGTGTAACCCCCATCACCACCCAAGCTACTAACCCATTGCGAAGTCTTCCCTGGCAAGCTATAAGCTGTGTCGTTATCCTGCGAGCCTCCAAAGTAGCTCCCCGGACGTGCCGGATCGGGGGTGACGCTAACAAACTGAATCGTTCCGATGCTCGAATTAAGATTGCGCCAGTTTCCTCCGGCGTTGATCGTCGCCCAGAGACCGCCATCATTCCCAATGAACCATCGCTGGCTATCGATGAATACTATCGCATGTTGATCGGGATGGACCCAATCCGCGTAGTAAGCGTTAGTCAAATCGGTCCACTGCGTATTTGCGCCATGTGCTGAGCTTGTGCTCCACACATCGATGCCTCCCACGATCAATTCTGAAGAATTGGGGGGCGCCTCCAAGTATTGGTCGTAGAAGCCCTGCCCCCCGAATAATTCGTCTGGCGCTGATACGGGAGCCCAATTATCACCGTGATTTCCGGATTCCACTAAACCAAAATCGTCAGGAGATGGCTGAGAGAGTCGACCACTATTGTCCGAAATCAGAGCCCACAAAACGCCACCCCGTGTGGCAAGGGATGCGCGAGAAAAGTTAGTGTCAGTAATAGCGCCTGTACATTGGAAAGGTGAGCTAACGCGCTCCCACTTCTCATTGCTGCTCGGCCGCCTGTAAATTCCTTTCCCTACTACGGCTGCAAAGTAGATCTTGTTCTTCGAGTCGTAAACCAGATCCGAAACGCCACCCTCATCTAAATCAAGAACCCAGTTCTTGCCTCCATCTTGAGACCTGTAGACTCCTAAGGACACATTCCGTCCATCTGCAAGCGCCGCACTAGTCACAGCGGCAAAGACGAGTTTGGGGTTTTCCGGGCTCACTACAATCTTGGCAATCGCCGCACCTGAAAAATCGTGACCTTGCCCGTCTGTGTAGACAGCTTTTTCCCAAGATTTACCTCCATCCGGAGAACGTAGGATGCCTTCTCCGTAATAGCTATCCGCCGATCCATTGGCCTCACCCGTACCAACATAAACCACCGTGGAGCCACCTTCATTAGATACCGCTATACTGCCAATGGAGAGAGTCACCTGGGAGTCGAAGCTACCTGAGGGGCTGCAATCTGGACTCGTTGAGAGCATTTTCTCGCATTTCCAAACGCCACCGAATGCAGTCCCAACGTAAACGGTATTTCCGCTTTTATCGTTTGGGTCCAATGCTAGGCTGGTTACCCTCCCCGAGACATTGCCCCAACTTGATCCTATCTGAGGTCGGGGACCCACTTCTATCCAACTAGGCTGGTGCGTGCCGGATCGCAGACTCCTTGCTCGTTCATTTTCAGCGAAAGCCTCACGAAGCTTTGCGGCTGGGGTATCCGCTCTACCAAGCGTTCTTGTCCGGGGAGACACTGCCGGATAACGTCGGCCGCTCATGAACCAATCTGCTCGTTGTTCTGGCCTATCAGGTCGGGCAACTTTCGAGTTTGGTTGTGAGGTGATCTTCTTGGGCGGTCGGACCTGTTCCTGGGCGATCGTGTCTGGCGCTGATACAAAACAAATTAAAGACAGTATCAAAACCATACAAGAGAATAGGGAAATTGCTTTTCGTCGCGCCATGTTTAGACACCTCATTCTGCAATCATTGACCCGATAAAAACTTTTACGTTCTTGCCGTCTGGGGTTGACTTCTCAGCCTACTTGGAAGCGGGTGCCTTTTGATAAGTTACTCCAAATGACCAGGCTTTAAAATTGTTCACAGTCTTTTGAGTCATTGATGTGCTGTCAATATAGGTTTGCGATGGACCGAAGGCGCGGGATACTACAATATTGGCTACGCCATTTATTAAGATCCCGACTGAAACTTGCCCTAGATCGTTTTGCACACGGTGTCCGAATCCATAGTCTCTCGCATATCCATGCGAGGTGTAGTCATAGCCGTAGCTCCCCCCGACAAACAGGGCACCTGTATACTTGCTGGATGAAGTAGCTAAGTGGGTGGAATTGTACTGGAGGTAGCCCTCTATGTGTGCACTCGTGTGAGATGGAGGAGAAGTGACACTGATATTGGTCCCGGACTTAAAGTTCTGGATATCAGCGCCTTCCTTGCCTATCACGTCCAGCAAGATACCAAAGTTGTCAGGACTGTTCGGCGTGCTTGCCCCAATTGCAAGCACGGGATACAAAACCGAAACAACAAATGTTCCTCCGTACAGCATGTTTTGAGTAGCTTGCCCGGCGCCGTTGGCCGACAGAGTCGGAACCGTGCCCGAACTAACGGTTGTGGTGCCTGATGATCCCGCTTGGACGTTGGTCCCAACCGTCACTTGCATTCCAGTACGGAAGTTGAGAGTTGCCAAATCGGCCGAAACAGTCGCCGCGCCAGACGCACCGTTGTAAATCGACTTTATTTGGTCGAAATACGAGAACGTACCGTCAGTGCTGTAGAAATTATTGATGTTCGCATCTATGTCCGATCCGAAGTTCATACAGCTCGGCCTCGTCGGGAACAGCCAACACGGGCCAATAAATCCAGCAGAGGCAGGCGCGTACGCCGCTGACGTAGTATTGGAATACGAGCTGGCGTAGCCAGAGGCATCGGTGGCGCGAACGCGATAGGCGTAGGTCTGTTCGGCCATTAATCCTGTGTCACTATAGGTGGTGGTCGGCGAGGTGGCGATTTGCACGAAATTCGAGCATTGCAAACCCTGGCACCGTTCGATGTGGTACCTGGTAATGGTTCCGACAGTCTCCGTTGCCGCCGTCCAGGTAAGGTCGATCTGGGTGTCGCTAGTAGGTGCAGCCGCAAGATTAGAAGGAGCAGTAATGGCCAGCCCGGCAGCTGGCGCAGAAGCAGGCAGAGCCTGTGCCGACGCACTATTGGAATACGAGCTGGGATTGCCGGAGGCACCGGTGGCGCGAACGCGATAGGCGTAGGTCTCTCCGCTCATTAAGCCCGAATCGCGATAGCTTGTGGTCGCCGAAGTGTCGATTTGCGTAAAGATCAAGCAACCTGAACCCTGACACCTTTCAATCTGATACTGGGCGATCGTCCCGCCGATCTCGGTAGCCGCGGTCCACCTGAGGTCGATCTGCGCGTTACCAGAAGGTGTGGCCGTCAGATTAGAAGGAGATGTAGGTGCCACCCCGCCAGCACGCACAGCAACGCCCGCACGCGCAGCACCGTGTGCTGCTGCCGGAGCAGGGGGGATCGCGTGGGATGGCACTCGAACTGACTGCGCTTGGACATAGCTTGGGGCATTTGCGATCACGATGCAGATTGTTCCAAATCGAAATGCGCTTGGAATGTTCACGTGCCTCCCTCTTCGATCCGGCTAAATAAACCGTCACCTATTGATGCGCTGGCTAGGTTGTAACGATCACGAATTTCACGCGTTCTGCAAAAGCTTTCGGGTATATCTAATTAGGTAAGAGACGGCTGGCACATTAACTTGAAAAATGACTATCGTCAATACTTTATTTTATAATTAACCATAAACTAAAATATGGAATTTCAGGGAGTCTCGCGGTCAGAAGGACTTCCACGCGAGGGATAAAACCGCTTTCCAACAGGGCCGCCAGCCGTCGACGACAACACGAGGCAATACGGTTTATTAGATTTTTGATCACTTGACAATAGATTTAAACTGAATACCATCAGCGACTAGTTTTGAGTAAATGAGAATTTTTTGAAGCTTGATGGCTCTCGCTCTATTCACTAAACACTTAAGCCCGGGATCTTTTGGTCGACGAATTCTTCAAAACTTATCGTTGCTGTTGTTCCTTCTCATCGCGGGATGTCCAAAGCACTATTCAACTCCGCTTCCCGTTTTTCCTCAGATATCAGGAAACGCTCTAACAGTACTGCATTGGTATGCCGTCATCTTCGACCAGTATCAGAGTTACCAGAAAAATCTACCTCTTTATGAAAAGGGTAACGAGGTGGCCGGCATCTGCGACGCCGCACACCAATTCGCCAACAGCGCATTGTGTAGCCCTCCTCCTTGTCCCGCCACTCCGCTCCCTTCCCCTGGCTCTGCTCCATACCCACACATCCAAATCTTCGCAGCCACCCGCCCAAGTTTCATCTCCCGTTACGCAAATATTTTCCATTCCGACACACGACCTTGGTTGTGAAGCCGGTGGGGGTAACGGGGCCGAATGGACCTTTGTGCCCGACATATTCTTGCAAGTCTTGCAAACCGAATTCTCGCGGCTCAGTCAAAGCCTTCCGAATGCGAAGGCGGCATTGCTGCAAGGTTGGACTGTCCAGACGAATGAACGGACCAGCACCGGATGCACGAGTTATAGCGCGTGCAATTCGGATGCGTTGATTTGGACGTCGCTCCAAGAGTCCGCATCGGGACAAGGAGGCGGGGACTGCGTCACTGTGTCTCCGCTGGGCGAGGTTCGCGCGACAGCCTGACGCTCAGACATCTGGACGAAAGCCCCTCCCTCAAGTTGCAACCTTATTGGAGCAAGGCAAGGTCATTGCCCTGAATTTTCATGCCAGCATGAACCCAGGGTTGGCACGAGCCATCGGCGTCATGCTCAAGATGGATTTTCAACGGGCCGTCTTGAATCGAATCCCGCATATTGCAAAGAATCCCGGCCAAGAGTGGCGACCCATTGTGTTCATCTGCGATGAATACCAAGAGCTTGCTACGGTCGGAGTCAACGAGCCGAGTGGCGATGAAAAATTCTTCTCTCTGTCGCGCCAAGCAAAGTGCATCCCTTTGGTAGCAACGCAGAGCATCAGTTCGTTGCAATCAACTCTCCCTGGGGAAACCTGGCGAACTTTGCTGCAAACCTTCCGCACGAAGATTTTCCTATCGTTGTCGGACGACTTCTCGGCGAAGATTGCTAGTGAACTATGCGGTCAGGAGGAAAAGTGGCGGGTCAATTACAACATATCCGAGAGTGGCCACGATTCGAGAGTCAGCTATCTAACCGGCAAACCGCTTGCTGACAAAGCCCACATCAGCACTTCCAAGACCTACAGCCAGCAGCGCGACTACAGGTTCGATATGAAGACGTTCACGGAACTAAAGAACGCACAATCCATCACGCTGGCTTACGACGGGCTCAACCCGCTGCCGCCCATGTTTTGCTACCTCAAGCCCTACCTCAATGATGTCAACAAATCTTATTTTCGCCAGCTCGCGGACGGACAACTCTGATGAATGGATTCGAGCTGATTATCCCGTTTCTCCGCCCGATCCAGCATCTCATCTTGGACCCGGACATCAGCGAAATCATGGTCAACGGGCCGGAGCGTATCTTCATTGAAAAAGCCGGCTACCTTCAAGCGGTACCCGGAGCGAAACTCACACCCGAATCCCTTATCGTGGCTGTCAAAAACATTGCAAGACGATTGGGCGACGATATTTCGGAAGCCAAACCAATCCTTGACTCCCGTCTGCCGGACGGAAGCCGTGTTGCCGCCGTCATTCCACCTTGCAGTATTCATGGTGTGGCTCTGACAATTCGAAAGTTCAACTCTCATAGATTCAAGATGAAAGACCTCATTGACGTGGGGACCCTGACCACTGAACTCTCTGCGCAGATGGAAGAGTATGTTGCGAAGCGCAAGAACATCCTCATCTGTGGGGAACATCTAGTGGGAAGACGACTCTTGCCAATCTATTGATGGAATTTATTCCCAGCCACGAGCGCATTGTGTTGATTGAGGACACGGCAGAGATCCAAATTCGTAAAGACAATGTCCTTCGATTCGAGGCCCGCCGTGACCAGAACGGTCTGCCGGCTGTGACCATCCGCGATCTTCTGAAAGCAACCCTACGTCATCGGCCAGATCGGATCATCGTAGGGGAGATTCGCGGCGGCGAGGCCTTCGACATGTTGCAGCTCCTAAACACCGGGCATAGCGGTACCCTTTCTACCGTTCATGCCAACTCAGCAGCCCAGGGTATCTCAAGATTCACCACGTGTGTGCTGCAGAGCGGCGTCGAAATGCCGTACCGCGCCATCAAGATGAATATCGCCGACTCACTCAACATCATCGTCCAGATAGAGCGTCGTCCGGGTATTCGCTTTGTCTCCCAAGTGCTTGAAATTTGCGGGTACCATGCAGAAACCGATCAGTATGACCTTGAAGAGGTATTTGCAGTGGACAAGAATTTGCTTGCGTCTTATGCTAGTTTAGGCATAAAATCATGACATCTCCTGGTCCCGGCATTAAGCCGGTCATTTGGATTGGGAGCGCAAAGTCGGATCTATCCGCTTTTCCTGAAGAGGTCAAGGATTCCATCGGGTTTGGGCTTTACGTGGCACAGCAGGGCGGAAAGCACCCCGATGCGAAACCGCTCAAGGGTTTTGCCGGGGCGAGAGTGTTAGAAATTATCGAAGACTACGACGGCGACACATATCGTGCCGTTTACACGGTCCGGTTGGCTGGTCGAGTGTATGTCTTACACAGTTTCCAGAAGAAGTCTAAGAGTGGGATCTCAACACCAAAGCCCGAAGTCAACTTGATCAAGTCCCGTCTCAAGCGAGCTGAAGAAGAACACCGCGCTTGGCTAAACCAGCAGATAGGAATTAAGGGGCATGGCTAAAGCAATCGAAGTCGAGGAAGGGAGTGGCAATGTCTTCGCCGACATCGGCCTGCGAAACCCCGAGGAACGCCTCGCGAAGGCTGATCTTGCTATTCGTATTGCCAGCGTAGTTCGTACACGGCGACTCACCCAGACCGCGGCAGCCAGAATCTTGAAGATCGACCAACCAAAGATTTCCCGCCTATTGCGAGGGCAACTTTCCGGCTTCTCTACCGAACGACTCATGCAGTTCCTCACCTTACTTGGCCGGGATGTTGAAATCGTCATAAAGCGTGCACCGCGTTCGCGCCGTCAAGGACAGGTTCGGGTGGTAGCCATCGCTTGAGCAGGAACTGCTAACAAACCGAGTCCGGAAGAGCATCCCTGCATTCACGTTTTACGGTATCCATCCCAACGACCATCGTGTTCGCTCTCATTAGGGGATTGGCCTTCCGAGTTGAATAGCAACTATTCCGGTCGGTGGCTGGCTCGCTGCACATGCATTTTGAACTTGTTGAGCTAAAGGTGAAGGAACGGGTCAGTTCGAAGGAACTGCGTGGCCGCACGGGCGCGTTTCCCGGCCGCGAGATCGATTTGAGGTACTTAGTTCTCAAGGCGGGCAGAGAAGTGGCGTTCCTGTGGTACGACTTGTTTCCCACAGATTTCTACGTAGTGCTCTACGAGATGTACGTTGCAAAGCGATTTCGAGGACAAGGAATTGGGTCGGAGCTATTACTCCGTACCGAAGATTTGGCGATGAAACGCGTTTATAAGCGTGTTCTTGTTCGCCCCATGCCCTTGTCCGATGGCATCGGCAGAGAAAGGCTCATCGGGTGGTACGAGCGCCATGGGTTTCGGGAGATGCAGGATCAACCAGGAATCTATGTCAAAGATTTCTCTTTGGGATCGTCGGGATAACAGGTTTCCGGGCTTCGGAGCCAGCCTTCGGCGCCATTTTTTCTAAGCATCGTATCATCTGCTACATATGAAGAACGCCCTACCCAGCACGATTCGCACATTACCGCTTGACATTCTTTTGACACAACACTATTGTTGTGTTGGCAACTCAATGATACCGGAGTGCGACAGCTCTGGGAACCTACCGCCGGGCATCCATTGCGCGACCTGGGCAGAACTGGAAGTTCGCTTTGGAACCGATGCCCACCGGAAGCGCCTCTTGGCTGGCCTGAAACTCGCGCTCCAATCATTGAAAATTGCCGGTTGTGAAACAGCGTTTGTCGATGGCAGCTTCGTCTCACAAAGTGACTTTCCGGCTGACTTCGATGTTTGCTGGGATATGACTCATGTGGATCTCCCGACCCTCTACGCAGCAGAACCCGTACTTTTTGATTTTCGGAATCGACGCGCAGCGCAAAAGGCCAAGTTCTCAGGAGAACTGTTTCCTTCGCAGCAACCGGCAAACAGTCTCGGGCAAACCTTTCTGGATTTTTTCCAGCAGGACAAGAACACTGGGCAGCCAAAGGGCATCGTTGCCGTTGACCTGGGGAGCCTCCAATGATTCGAAATGAACGTCAGTACAAGATTACGAAGTCGCAAGCGGAAGGTTTTCGAAGATCTTACGACCAACTTCAAAATGCGACGCTTAGCGACACTCAATCCGCCGAATACGTTCGTTGGAAAATTCAACGGGATGCCGTCGCAAGCCAGTTGGAGGAGCTTGACGAAGACATTCGGGAATATGAAGCCCTGCAGGGCGATACCCCCACTCCTATTGAAATCGGCTCCATTGATGAGTTCCCAAGAGTCCTAATTCAGGGCCGCATTGCGGCAGGGCTGACACAGAGAGCGTTGGCCACAAAACTCGGTTTGAAAGAGCAGCAAATCCAGCGATATGAATCAACTGACTACCAAGGTGCGAGCTTTGACCGCATTCAACAGATTGTGAAGGCGCTGGGCCTACGCGTTCGCCAGGAAGTCTTTTTCCCGGATGAGCCCATTACCGCTGAGTCTATCGTTCAAAAACTTGGAGAGTTGGGATTAGAGAGGAACTTCGTCGTAAACCGAATGATTCCTGAACGGCTGCGCACTGCTATGGAACGTGGCGAGTCCACGAATGTGCAGGAGAACCTAGCTATCCAATGGGCCGGTTCTATTGCAAGAGTTTTCCGAATTGACGCGCAAACTCTTCTCAGTGCCGCGCCCTTGCAAATTAACGAATCAGCGCTTGCAGCGGGTAGGTTCAAACTCCCGGCCAATTACTCAAAAGCGAAATTCGCGGCTTATACAGTTTATGCGCACTATCTGGCTCTGCTCGTCCTGCATGCAACGCCCGATCTTGTGACAAGTCCGATACCGGCATCCTGGAAACACGTGCGGCGCCAGATACTTGCTAAGTACGGTGAACTAAGTCTTACTAGTATCATTGGGTATTGTTGGGATATAGGAATTCCCGTTCTTCCCTTAAGCGATCCGGGGGTGTTCCACGGCGCTACCTGGCGAGTTCAATTTCGAAATGTTGTTGTCGTGAAGCAACGAACCACTTCAGAGGCGCGTTGGATGACCGACATTCTTCATGAACTTTGGCACGCGGCTCAAAGCCCGGAACTTCCCGAGAGTGGCGTCATTGAACTCGATCCGCGTTCAGAAGCCTATACACAGTCAGTCGACGAGGAGATCGCGACTGATTTTGCAGCCGACGTTCTTCTAAACGGAAAGGCTGAGGAACTCGCTGAAGAGTGTGCGGCTGTCTGTAATCGTCGAATGGAATGGTTGAAGAATACGGTCCAGAAGGTCGCGACCCGAAACGCGGTTCGCGAAGACGTCCTTGCCAATTATTTGGCTTACCGACTCAAGATGGAAGGTCAGGATTGGTGGGCGACGGCAACCTCAATGCAGCGAACACGTCAAGACGCCTGGCAACTCGTACGAGAACCAATCCTGCTCCGGACAGATTGGAATCGGCTTTCACCGCCGGATCGTGAGCTTCTTCAGAGGAGTTTGCAGCCGAAGGAGTAAGACTGTGTCACCAGCACGAGATGTTCCCTCGAAGCAACTACCAATCGAAGGCGTGGCCGACTCGACAAGTTCGGCGTATGTCGCCTCTGTATTTGATTTGACTGAGGAAAAGGTCGAACAACTGAAACGTGTCAAACCTAAACTGCTCGGCATCAGATGCCGACGGACTGAGTGCGGGCAGGGATTGCACTGTTTTGACGCAGTGAAAGCCAGGCCAAAGTTCGAAAGAGGCAAGTGCCAAGAGTGTGGGATGGATCTAGTGAAATGGGATGAAGTGTGGTTGCGCGATACGCGTGACGTTGACAAAAAGTTCGCATTTTTCGAGCGGGAATGGATTCGCCATTTCTTCTTCCACGTACCGACAACCCCACGGATCCGCAAGTATGCCCACAAGCACGGCTTGGAAGGCCTCGGGCGAATCCTTCAGGACCAATTGCGGAACAAGAAAATGCTCAACTACATCCCGGCCCTCGACAGTACGCAAACCAAGATGTTGGACGGAACGATTGTTCATTGGGCGCGACACGCCGTTGGATGTTGCTGCAGAAGGTGTATGACGTATTGGCATAATGTTCCTTTTGACCATGAGCTCACTGACGAGGACATCGACTACTTTAAGGAATTAGTTGTTAAATTCATAGCTAAGCGAATCCCGGATCTGGGCACGGGGCCATCTTAACGCCGTCAAGTGAACCAAAAATCAGGAACGAGCCTGGGAGGACGAGAGGGCAATGCCAATTCTTGACAGTAAACGAATAGAGGACCTTGTCAATGAAGGCAAGCTGATTCGCAATCCCCTCCGCAAGCCCGGCGGGGCTCTTGCCGTCGAAGCGGCAAGTTATGATCTTCGAGTCGGCATAGTTCTCTGGAAGGAACGCGGTTCAAATCAGCTTAGAGTCGAGCATTTCGACGAACTCAAGGAGCAACAGCCGATCACCCTGCAGCCAGGTCAAATGGTATTTGTAATCACTCATGAGGAGTTGCAACTTCCACCATCAGTGTCAGGAACGGTTTATTCTCGCAACAGACTCCAAAAAGAAAATATTCTAGCGCTCAATGCAGGTCACGTGGACCCGCGCTTCGATGGACCGATAATAATCAGGCTAATCAATCTCGGAGCACAACCATGGCCGCTGCGCCTAGGAGACGCCGTATTTACCGTTGTGTTCCACACCGTACAATGCGATGAAGAGGTTAAGGACCTAGATCGAAGGACCAAGGATCAAACCCTCGAAACAGCTATGCGCACAGCCGCCAATGCTTTCAGCAACCCATTCCACGACCTGTACAAAGACGAAATCACCCGGCAGCTCAATGATCATTACTCGAAAGCCGAAAATAGCCTTCGCACTGCTCTGGCAAAGGAGTTCTTCCGGAAAGACGACGTTGAGATCTTTATCTTCAAAGTTGCTGCTGTAGTCGTCGCTGGTGTTTTTCTCCTGACGAGGATACCTTGGGAGAAGGTATGGAATGCAATAAAGTTCCTCCTTAATTTTTGCTAGACGGTATATGACACAGACCCTCAAACTCATTGACACTGCACAATTCTCGGAACAATTGCGGCGGCGTGGCATCAACGTTGCTGAAAAAAAAATCCTCATCACACGATTCTTTGGCAGCAAGCAGGAAACCGACTTCACTGTGCCAGCGAATTGCTCCGGCTTCGGTCGAATTCACCACTTTAGACGCCAGGCGCTGCCGGATTGGCTTCCAAATCCGCTTCCAGTTGACCCGGCAGCCAAAGCCCTTAAGTTAGGGCAATTAGATGAGATCGAGGTTCAAGTTTTTCAAAACGCGATCTGCAGCTGGAGATGCTGGTACTGCTTTGTCGATTTTGATTTACTGTCGGCGAACCCGAAGTTCTCAGAGTTCAAAACCGCAGACCAACTGATAGACCTCTACCTTTCCGAGAGTGTTCGTCCACGAGTAATTGATCTTTCAGGTGGCCAGCCTGACCTCGTTCCAGAATGGAGCGTGTGGTTCATGGAAGGGCTCGCAAATCGTGGAATCCAAGATCACGTCTATGTCTGGTCCGACGATAACTTGAGCAACGACTACTTGTGGAGATATTTGTCATCGGACCAGATAGCGCGCCTTGCGCGTTCTCCAAACTATGGCAGGGTCGGGTGTTTCAAAGGTTTTGACGAACACTCCTTTTCGTTCAACACGAAAGCAGCCCCTGAGCTATTTGCTCAGCAGTTTGCCTTGATGCGACGTCTAGTCCGCGCAGGGTTTGACGTATACGGATATGCGACCTTTACGACAGACGATGACAGCCATTTGCATGTAAGAATGGCAAACTTCGTAGACCAGCTGCAGGAGCGCGTGCACCCGCTATTTCCGTTACGCACGGTACCGCTAAAAATCGTTCCTTTCGCCCCGACAGTTGACCGTGTCGATTGGCCGCAAAAAATAGCGTTCACCCTACAGCAGACCGCAGTGACCGCGTGGACGGAGGAACTACACAAGAGGTTTTCGAGCGAGCAGCTCGGGGAGCGAATCACTGAGCACAACATTAGTGAGGGCTAACTATAGTGAATGACCGCCCCCAAACGGAGCCTGGGTACGACGCCCGCCTTGGACTGCACTTGCTGAAACTACTGAAAGACGGACCCAGAGATCTTCGATTTCTGGTCGGTCAAGCTCTCGGAGCCTACCCCACCGACGTGCTCTGCAACCTCCAGGAGCTGCAACGTGCAGGAAAGGCTAAGGAAATTGACAAGGGTGTTTGGACTTCCGTCGCCCCCGCGGCTCAGGGTGATCACACTCAACTGGCGACATCTGAATTGTTGCATGAGGAGGATTCAGACTTTCCAGAGCCACATCCGTTGGATTTTGATTGGCGGTTTGGTGGGCGTGCGCTAGAGCATCTTGAGAACAGGATAGAGAGTTCTTTAGCAAAAAGCATAGCTGTGCTGGGTGCACCTACTCTTTTCAAATATCTTCGTGAACACCATAAAGCGGCTCACCTTTTTGACAGGAACGAGCAAATTATCTCGTTCCTGAGACAAGCCGGGTACAATGAGGTGACTCAATGCGATCTCTTTCGGTATTCTGGCCACACTCATTTCGATTGCGTGATCGCGGACCCGCCGTGGTACTTGGATCATTATCGGGCTTTCATCGAGGCGGCGAGACGCATGCTTGTGCCTGGGCGAAACTTACTTCTCAGTGTCCTTCCGCCCCTTACCAGACCCTCTGCCGAAAACGACCGCTTAGCAATAGTAGATTTTGCCTCGGAGCGAGGTTTTGATCTTCTTAGGACGGAACCAGGTTTACTCGCGTATCTTTCCCCCCCGTTTGAACTCGAAGCACTCAAGAGTGATGGGTTGAACGTATCGGCTTGGAGGTCGGGCGATCTCTATACCTTTGCTCTTTCCAATCGCGAGGTGTCGAAATACAAGCCAGAGCATACGGACCAAGAACAGCTTTGGCGAACGTTTACAGTCGGCCGCACTGTGGTTAAAGTGAAATGGGATGGCACTCACTTGACTGGCAATTTCGACTTCAGCAATGTGTCTGAAATGCACGATATCCGCCTGCGCTCCGTTTCCAGAAGGTCTCCGGTTCGATCGAGTATTAATCTTTGGACATCCCGGAACATTGCACTGCATGTTTCCAGGCCCGATCTTACGTGTGCTGCACTACAGCTCTTAGTCGAAGGTCACCACAGTGCCGACGTTGCAAATGCTTTGAAGGGGGTGGAACAGTTGAGCTCGATTGAAGTCGACCGGTTACTTCATCTTTTGGCTATACTCGTAAAAGAGTCTAGAAACTAGACGATGGCCTCCACCTCTACTTCTTGGGTCGACGCCTTGCTTCTGCAACTTCAACGGACGATTGCAGGCACTCCTCTATTCAATACTTTTGACGGTATCCTGGCGAACACGCTTACGAACGGCATTCATTTGGCCGTCTTTGTCGAACCCTATTTGAGATTCGTCCTCGAAGGCAAGAAGACAGTTGAGTCCCGCTTCAGTCTCAATCGCCACGCGCCCTACGAACAGGTTCATAGCGGAGACCTCTTGGTCCTCAAGAAATCGAGTGGCCCGATTTGCGGACTCTGCAGAGTATCGAATGTCTGGTACTACCGCCTGGATCCCTCCAGTTGGGCCGAGATAGAAGAGCACGCCGCTGCCCTATGCATGGATGAGTCTCCGTTTTGGGCGAAGAAACGCAAGGCGTCCTTCGCGACATTGATGCGTCTCGAAAAAGTCATGCCGATCTCCGATATCCCGATTAACAAGGTCGATCCGCGAGGTTGGGTGGTTCTGAAAGACGCCAAGCGCCAGGCCAGTTTGATTTGACCCTCATGCACTGCATAATTCTTTTCGCAGGCCTCAGCAAGTCTGGCAAGACAACGCTTGCAAAGAAGCTGGCTGAGTCGCTACGTATGCCCTTCTCTAGTTTTGGCGACTATGTTCGAAAAGAAGCTCAGCACAGAGGGTTCACTGATTCTGCTTCCCGGCAACTTCAAGAGTTAGGCTTGGAAATGGTCAAAAAAGACATTGAGGGTTTTTGCAAAGGTGTGCTCGAAGAAGGTGGGTATTTGGTTGGACGTGGACTCATAATCGACGGAATTCGCCACATGGACGCATTGGCGGCAATCAAGACCCTGGCACCTGGACAACCCGTCAAACTTGTCTATCTTGAGAGTTCTATGGCAGACCGCATGAAACGAAGCTCTCTCAGCGCGCGTGAACTGCAGGAGATCGATTCACACCCAGTCGAGTCCGATAGAATCCTTTTGAAATCGGCCGCGGACCTCGTGCTCAGCACGTCAGCGGAGACCGATGAGTGTTTCGAGGCCCTGCTAACGTGGACGACGCAGAATTGCAAGTGATGATCCAGTCTAATCTGCCGGGCGCGCTTCATGCGCGCGAGGATATTCTTAGAACATCACCCGCAGACAGAAACTCCTCTGCGGAAATTCGATACGCTCGGGCCACGCGAGCCGACCGCCGCGCTCGCGCGACCCGTTCACGGGCCAGACTCGGGCTCATTCCTGTTGCCCGCAGGAAAAAGTATACCAGCGCAGGACTTCGCCGATACCCGTGGTGGCACATCACGAAGATCTTGGTTTTTGGGACACGCATAACATTTCTATAGAAAGATAACGCACGTCTGTAGAATCTCGCCGGACGAGGTTTCAAATCATCTCTGTGTGCTAGCCAGAGATTCGGAAAAGCCGTTATGAACTCATTCTGATGGCGACGCAGGTTGATAACGTGTGTTACGCCCTCCGCTCGCAAATTCTCAACATGGCCCCACGATGTGATTGCGCTTCCAAATGCCAACCGCTCAATTACAAAAAACGCTTTCATCGGTGGAATTTCACTTCCACTCAAATCAAGATTCGCTGCGCCCCTCCTTAGGCCTGCAGCCACAACGTCGAGAGGCATTCGCAGCTGGGCAACCCCGTGAGCTCACCGTATGGGCAAGGGCTTGTCCTTACCAAGCCCTATAAGGAACTGTGGACAGACGAACCACAGGAGTCCGAGCGAGCCCAGCAATGTCCAATAGATGCGACAACGATTGGCGGGAGAGGTCCTTGTGGGGTGTGGGTCCAACAATTACGTGTTCCAATTCCATCTTTCCGCTATTGTTCAGCAAGCTAAACTCTCGATACGGAATAAGCATCGACTTTCCTGACCTAAATAACACCCCTTCCTCGTATCTTAGAGATCCTTGCGGCGCGGAGTGACTAATCAGCCTCCACTCCTTTTCCTCAACGAAGGAAGGGTGCTTCAACAGAGGAGCGATCTTCACAAGGTTCGCATAAAACCAATAAAGAGCTGTTTGCGCATCGGACCGCCCTACCTTGCCCCGCACGATGGCCACTAGCTTCTCGATGGCATTACTGTGCACTTCATTATCGTAGTTGCACCGTCGCAATTCATAGTTCTGCTTCTCAGCACAGTTTTTCAAGTGTTCATACTCGAATCCAAGACTGAACCCGATACCGTTATGTGTATACGCACGCCACTGACTTAGTGAATCGCCGCGTTCCGAGAACGATCCAACAAAAAGGGTCATCTTTTCCAGTCGGCGCAGCCCTCTCAGCACCTCGTTGTATAT
>Ga0307477_10001524_pt1 | contig 19334 bp, 16 predicted proteins | sample atmos_gasesECM2C_FD_203316 | JGI IMG/M metagenome (GOLD analysis project Ga0307477, IMG submission 203316) | Hardwood forest soil microbial communities from Morgan-Monroe State Forest, Indiana, United States - atmos_gasesECM2C_515 | ecosystem: Environmental > Terrestrial > Soil > Temperate...
TTAGATATCGCCGCAGCGGGCCAAGTGCGGCGAGCACGCGGCTCACGTTGAAATCGACGATTCGCACCGGCGGAAATATGTCCTGGCTGACGACGCCTGTGCCGTTGGTCGTGCAGATGTCGACATCATAACCGCGCCCCGCGAAAGCGTTCGCAAGAATCGCGGTCTTTCGTTCGGCGCCGCCCAGCTCGAGCGTGGGACAAAAAAATGCAATTTGCGAATTCATTCCCGACACGAAAGAAATGGTCCTCGAAACAATTATCAGCTCTTATCAGCTCAATTCCACGATGCTCAAGATTGCAGCAGTCACCTGCTCGACATCGAAACGCCTTCGGGCGAGGTTCAAGCTCGCCTCGCCCATAGCCTCGAGCGCTTGTGGCGACAGCGACAACATCTCGAATGCCGCTTCTGCCAAGGCTTTCGGATCTCTGGCCGGAACCAGCCGGCCATTGGCGCGCGCGTGACCAATGGTTTCGCGGCAACCGGGAACATCCGTCGTGATGATCGGACGCCCCATTGCCATTGCCTCCAGAACAGTGCGTGGCGTGCCTTCACGGTAGGAAGGCAGCATGTAGACATGACAACGAGCGATATGGGGCCTGACGTCTGCGACCGCTCCCCTGTATTCGATTGTGCCCTCTCCCACGCAAACATCGAGCTCGCCGAGCGCAACTGCATCCGGGCTAGGATCCAGTGGGCCGATCAGTACAAAGCGGGCGTCGGGATTACTTCGTTTGACAATCCTTGCCGCTTCGATGAACTCGAATACACCCTTATCCCGCAACAGCCGCGCAATCATCAAAAATGTGATGGGGCCCGGAGGAAAATTCGCTTTCGAATAATGAGTCAGATCGACACCCGAGCCACCGACGCAGTATGTGCGAGCGTCAGGTTTCAAAATGTGCCTCCGGAAAAATGCTTCATCATCGGAATTTTGGAAAATTACAGCGGCGGCATATCTCAGCGCGAGCCGATAAAGTATCGTCGCGGCGGACTGCGCGAGACGGCGTTTAGCTTCACGTCCATCGATAAAAGCATAACCAAGACCGGTGATCATGGCATAGCGCGATGGTACGCCTGCCAAACGCGCGGCGATCAGACCATAAGTATTTGGCTTTATCGTATAGCTGAGAAAGAGATCGGGCTTGGCGGCACGCATCAATAGGAAGAGGGAGCGAAGTGACATCACATCGGCAAGCGGGTTCATTCCGGCGCGAGCAAGGCTAACGACTTGGTATTCGGCTCCCCAAATCTTTAGCGCCGCCGAAACATCGGCGTCGTAATTGCCTGCAACCGCCGTAACTCTATGGCCACGCCTGAGCATTTCCCTTATGAGCGGACCTCGAAAATTGATAAAGGACTGCGCGAGGCCGCCCAGCATTAAGACGTGGCGCGACCCGGCCGGCGCTTTCGTCGCTATATACGCGGCGGGTATGTTCTTACGCATTTGATTGGCGATTACCGGGACTCATAAATCAATCAAGCTTAGTGTAGAATTCCTATATGCATCCAGCGCCTGAATAATCGACGGTCGAGTTGAAACGGTTTTTTGACGTCTTTGCCACCACGATTCTACTGGTGTTGCTGTCGCCAGTACTGATCGTCGTAGCGTTCGCTGTTCGTATAACGACCGGAACGCCGATACTATTCCGCCAATTGCGTCCCGGACTGGGTGGAAAGCCGTTCGTAATCGTCAAGTTCAGAACCATGGCGAACGCTTCGCCGCTTGCTGCGCTGGATGATGAGCGGCGGCTCACCGGGTTGGGCAAATTCCTGCGCTCGACGAGTATCGACGAATTGCCGGAGCTTTGGAACGTTCTCAAGGGCGATATGAGCCTTGTTGGGCCGCGCCCGCTGATGATGGAATATTTATCGCGCTATTCGCCCGAGCAAGCCAGGCGTCACGAGGTGCGGCCGGGAATTACCGGCTGGGCACAGATTAACGGACGGAACGCAATTACCTGGGAAGAAAAATTCAGGCTCGATGTTTGGTACGTCGATCACCGCTCGTTCTTTCTCGATATGCGCATATTGCTTATAACGATTTGGCGTGTGCTGTCGCGCCACGGAATCTCTTCCGAGGGACACGCTACGATGCCCCCATTTGAGGGATTCTGAGCGAACAGGAGGAGTTGGGCACTTGGCACGGATATTCTTATCTCCTCCCCACATGTCCGGACGAGAACTCGACTACGTTCACGAAGCATTTGACTCCAATTACGTTGCTCCTGCCGGGCCGCAAATCGAAAAATTCGAATCCGAATTCTCCGATGCGACGGGCATTCCGCACTGTGCTGCGCTTTCCTCCGGTACCGCAGCCATTCATCTGGCTTTGCGCTGCCTGAACGTTTCTGCCGGCGATGCGATTTGGGCGTCGACTCTCACGTTCATCGGGAGCATTGCCCCTGCAATTTATCAAGGCGCTATCCCGGTTTTCTTCGATTGCGATGCCTCCTGGACATTGGATCCAGCGCTGCTCAATGACTATCTCAGTCGCGCGGTTCAGCAGGGAAATTTGCCCAAAGCCGTGATTCCAACCGATATCTACGGACAGCCTTGCGATCTCGATGCAATCACAGCGATCTGTGATCGCTACGACGTACCGGTGATCTGCGACAGTGCAGAGGCCGTGGGCGCTCGTTACAAGGACAGGCACGCTGGTGATGGCGCTTGGGCGGCTGCATTCTCCTTTAATGGCAATAAAATCATCACCACTTCGGGCGGAGGAATGTTGGCGTCACACGATGGCAGCTTAATCGCAAGAGTGCGCTATTTGGCCCAGGCTGCGCGTCAGCCCGTTATTCACTACGAACACACGGAAGTTGGATATAATTATCGACTCAGCAATATTTCCGCTGCGATTGGAAGGGGGCAACTGGAAGTTCTTTCAGCCCGCGTAGAGCGCAGGCGCGAAATTTTTGAGCTGTATAAGCAGTTTCTCAAGGATGTCCCGGGCATTTCGTTCATGCCGGAAGCCTCTTATGGCCGGTCCACCCGCTGGCTCACAATTGTCCTCATAGATAAACCTGAGTTGGGCGTAGACCGAGAATCGGTGCGATTGGCGTTAGAACGAGAAAACATCGAGGCCCGGCCAGTTTGGAAACCCATGCACATGCAACCGGCCTTTAAAGATGCTCGCTGCGTCGGGGGCGCCGTCTCACAGCACCTTTTTGAGCAAGGTCTCTGCTTGCCGTCCGGGACGCAGATGAGCGATAGCGATGTTAGCCGCGTAGCAGCCATCATCCAGCGTTCTGCAAAACACCGATAGATCCAGGCGGTTCCTCCGAAAGACCTGGGCATCCCGGAGCGCGGCCGAAGCAGTTCAAGCCGTAATTGTCATATAAATAACATCATAATTAATGCTAATGCATCATTACGGCGTTCTTCTAAAAACGCAATGTGCGGTATATACCTCCCTGGGCTCGAGTTCCTTCTCCGTACCCTTGTCTCAGCCAGAGCAGAGTAGCGGGAGAAAGAGTTCGTTATTCCTAAGTAGACGGCAGGGGGGAATGAGAACTGGTGAGGCTGGTCTTGCCCGCGAGAGTTCGCGAGTACGCGTGGGCTCGTCTGCGTATTTGGGAGCGCGCCAACGCGAATATATCGCGTCGTCACAAAGGCACGTCGGTGTACCGTCGCCGGCAGGTTCGTCACGCCCTTGCCGGAGCGGGCATGACAACGTGTTTTTCCGTTTGATCGGAAAACGTCTTAGCCGAGTGTTGTTCGCGGCGCTGCTCGGAGTGTTCGCCGGCAGTGAAGCCGTTTTCGCACAAGGGGTTTTCGACCGTCCGCGGCCTGACTACGACCCCATCGGCGTTCCAGCCGGTGGTTTTCGGATTTTCCCAACCCTCGATGTGGGCCTTTTCCAAGACGATAATGTCTACCGGACGCAAACGAACACGCGGGAGGATATTTTTGTCGAAGTCGCACCCGCCATCGCGGTTCGCTCGCAATGGGCGGTGCACATGCTGAATATCGCCGCAAACTTGCAGCGTTACGTTTACCGCAACCTGAGCAGCGAAAGCCAAACCAACTGGTTTGCGGGCGGGGACGGCAGGCTCGACATTCTGCGTGGAATATACTTTACCGGGGCGGGCGATTATGCCGAGTTGCACGAGCCCCGGACCTCGCCGGATCTTCCCGGTTTTGCCGCGAAACCAACCGAGTACGCAAATCCGCACGGCCAGGGGGCGCTCACCTACCATCCTTTTCGCGTGGGTATCGAGGCCGGCGGCATTTTCGATCGCTTTCAGTATCAGGACACACCACTGGTCGGTGGCACATTTCTTCATAACAAGGACCGCGATCGCGAAATTTATCAAGCGTACGCCAAACTGAGCTATGATTTTTCGCCGGGTTACGCCGTTTTTGTGCGCGGAACTTACGATCAGTGGAAATACGATCTCAAGGCCGATCGAACGGGCGTTGACCGCGACTCCGACGGAGAACATTTTGACGCGGGTTTGAGCTTACAAGTCACGCAGCTGGTACGCGGCGAAATTTTCGGCGGTTATTTGGACCAGCATTACAAAGCGCCGCTGATCAATATTTCGGGCCCGGGCTACGGCTCGACGCTGGATTGGTATCCTCTCGAAGTCCTTACCATCCATCTCATCGCTTCTCGCACGCAGAACGCCACTACGATCACCGGCGCATCGGCCACCGATGACCAACATGTCGGCGTTGGCCTCGACTATGAGCTCGCTCGTGATTTCCTCGTGCAAACGACCGCGGGCTATACCCACAGCGCCTTCAGCGGCACCACGCGGATAGACAAATACTCGGATGCCGGCGTCGGATTGACCTGGCTTGTTAATCGCCTCATCAGCGTTAGCGGCAGATATGCGTACAGCCGGAGGGACTCTTCACTGGCTGGACAGAATTTCGCCGACAACGTTTTTTCGATCAGAATAGGGTTTCATCCCTAGAGGAAATTCGGTTTGTTGACATGAATAGCCGAAGATCAACCAGTAGAAGCGGTGCGTAGGTGACCCCATGAATCTGCAACGGAAACCATCTGCTTTCGAAGGCAATGCCCTGGACGGAGATGCGGGAAACGAACCGCATAACGAGACAGTTTTTGATCTCGCCGATTTCATCAGGGTCGTACGGGTGCGCAAACGCGTCATCATCGGCACAGCAATTATGATCGTTGCCGTGAGTGCACTGGTCTTATTTCAGATGACGCGGTTGTACACCGCCGGCGCCGTGGTCATGCTCGATCAGCAGAAGAATAAGGTCGTGGATATCGACGCTGTGCTCTCGGGGCTGCCTACCGATCCCTCATCAATAGAAAATCAGGTGCAAATCCTGACGTCCCGTAATCTCTTAGGACGGGTGATCGATAAGCTTCATCTTGAACAGGATTCGGAGTTCAGTGCCGCGCCGAAAACCATTCTGACGACTTTGACTTCGAATGTGCGCCAGAATATGCCAGCATCGTTGGCCAAAATCGTTCCCGTGCAGTGGTATACAGAGCCTATCTCCCTCATAAGCGACGAGCAAAAAGCTCAGGCCGTCAGAAACCTTGTTATCGACCGCCTTCTCGCCAAGTTGACAGTTACGGCTCAAGGGCGTTCAACCGCAATCAAAATCGGCTGTGATTCGATTTCGCCGGTAAAAGCAGCGCAAATCTGCAACGCGATTGCAGATTTCTATGTTGAAGATCAGTTGAACGCCAAATTCGAAGCGACCCAGGCGACCACCAAATGGTTGGCCGACCGCATCGACCAGCTTTCGTCGCAGGTGCAGACGACGGAGGCTGCCGTACAGGCGTATAGAGCGGAACATAATCTCGCCGAAACCGGCAGCGGATCGGTAATCCAACAACAGCTTGGCGCCGTCAACGGCCAATTGGTTGTCGCGCGAGCAGATCTTGCCGAACAGGAAGCCAGGTACGCACGCGTTGTCGAGATGCAGCGAAGCGGCCATGCGGCGGATGTCCTACAAGTGGTTGCATCGCCGTTGATTGCGCAGTTGCGCAATCAACAGGCGGAGCTAATCCGGCAACAAGCCGAATTGTCGTCCCGTTACGGTCCGCGTCATCCTAAAATGCTCGATATCGAGTCGCAGAAACGGAATCTCGATCAGAAGATCGAGGAAGAGGTGCAGCGCGTTGCGCAAACCTCCGCCAGCGATGTCGCAGTGGCGCGCGCCAGGGTGAAATCTCTTCAAGAGGGGCTGTCGCAGCTTAGCGCGCAAGCCACACAGGAGAACAAGTCAACGTCAATGCTGAGCGGATTGAATGCCGCAGCGGCATCGAGCCGGTCCCTATACGAGGCGTTTCTCTCCCGCTTCAAAGAAACCCAGGGTCAACAAGATATCCAGACGCCGGATGCGCGGGTGATTTCGCGGGCCGAAGTGCCGAAAACCGAGAGTTACCCAAATAAACCTTTGTTTTTGGGAATCGCCCTGCCGGCGGGACTGATGCTCGGTCTGTTTTTCGCGATGCTTGCCGAACGCCTCGATGCCGGTTTTCGCACGGGATTGCAGATTGAGCGCTTGATCGGCCTGCCGGTCCTTACCGTCATGCCTGAAATACGCAATTTCGGCGCATCGCCGGCAGACCGCGTGATTGACAAACCTATGTCCGCATTTGCCGAATCCATCCGGGGATTGCAAATGGGTCTCACGCTTTCCAACGTCGATAAGCGCCCCAAAGTGGTAGTTGTTACCTCCTCACTTCCGAATGAAGGCAAAACCACCGTCGCGGTCAGCCTCGCACGTCTCGCGGCGCGGAGCGGTCGAAAAGTGGTTCTGGTAGATGGCGATCTCCGGCACCCCAATGTCGCCGAAGTGATCTCCGCAGGGTGCGATCTTCGCGGCCACAATATCGCCGACGCGATCGGCAGAAAGGAAACGAGCCGAAAGCAATTGACCCGCGGTATCATCGATGCGCTGACTGGCGAATCGCCGCTTGCGGAATGTCTGATGAAAGATGAGCGTTCCGGCATGGCGGTATTGCCTGCGGTCGGCAAAGCTCGCAGTCCGGCCGACCTTCTTGGTTCGGTTACGATGGAACGGATCATCACCGAACTGAAAGATTCGCACGATTTGGTGGTGATCGATTCTGCGCCGCTTCTACCGGTCAATGACACGAAAGTGCTGGCGCATCTCGCCGACGCCGTCGTCTTCGTGGTCAGATGGGAAAAAACGCCGCGCGAAGCAGTCATCAGCGCAGCGCGAGCCTTGGCGGATTTAGCTGCGCCGGTTGCAGGCGTGGTCCTCGCCCGCGCAGACGACAAGCGCTACAGATATTATAGTTACGGCTATCGGAGCTACTACGATTACGACAAGTACTACACAGACTGATCGAGTCCAGGTTGGTTAGGATGAGTGTATTGTCGTGGCTGCTTCGTTGTTTATTTGTCCTTCCGCTTATTGTTACGGCAATCCTGGCGGGCGGACGATTGCGCTCCGGCTTGGCCAGCGATTTGGCCTTTCCGGTCCCGTTGAACATCAGCATCAATCATGGTCTGCCGATTTCCGCCTATGAAGCTGCGGAACGCGCGCTGGACGGCGCGGATCCGGCAGATGGCGAAGCGAAAATCGAGCGCGCCGAAGCCCTGAAACTGTCGCACGCGTCTTCGGAGGCCGTGCTGCCATTGCTGACGGATGGTTTGGCCCGCGAACCAGCCTCCGCCGGGGGGTGGACGCTTCTCGCCGAATTACCGAATGCGCCGCTATCGATGCGCGCAAAGGCGCTGGGCCTATCGCTTCAATTGGCGCCGCGCGATTATTGGTTATCGGGTAGGAGAGCTCTGGCCGGCGTTCCACTGGTCGAGGTTCTTTCGCCCGATGACAAAGAAGCTTTGCTTCGACAGATTCATCTGCTCTGGTCCGTCGAAGATTTTCGTCCGCAATTGCATCCCTTGCTGGAATCGCGACAAGGCGCTGTCCTGGTCACCGAAGCGTTTGCGGGAGACCCGGATTCCTTACGGGCGTTGAATCGATGGGTCGCCCAAGACCGATTGCGGTCCGTGCTCCAGCGGTGAAATAGCCGATGTCGGAAACCGCATTCCACGAATTGGAAAAATCCGTCGCGAAGCAAGGCCTGCCGGACGTAGCGCGAAGCGCGGAATCCGCTGCGTTCTGGTTGCTCATCGCTGCGCTCGCTTGGGCTCCATTCCCTCTCGGCAGCAACCGCCTCTGGTCAGCCTCACTGCTGTGTCTTCTGATTTGTGTTTGCTGGGGCCTCTGGCTGGCCTCGTTCTGGTCGAAACCTGGCAAAATACTGCCATTGCTCCGGCCCGTTGCTGGACCCGCCCTATTGCTGATGCTTCCGGTCCTATGGGGCTTTGTCCAACTCGCTCCGTTCGTTCCGGCTAGCTGGGCGCACCCAATATGGGGTCTTGCGGCCGACGTGTTGGGTCACCCTTTGCGCGGCAGCATCTCGCTTAGTCCTTGGCGAAGCGGAACAGCCCTGATGAAGCTGATTTCGTTCGGAATGGCGGCATGGCTGAGCTACGCGTTGACGCAACGATCTGAACGCGCAAGCCAATTGCTCAGCTCTTTCATCGTGATTGCGGCAGCTTACGCCGCCTATGACTTGGCGATGGGTCTTATGGATCTACGGCAATTCCAGCTGTTTTATTCGTATCAACCAGTTGGCAACCTCGTCGCGAGTCCATTTGTCGATCACAACAACTTTGCGACCTACATGGGTCTCGCCAGCGTATGCAGCGCGGCGCGGCTGCTGTCGTTGATGTCCGGCGCGATTGTCACCAGCCGTGGTGCTGCACGGCTCTTCATGAGCGCGCAGAATCTTTTTTTCGGTAAAGGGTTTCTCACAACTTTGGCCCTGGTCCTCACGTCCTCCATGCTGATTGCATCGGGCTCCCGCGCAGGCTTTCTCGCAACGCTTACGGGATGGATGGTGCTCCTGTTGTTCGCTTGGGCCAGGAGCAAGCAATCTAGGTGGAATTTTACCGCGGTCTCGATCGGGGCAGTCATCGCCATTGTTATTTTCCTGATCAATGGCCAAGATCTAGAGACGCGGTTTGGCGACGTGATCGGAGTCAGGAATCCGGACGAAATCCGATTGGTCCTGTGGTCGGCGGCCGCCCGCATGGCGGCAAGTTCACCCTGGCTGGGCTTAGGCCCTGGTACGTTCGAGCCAGCTTATCCGGCCTACGCCAATCAAGTGTTTCCCCTGATCATGGACAAAGCCCATAACGATTATCTAGAGCTCGCGGCCGATTGGGGCATTATGGCGACCGCCCTCTGGTGTGCGGGAATTGCATGGGCTGCTTGCATTTGTGCGCTGGGTAGTGTCCGGCGCAAGCGAAATTGGGCCTACCCACTCGCCGGTGTGAGCGCTACGGCTCTTGTGGCGTTCCATTCCGCTTTCGACTTCAGCCTGCAAATACCGGCAGTGGCCCTCACATTTTCAGTGCTGCTGGGCATGGGAATCGCACATGCTTTTTCACAGAACCGTTTGCTCGGTGAGGCCGATCCAAATCGAATATCCAGGATTGGGAATCACGCCAACAGCTAGGCGCCGGCACGCGGTCTCCGGCTGGTTTTCAAGTGCAGGATGGATTGACGCAAGTCGGCGGCGGTTGATTCTGATTCTGGTTCTGCTGCTGGTTCTGCTGCTGGTTCTGCTGCTGATTCTGCTGTTGGTTCTGCACTTGTTGCTGTTGATTCGCAGGCGCCGTTTGGGCTGTGGCTTGTGGAGTCGACATTGCGATAGCGGCGAGCAGGGCGGTATTCGCATTGGTATTTACTGTCGTTGTGAACGACTGGGTGATTGCGGCAGTAGCTTCATTCGCGATCGTCTGTGCGATCGCGACGGCTGCACCGTTCTGACCGGTCATTGCTGTGACCGTAGTTGATAGGGCGTTCTGGCTAAGACTCGCCGCCGCTTGGCCGAGTCCTGCTCCAACCGCCGCGGCCGGGATATTCAAGGTGGTTGCTATGCCAATGACAGCGGCAGCGACTGTACCGGCATTGGCTCCGGCGCCCACCGCTGCTGTGGTGACGTTCGTTATGACCGCCGCCGGCTGCGCGCCGGCACCCACGGCAGCCGAGATAACGACCGCCGTAATGACCGCAGGATTGGCTCCTGTGCCAATCGCTGCACTGGTCACGGCTGCAACGGCCGCAGGCACCGCGGCGCCATAGGTGGCAACCACATTTGCGGTGATATTAGCGACTATGGCGGCAATGGCGGCATCGCGCGCGAGCGGAGCTAATTGCGGATTTATTGCAGCAATTGCTGCGTCAACTTGCTGCGCGATCGCTGTGGTTTGCGCATCGGTCAATTGCGCTTGCGCTGCGGCGGGGAATACCAAACCGATAGTTCCGACGCCGAAAATTCCGGCCATGGCCGACGCAATGAGACTTGTCCTGACAAAATGCCGCTTTGGCTGATTTGGCGACCTTCTCATCCGTAAGCCCCTGACATGCGTCGCCAAGCTATACCCAAGCAGAGTTTCTGGCTAGGCGAGCAAGCCTGAGCATTCAAAAGAAGCGCTCCGGAATCCGCACGATGTCGCCGGGATTAACCTTTATCGGCTGATCGGAGCGAAACAATTCTTCCTTATTGGCGCCCTCGCGGCGGATATACACATCGTCTTTATTGGCCCTATAGGTGAATCCCCCGGCCAGCGCGACGGCATTCAGCACGCTCATCTCATTGACGTAGGGGTACTCTCCGGGTTTGTTGACCTCGCCGATGATGTAAAACGGTCTGTAGCTTGTGATCTCCACGCTGACGCGTGCGTCCTTGAGGTAACCCTCCTCCAATTTTGCCTTAACCTGGATCTCAAAATCGTAGATCGAAAGTCCAGCAGCTTTGACTTGCCCGATCAATGGCAGGCGTACAAAACCGCTGCCATCCACTTGGTAATCGCCGCTAAGGTCCATTTCGCCAAACACGATCACGCGCAGTTTGTCGCCCGCGCCGAGCGTGTAGCTCCGCGTGCTAGAATCTGCCGACTGGGACCCAGTCGCCGCGGGCTGAGCTGGCGCTGCAGCAAACGCCGCAGGGCTCATGCTCCAGGGCACGAGCAGGCCGGCCATTACAAGCATGAACAAAATTGAGAGACGCCACGTCAAATGCATTATGGCCCGACCTGCAAAAATCGCCGTCTGTATACTGCCGAGGAGGATTTGAGCCAAGGCCGGGAGCCGGTCATGTGTGCATAAAGCGGCAGGTGTTTTGCTCTAATACAGCCGTCGTAAGCTGGCCTGTTGCATAGGCGCCGGTGTCGATTCCGATCCTATTGGGTTTTCGCGTCGGATGTTCACTGGGCGTATGGCCATGAACAATCACGCTGCCGAAATTATCGCGAGAATCGAGAAATTCATCGCGTATCCATAAGAGGTCCTGCGGTTCCTGCCGGTCAAGCGGGATTCCCGGCCGAACCCCCGCATGCACGAAAAAGTAATCGCCGATGTTTGCCGAAAGTTCGAGCCCTTTGAGGAAGCCTATATGCGCCGGCGGCATAGCGCCGTGAAGATTGTCTCGGGCTTCGGCAAAGGCGCTTTCATCGTCAAATCGAGGCGGCTCCACCCCATAGCTCATGAATGTCTCCTGCGCTCCGAAATATCTCCATTCGCGGAATAGGGAAGGGTTTTCCAGAAAATCCAGGAGAGTCTGGTCGTGATTGCCCAGAAGATAGGTGACCTCAAATTTGGGCAACGGCGACAACAACCTGTCGATCACGCCTTTGCTGTCGGGGCCACGATCGATGTAGTCGCCTAAAAAAACGATGCGGCAAGTGTTCTCTGTACCCTCGCTGTCGCGGCGGATCAGTTCGAGCAATCGCTCAAGAAGGTGCAAGCAACCGTGGATATCGCCGACTGCATATAGCCGCATGTCCGGCGGTATTTCCGGGTCACGCCGCTTTGGACCGACGCGGCTCAACGCTCGCGTAAATCGATTGCCGGATTTTCCAGCTTCAAGATAGCTCTTCATTACTCGAATCCAACCCGGCCTCCACGTACCCGACAGGCGGCCCCAACCCAACACTTGCTTAGAATTTTAAACATATAAGCCGATAATTTCATGTAAATCACACTATCACGCTTAGGTCAGCCCAAATGGTCTGATGCGCATTGTTGCCCCGCTGCAGGTTCGGGGCGGGCAATGCGCCAATGGCGGTTGGTATTTTGCGTGTATTCGGCGCTTTTGCTTTTGGCGGGCTGCCAAAGCCTGGCTGGCGATCTTCCCACGAGCAATATTGCAGACAGAATTGATCCTCGAGTCGCTTTGCACCCAAGCACGCCGCCGGTCAGTACGCCGCTACCCTCGGGCACTCCTCAGGAGTGGCTGCCTGCGGGATTCGTGAGCTTTTGCCTACGCGAGCCGAGCCAATGTGCTGCGTCCCCCGGTCAGCCGGAAATCGTGCAAATAGATGATTCACTCTGGGCTAAGCTGCAGTATACCAATCAATCGATCAATCTCGCGGTTACGCCGAAAAGCGACAACGAGCACTATGGCCGAGGAGAGTATTGGGCAATCGTCACGGACGGGTTTGGCGACTGCGAGGACTACGCACTGACCAAACGCAAACAACTGATCGATGCCGGAGTGCCGCAGCGTGCGCTGAGGATTGCGATTGTAAACACGCCCCACGGCGATCGTCATGCCGTGCTGACCGTCGCCACCGACAAAGGTGATTACGTGCTTGATAATCTGCGCACCGAGATTCTGCCTTGGGCAAAGACGGGTTATGCGTGGGTCACGCGTCAAAGCGCCAATGGGACTTGGGATTGGGTCGCGCTTACGCCCTGATTTTGTTTTGACGGGGAGAGTTCCGATCGCATGTAAACCGAAGCATAAAATTTGAAATAAATTTCCACGTTTCTTTTCATAGATATGAAAGAAGATTAGCAAAAACTCCTAAGCGGTCCGCTGGAGATTTGGCAACGCTCGCTTCGGCTTGAGGTTGACCGAGGCAAACTATCGAGGCTTCATCGTCGACATGACAAAACGGGTACACATGAGTTCCCCGGAATACGCCGGTCGCAAGCACAGGACCGTGCCGGCGCCCATTATCATACTGATCGGAGCTTTCGCAGGATGGCTCGGCTTCAGCAATCAGAGCATGGACCAAATCCAAATTCCGGAAATCACCCAAGCAATCGTCACCGACCTCGAGCAAAGGATCTCCGAGGACATCACGGAAGTCCGCGAGGAGATGGCTAGGCACTTCAATAATTAACCGGGGTGATGCGCTTTCAACGCCGATTCGAAGTTCCCGAATAACGCACCGCCTCATCCGCCGCCACCATGAGAGCTTTAGCCTTGTTGACGGTCTCCTGGTACTCGGCCTCAGGGTCGGAATCCGCCACCACGCCACCGCCCGCCTGCACATACATGATTCCGTCCTTCACGACCGCGGTGCGTAATACGATGCAAGTATCCATCGAGCCGTTGGCAGCGAAATAACCGACTGCGCCGGCGTAAACGCCGCGCTTCTCCTTTTCCAGCTCATCGATGATTTCCATGGCGCGGACCTTTGGAGCTCCGGACAAGGTTCCAGCTGGGAAACCCGCTGCAAGCGCATCGACGGCATCGATGCCGGCCCGGATACGACCTTCGACATTGGAAACAAGGTGCATCACGTGCGAATAGCGCTCGATGAAAAACTGGTCCGTCACCGTTACCGTCCCCGTCTCCGCCACCCGTCCGACATCATTGCGGCCAAGATCGAGCAACATCAAATGCTCCGCGCGCTCCTTCGGATCGGCCAAAAGCTCATCTGCGAGGCGTTTGTCCTCTGCCTCGCCGGTTCCGCGAGGGCGCGTGCCCGCAATGGGGCGAATTGTTATTTTGCCGTCGCGCAGCCGGACCAGAATTTCAGGGCTGGATCCGACGATCGCGAAACCGGAAAAGTTGAGGAAATACAAAAATGGCGACGGATTGAGCCGCCGCAGAGCGCGATAGAGGTAAAATGGTGGCAGCGAAAATTTGCGGCGAAAGCGCTGGCTGGGCACAACCTGGAAGATGTCTCCGGCCAGGATGTATTCCTTGGCCTTTTTCACGATAGCAAGATAATCCGCATGGCTGGTATTGGATTCCGCGGGGCCAAGAATGGCTTTCGCAGCAGGCGAATCTGAAGCTATTTCTGCGTGCTCAAGCGCCTTAACGATCTCCCCCAGCCGCTCTTCTGCTTGGGCATAGGCAGCGCGTGCCGAAAGCTTCGGGTTCGACCAAACCGGCGTCACCACGATGATTTCGTCGCGAATATTGTCGAATACGGCGACGATGGTTGGACGCAGCATGATTGCGTCCGGAAGACCCATTCGATCGGGTGGTGGAGACGGTAGCCGCTCGATATGGCGCACGATGTCATAGCCAAGATAACCGAACAGGCCGACCGCCATGGGCGGCAATTCCTTCGGTAGCTCCATCTGCGTTTCTTTGACGAGCCGCTTTAGCGAAGTGAGCGGGTCGGTTGCGTTCGCGTCCGGTGAAAACCCGGCGCCGCTTGGGCTGACGCCATTTCTGATTTCCGCTTTTCCATCCCGACAGCGCCAAATCAAATCCGGTTTCAGCCCGATGATGGAATACCGCCCGCGCGTTTCTCCCCCTTGAACACTCTCAAATAGGAAGGCGTCGGCTTGTCCCTCGGCAAGTTTTAAGAATGCGGAAACCGGGGTTTCGAGATCGGCAATCAGCCGCACATACACGGCTTGCGCCTGGCCTGCCTCATAAGCGGATGCAAATGCAGGAAAGCCGGGCGCGATGTCCATTCGCAGGTGAACTTATTGCTGAGTATCGCCGAGAACGCGCTGCAGCGTGGCTTGATGGATATTCACGCCGGCTTGTTTTCGCGTGGCGGCTGCGAGCGAATCCACGGCCGTCTCGCTCAATTGTTGCGCGGCAGTCTTGCGGAAATTGGCATATTCCGGGCTGCCGAGATCCGGTTGAGGGTGGTCGACGCTGACGATTCGCGCGATGACATAGCCATTGCCCTTACCGGCGGGGCCCGTGACGATTGTTCCCGGAGGGGCGCCGAAGAGTTGCCCCATGAAATTCATTGAAAACACATCGCTCATATCGCCGCGCTTTAGAGGCATGCCTTTGACCGGCGCGTGGCCGAGGGCTTTTCCCGCGTCTGCGAGCCCGCCAGTTTTCTTCGCCTCATCTGCCAAGCTCTGCACCTTGGTCTGCAACAGCTTGCCGCGCGCTTCGGTCGTAAAGCCCTCTTTGACCTCCTCGCGTACCGAGTCGAGCGGTTTCACGGCCGGCGGCGTGATACCGGCCACTTTTACCGCAAAATATTGACCGTCTTGGCTCTGAAAAAGATCGCTTTCCTCGCCGGTTTCGGTCCGGAATACCTGATCCAGGAATTGCGGTGCTTTGGGAATGTCCGCATTGGCCTTTTCCGGGGTCATGCCTTGACGATCGACCGCCGCGACATGATGGACCATCAGGCCCTGTTTCATCGCCGCTTCGGCAAGCGCTGTTCCGCTGCCGCGAGAATCCTCGAACGCGTTGGCAATGTCAGTGACCTTCGCGCCTGCCCGGGCTTTGACGAGATCGGTCTTTATCTGGTCCTTCACCTGATCGAAGCTTTTGTTTTCGCCCGGAATCACCTTTGCCGCACGCAGAATGACCCAACCGAAAGGTCCCTGGACAGCCTGTGTTACTCCTCCTTCAGGCACTGCGAATACCGCCGTAGAAAGTTTGGGATCGAGTCCGTTAGGCGCGAAGGTGCCGAGCTTTAAATCTTCGTCTTTCAATCCCCGCTCGTGCGCGACCTGGATGAAGTCGGCGCCAGACCTGATTTTCGCTGCGGCGGCATCGGCGGCCTCCTTGTTCGGGAAAGCGATCTGCTGCACCTCGCGCTGTTCGGGTTTCTGGTAATCGGCCTTGTGGGCATCGTATTGCGCCTTCAGGTCGGGATCGGAAACTTGGATTTCCCCTGATACCTGATCGGGACCGATCTGCACATAGTCGAAGGCGCGATATTCCGGCGAGCTGAACTGTGCTGCATGGGCCTTGTGATAGGCCACGAGATCCGCCTCGCTTGGTTGAGGCACCGGCCCGGCTTCTTCGGGAGTGACGACGAGATATTCCGGAGTACGGGTCTCACTGACAAAATCGTACAGAATACGTGTCAAACCCGGAGGCGCGGTCATTCCGTCGGTCACCGCGTCAAGCAATTCCTCGCGCGCAATGTCTTTGCGGGTTGCGGCAACGAAAGCATCTTCGCTCAAGGAATTATCCTGCAATGCGCGGGCGAAGAGGTTGGGATCGAATGCGCCGTCGGTTCCGCGAAAACTCGGATTGGTCTGAATCTGCGTCAGGATGCTCTGCTGGGATGCGGTAAGCCCAAGGTGATCGGCCTCTTCATCCAGCGCGGTCCGGCTGATGGCCTGATCAAGCACATTGCGGTCAAGACCGATCGCTTTTGCCTGGTCCATCGTGATCGGATTCTGCGTTTGCGCGGAGAACGCCCGCATCTGATTCCGTAATTGTTGATCGTAGTCGGCTGCCGAAATCTCGTTTCCGCCCACCTCGGCAACCACATTATCGCCGCCGCCGCGGAAAATATCGGCAACGCCCCACAGCGCAAAGGCCAGCACCAGCACGCCGATAACGACCGAAGCAACCCAGGATTTGGATGCGGAGCGGAGCTGTTGGAGCATGTTCAAACCCGAAATTTCAGGGGCCGCGGATGATAGGGAGAGGTCCCAGGTGCGGCAAGGCTTTCCGGAAAATGTGTCTTGGAAGGGGGATGATCAAGCGGCGTTTCCCCAGCACGGCGGGATTTCACGCGCGGCCTGGCCAGTTCCTTGGAATTACGTAATAATCGGCCCAATAGACCGCCGGCCCGAGAAAAAGGCCGAGCTTCAGGTCCAACCTATCTGCGGTACTGCTCTTGCCGCGGGCTATCCCTTTGCCTAGATTGTTAGACTCTCTGCCCCTTAAAAGAGGACCGGATGGCGCGCGTTACCGTTGAAGATTGTGTCGACAAGATACCAAACCGTTTTGATCTCGTTCTCCTCGCGGGGCACCGCGCCCGGCAGCTTTCGGGCGGCGCCGATACGTTGGTTGAGCGTGATCGCGACAAGAACCCCGTGGTGGCGCTTCGGGAAATCGCCGGCAAAGCTCTCAAAGCCGACGAGCTTAAGGAGGATTTCATCAAGAGCCTTCAGCGTCACGCGGAAGTCGACGAACCGGAAAGCGCTCAGCCGGCCGAGGAAGTGGCCAGCGAAGATATGCTCCACCGGCAGCTTACCGAGGAAGAACTGCTTCGAGCTCTTACCTCCGAAGCTCAACGCCGTGCCGAACCTCAGCCTGAAGACACGGGGGATTACGAAGAGTAACTCCGCCTCCAACACGCCTTCCAGCCGGGCAAAATCGGGTCGAAGCACGTGCCGTTGGCAGCGCTCTGGATTCGGCGGAAGTCCGATATGACGGCCCGCCGAAATCGTTTGATGCGGCAAACCGCGCTCGTGGAGCGGGTCCGCGCCTACGATCCCGATGCCGACGAATCGATCCTTAACAAGGCCTATGTGTTTGCCATGCAGGCGCACGGCCCACAGCGGCGCGCCTCAGGCGACCCCTTCTTTTCGCACCCATTGGAAGTCGCCGGCATTCTGACGGATTTGAAGCTCGACACGGCGACGATTGCCACGGCTCTTCTGCATGACACGGTCGAGGACACGACCGCCACGATCGAGGACATCGAGAGCAATTTCGGCGGCGAAATCGCGGCTCTGGTCGACGGGGTCACCAAATTATCCCAGTTGGAGCTGTTCTCTGAACGGACCAAGCAGGCGGAGAATTTCCGCAAATTGATGCTGGCGATGTCGAACGACATCCGGGTCCTCTTGGTGAAGCTTGCGGATCGGCTGCATAACATGCGCACGCTCGCTCACCTCAAAAATGCCGAGGCCCGCCATCGCATTGCGCAAGAAACGCTCGAAATTTATGCGCCGCTCGCGGGACGCATCGGAATGCAGAATATGCGCGAGGAGCTGGAAGATTTGGCCTTTGGGGTGATCGATCCTGAGGCACGCGAGTCGATCGTTCGGCGTATGGAATTGCTCGATGCTCAGTCTTCCGAACGCATCGGTCGAATAGCCGACGAGATCAAGCGCAAGCTTTCCGAAAGCGGCATCGAAGCTTGGGTTCAGGGACGCGCGAAGCGGCCTTATTCCATTTGGCGAAAGCTGAAGGACAAGAAAATAAATTTCGAGCAGTTGTCCGATGTATTCGGTTTTCGTGCGGTGGTCGGATCCATCGAGGACTGCTATCGTGCACTCGGGGTGCTCCATCGCACCTGGCGCATGGTGCCCGAACGCTTCAAGGATTTCGTTTCGCTGCCCAAGTCGAACGGCTATCGCTCGATCCATACCACCGTCATGGGCCCGGAAAACCAACGCGTTGAAGTGCAGATTCGCACCCAGGAAATGCACGAAGTGGCAGAGCGCGGCGTGGCGGCGCATTGGCGATACCGTGAAAAAGTCGATGAGAACGATTCCACCGCAACGCGCGCCTATGAGTGGCTGCGCGACATGGTGGAATTGATCGAACGCGGTGAAAGCCCCGAGGAATTCTACGAACATTCGAAGCTCAGCCTCTATCAAGACCAGGTTTTCTGCTTCACGCCTAAAGGCAATTTGATCGCGTTGCCGCGCGGCGCCACGCCGATCGATTTTGCGTATTTCGTGCATACGGATGTCGGCAATACTGCCGTGGGCGCGAAGGTGAACGGGGTGCACACGCCGCTGCATACGCCGCTGAAGAATGGCGATCAGGTGGAGATTATTTGTTCGCGCGATCAGACTCCTTCGCCCGTCTGGGAGCGCTTCGTGGTTACCGGCCGGGCTCGCGCCGAAATCCGCCGCTACCTACGCCACGCGCAGCGCGACCAGCATGTGGCGCTTGGACGCAAAATCCTCGTGAAGGTTTTCGCCGATGAGGGTTTCGAGCTTACCGACAAGGCGATCGAGGGCGTGTTGCGCAAACTGCGCCTTTCCAAGCCGGAGGACGTCTACGCCGATGTCGGGCGCGGCGCACTTCGCGCCGATGACGTCCTGCAGGCGGTGTATCCCGAGCTGAAACGCGATCCGCGCCGGAAACGCGCGAGCTATCTCGAACCCAATTCCACGGGTCTCTCGATCGATGGGCTGACGGAAGGGATCGGATACCGGCTGGGAGCGTGTTGTCATCCCATTCCTGGCGACCGCATCATCGGCCTCATGGTCCCCGGCCAAGGCTGCGTTGTCCACACCATCGATTGTGAAGTGCTCGACCGTCACCAAGACAGCATGGCAGATTGGATTGACGTGCGCTGGAAAGATCATGGCAATGGCTTATCGGTCGCTCGCATTATGGTCCGCGTGAAGAACACACCCGGCGCACTGGC
>Ga0307477_10001525_pt1 | contig 19314 bp, 22 predicted proteins | sample atmos_gasesECM2C_FD_203316 | JGI IMG/M metagenome (GOLD analysis project Ga0307477, IMG submission 203316) | Hardwood forest soil microbial communities from Morgan-Monroe State Forest, Indiana, United States - atmos_gasesECM2C_515 | ecosystem: Environmental > Terrestrial > Soil > Temperate...
GGGCCTCGTGAAAATAACACAGATGGGGCTCAGTGGTAATGAAGTCATACTGCGCCTAAGTGGCGCCGGCGAGGTCGTCGGCCCTTACCGCGTTTCCACCAACAGCATCCACTCCTCAGCGGTACAGGCCGTTCAGCCTTGCGTAGCCCTGATCTGGGACGCGGAGGTATTTGAGAAGTTGGTGGCGCAGATTCCGACCTTCCGTACAAATATTGTGCGGGCCCTTGAGGAAAGGCTGCGTGAGATGGAGCAGCGTCTTCGAGAGGTCTCGACGGAGAAGGTTGGGAGTCGACTCAACAGCGAACTCGTTCGCCTTTCCGACCGAGTGCGCCGCACCGAGAACGGCCATCTGGAGATCCCACTGTCGCGGGCCGAACTGGCGCAATTGACCGGAACCACGCTGTTTACCGTGAATCGATTGCTCTGCCAGTGGCAAATGGAAGGAATCGAGACGCGCCACGAGGAAACCGTGGCCCTTCAATATATTTCGGCTCTCAATGACCTCGCAGTTAACGTCTGATTCGCAGACTGAAATCGTTGCACAATTCGTTGCACAACTCACCCCAACTGAGGGCATTTCGCCCCGATTTAGAGGCTCTCACTCCGCTGTATGTGATTGAATCCTCCAAGTAGGATGTTGAGGGCAGCGAATTAAAAGTGCATTGCCCTGCCACGCCTGCTGCCTCCCATACCCTTGGGAATCCCGTTCGATCCTGGGTCAACCAATTCGCAATGAGCATAATCTGAGTGCGACAATTGACAATTGCTCCTACGTCCTCAGTGAACACCCAAAAGCGGCCATACTCTTAGAAGAAACGTCCAGGACATTGACAGCAGCGGGAGGATAAGTAGCCTCTCGCAACATGGCAAATGTCTTGAAGGACGAGAAGAAACAGCAAATCATAGCGTTGGGACGACTGGGATGGTCTCTGCGAAAGATCCAAGAGGCCACGCGAGTGCGTCGAGAGACCATCAGCGCCTATCTGCGAGGCGCAGATGTGGAAATATGGCCGCCGGGAAGATGGAAGCGCGAACGTAAGGCAAAACCGGCCATAGAGGTGATCACCGGGTCGGAGGCCGCAAAACCGGCCATTTCGGGTGTGCCGGCCCCCTCAACCCCAACCCCAACCTCAACCCCAACCCCAACCCCAACCCCAACCTCAACCCCAACCCCAACCCCAACCCCAACCTCAACCCCAACCCCAACCCCAACCTCAACCCCGAAAACCTTCCTCCGAAGGGAAAAGCAACCGCAACTTCAAAACCGGCCATAGAAGTGATCACCGACTTGGGCGTGGGGTTGAGCGGCAAGGAGCCAGAAAAGTCGAAAGCCGTGGGCTCGACAAGCGCTTGTGAACCCTACCGGGAAATCATCGAGCTGGGTCGGAGTCGAGACCGCAATGCCATGGCCATCTGGCAGAATCTGGTCTCCGACTACGGATTCGAAAGTGGCTATCAGAGCGTTCGGCGCTTCGCTTACAAATTGCGCGGAGCCCAAGTACCACAAGCGCGGGCGGTGATCCTCACCGCTGCAGGAGAAGATTATGGTGAGTGCCGCGTCATGGTGAGAAACGGCGAAGGCTCGGCCTTTTGGACAGAAAACCTCCGCCGGTTGATGGTGGCTCGCTACATAATTCTCCTCACAAAGACTCCAGCCAGTCGATGAGACTCGCAGAAAGCCGCGGGTGCGGAGGTTGGGTTGCCAGCAGTCCGCCAGTCAGGTCGAGGGCTTTGCGCTTCATCTCGAGATCCGCCTGGACGTAGACTTCGGTGGACTTCAAGTCCACATGCCCAAGGAAGTCTTTGACCATGACGAGGGGCACGCCAGACTGGAGCAGATGCATTGCCTTCGTGTGTCTCATGGTATGCGGGCTGATTCGTGGACGCGTTAGGGTGGGCATTGAGTTTGCCGCCCGATGTAGGTACTTGAGCAAGATGTATCGGGCGCCGTGACGAGTCAGTCGGGTTCCTTGCCCGTTTTGAAGTAGCGGCTCTTGTTCATCGAATCGCCGCCCATGGGCAGACAGGAATGTGCGGATGAGACTTGCCGATTGCGGGAGCAAAGGGCATAAGCGTTCTCGGCGCCCCTTGCCGCGGACTCGGACGAATGCGGGCGTTTCGAGGTGAAAGTCCCGGGGCGTTAGGTCAAGCAGTTCTTGAATGCGAGCGCCGGTGTCATAGAGCACACTGAGAAGAACGTAGTCGCGTTCTCCATTCTTGGCCAGACGATCAACTTGTGCCAGCAGTTGACCGAGTTCCTGCTCGCTCAGGTAGCCCAGAACGGGGTGGAGAGCTTTCTTGGCGGGGATGGCCAAAACCGGGCTGCAGCAAGCCGCCAGCGCCGGCTCTCGCCCCGCAACATAGCGGAAGAACGTTTGAATCGCCGCCAGGCGTGCATTGCGTGTACGTGTGGTGTTGCCGCGATTGGTTTCCAAATCAGCGAGGAAATCCAGCACCAATGGACTCGTGAGGTCCTCGATGGCAAGTCGATCAACCGAACGGCTGAGCCGCTTAGCCGTATATTGCAGCAACAGTTTCACTGAGTCCCTGTATGACGCGGTTGTATTCGGGCTGACGCCACGCTCGTCCGCGAGATACCGGAGGAAGAAACCGGAAAGTAAATTAGCAAGCGTCGGGCAGTTCATGAGCAACCGCCTTCCTGGATCAGGTAGCCGAAGCGGGCCTGATGCCGCCGTGTGATTTCGCCCATGAGATCTTGAGTCAACTGGAGATAGCGTTGGGAGCTGGCCAGACCGACATGCCCAAGGTACGTGGCCAGTAGCGGCAACTTCGTTCCGAGGTCCACGTTCTGTTCGCACCACAGTAGAAGACGAAGGACTGCGAACGAGTGGCGCAGGTCATGGAGCCGAATGCGGCCTGCTGTGGTTCGCTTGATGCCGGCGATCTCCAACGCCTGGTGAAACGCGAGGCGAAGAGCAGAGAGCGAGTATCGTTCCCCGCCGGGATTTGGGAAAAGCGGCGTTTGGGGCAGGATGGATCCTATGTGTTTGACGGTGAGAGAGCGGCAGTGAACGAGCCGGCTGATCATGTCCGGAGCTAGCGGGACGACTCGCGACTTGTCAAACTTCGTGTGGCGGATGGTTAGTGTACCGGCGTCGAGATCGACGTCGGCTTGCGTGAGTCTCAGCAGTTCCCCTGCGCGCAGTCCAGCGAGATACAGTATGCGTAACGCCGTGCCAAGGACGACGGGGCGTATCGGAGATGTCCGCCGGGTTGGGAGTTCAGCGCACGCGTTCAGGAAACGCCGGCCCTCGTCACGGCTAAACACACGCGGCACGAACTTGTGCCGCACAATCCGTAAGGCCCTGCGATCCGGTACAACGACGCGGGCGTCGTCAAGCCGCAGGAAGCGGCATACCTCCCGGATCAGAGTTAATCGATGCGCACGCGTAGTCTCCGATTCGGTTCGCCTTCGAGCCACGTAGTCGTGCACAATCGCCGAGGTGATGAGGGGATCGTCTGCGGAAAGTCGAGAGTTCAGAAAACGATCCAACTCCCGTAGTGCGCGGCCCTCTTCTCTGTAGCGGTAGCCCATCGCGTGCTTTAGCGCGAGGAACTGGGATAGCCGAAGGGCCAGTGGCGAGATAAATTCGAAGCTGGAGTTTGCTGGAACGGTGCTCATCGGCTCACCTCCTCTTCGGAGATGGCCACGGTGCGCAACCCGACCAAGTCGACTCGAGCATATCCAAACGTAGTTTGAGTGGATGCGTGGCCCAGCACATCGGCAATCGCTTTCAGGGGGTTCTCAGCAGCAAGCAGGCGTGTCGCGAGCGTGTGGCGAAATAGGTAAAGTCCTCGTCGCCCTGCTCGGTTGGCAAGGCCGACACGCTGAAGCGCTATCCGCATGATTGCCATCAGATTGTTTTCAGCAGCAAAGGGTTCGAAAGGGGCGTGGTGGCGAAGAAAGACAGTGCGGTACGTCGAAACTGGACGCCCGTCCCGCAAATATGCGCTAAGGGCCTCTGCGACATCAGGTAGAAGTGGGAGTGCCAGCGGTCTGCCGGTCTTCACTTGCCGAATGTCAATGCGTTCGCCGCGCCAATTAATCTCGTCCAGAGTCAGGTCTCGAATATCGCAGGGGCGCAAGCCGTAACGTGCGGCCAGCAAGAGGATCGCGTAATCCCGGCGGCCGAGCGGCGTCGATCGATCCATCGACGTCAGGATGCCATCCACATCTGACTGGCTCAGCACGTCGGGCAGGTTGACGAATCGATACCGTCGCGGTCGTGGGATCGCATCAGCAAGGGAACTGGAAAGACTACCTTGCGCTGCAGCCCAACGAAAGAAGGCTCGCAGGGTGGAACCGTACGACCGTCTCGGCCGGCCATTTTCTGCGTTCTCGTAGAACTCACGCACGTGCAGCGGAGTAATCTCGCTCAGATCGTGGATCCCATCGCCGCCCAAGTAGTGGGCGAACGCTGATAGCTTTTGAACGTACTTCCTTGTCGTCTTCTGCGACAGTCCGCGATGCGCCCGAACAAACTGCAGATACGGTGTCAGGATCGGATTGAACCAAGTCGGGGTAGAAGGTGGAGATCCGATACGCCGGCGAAACCGCCCCCTCTCGTCCGCCTGCAGGAAGATCCTGACAGAGGCGCGCAAAACGCGCGATCGGCTGGCACTCAAACCTTCCACCCGCTTGGCAAGATAATGCCGTATCGAACTGTCGGCTACGGTTGGCAAGGGCGCACTTCGGTCCCGCTCCAGATGTGCAGAGAAGCGCAACCACTCGTGGAGATGCTGTCGCATAACTTCGCTCGCATAGCGCAATTCCAGCAGACTTCTTCCACTGTGATCGATGCGGTGCTTGTGTGGAGACGCGAGATAGCGCTCGCGGTCTTCACCTGAAAACCATTTTGAGAACATTGTCATTCCTTTCGCTCAGTGAAATGGGAGAACGACAATATTGTCGGCGTTAGCGTTATGGAAAGCGCTGACGTTCCCGTCCACCAATTTGCTGTTGATCGGAGCTACCTTCCAGTGTGTTTCTCACCATGACGCGGCACTCACCATAATCCCCCTTATGGAACGCTCTCCATAAGGAGGAGGGTCAAGTCGATTACGGCAGCGGGCCGATGGTGCGCGAAGCGAAAGAGCGGCAAGTATCGACGCACCCGTTTGTTCGTGCTTACGCTGGGCTATAGCCGCAAGGCAGTACGGCTGCTGTCGTTCCGATCCAGCACGCGCATCTGGGCTGAGCTCCATGAGAAGGCATTCCGTCGATTAGGCGGTGCTCCGCGCATCCTGGTGCTGGACAATCTCCGCGAAGGCGTACTCGTTCCCGACGTTTACGACGCCACCCTCAATCCCCTCGATCGCGATGTGCTCGCCCATTACGGTGCCGTCGCCCTCCCCTGCCGGATCCCGGATCCAGATCGAAAAGGAAAAGTCGAGCGCAGCGTCGGGCACGCCGAAAACACACCGCTCAAAGGACAACGCTTCGAGAGTCTGGAGCAGGCGCAAGCCTATCTGGATCGCTGGGAAACGAACTGGGCGGATACGCGCATTCACGGCACCACGAAACGGCAAGTGGCCGCCATGTCGCGGAAGAAAAACTAACCCTGCTCCAGCTGTCTGTGGAACCGTTCCGCTATTACCAGTACGGCGAACGGGTGGTGCATCTGGATGGCTGTGTCGAAGTCGAAGCTGCGTATTACGGTCTACCGCCAGGCTGGATTGGACGTGGGGTGAGAGTCCAATGGGATGATCTCTACGTTCGTATCCTCGATCCCAAGAACGGATCCCTCCTGCGAGAACATGTACGTCAGAAACGGGGCTGGTACCGCATTCAGCCCGAGGACCACCCGCAGCGAACTCCCTTCCGTGTGGTGCAGTTGCTCGGCCGTGCCGGCCGAGTCGGCACCCATGTCGGTACACTTTGCAACTTATCTATAGGCAGCAGGGCGAAGTGGGCGTGCGGCGCATCCTGGGCGTTCTCTCCCTCGCCAAAAAGTACGGCACCGCAGCCGATGAAGCTTGCGCTGCCGCCCTCGAGATGGGCGTGCACGAATATCGTTTCGTGCGTCGCTACCTTGAGCGTTGTCCCCAAGCCCCGCTCAGTTTGCGCCAGGTCGATCCCTTGATCCGCGAACTGGTGCACTACCGTGATCTGATCCATACCAAAACCAAGGAGCAAAGTGAATGAATCTCATCGAGTTGAATCCTGCTTTACGACAACTGCGGCCGGGTGTAATCGCAGTGGTGCTCGAGATGCGTCTGCACCAGGCTCAGCTCGAATCCATGGCCCCCATTGATCTGATCTCTTGCCTGGTCTCCCACGAACTTACCCGTCGCGGCGATCGCTTGCTAGAACGTCGGCGCAAGCAAGCCCAGTTTCGCGATCCACAAACAAACCTCGATAACTTCGACTTCACCTTCAATCCCAAGATGAATCGCAGTTTGATTTTCGATCTGGCGACCGCGGCCTTCATCGCCCGTCACGAAGACTCACTGTTTGTCGGCCCCCCCGGCAGCGGCAAAAGCCATCTGGCGCAGGCCATCGGACAGGCCGCCATCCCGCAAGGCTATCGTGTGCTCTACCGCGAGACCCATACTTTGCTCGAGGAACTCGCCCAAGCCTCCATCGACGGTACGCGCAAACAGCACATCGAGTCTCTAGTCACGTGCCTTTGCTGATCATCGACGACTTGGGCATGCGGAAGTTACCGCTCACCGCCGCCGAGGAACTCCTGGAGATCATCATGCGACGCTATGAGCGTGCCAGCACAATCATTACTTCGAACCGACCCGTCGATGACTGGGGGAAACTACTGGGCGACAGCGCAGCGGTAACCGCCATGCTCGATCGCTTGCTGCATCATGGCCACGTGCTGAAATGCGGCCCGCGCAGTTGGCGCACAAAAACAGGCTTGCCTCCGCAGCAGGCGGCAGGATAGAACAACCTATTTCGTGGACGGCCTCCAAAGTATGGCCGGTTTTGAACTGATCATGTATGGCCGCTTTTCAGGTGATCACTGAGGCAAAACTGCGAACACTCGTCCCGCAGATGCCGCGTTGATACAAAGAGCAGGGCATTTTCCGAGGAAATTGCTCAGACGCGAGTCGGGAGTCTCGCAACATGCGATTGATCGCTTCTTTGATGGCGAGCACATTCATCCAGGTACGCGGAGAAAGCTGCAAGGAGCAGTAGAAAGTATGGAACAACAAACAACATATGAGGGAAACGGTGGCCCGAAATCAGTAAGCCAAGCTACGGAGGGGATGGTCAGCAAAGTTTCCCGGTCTTGCCTGACGGTCACGCGACACCAACTTTGCAGGGAAATCAGAATCAGTGCCTCAATCGACAAGTCGACAGATCAGAGGGCTATTTATTCTCCGAAAAATGCCCGTATCAAAGCTTTGAAACAGTATTCGACTTTCGGTTAGCTACCCAAACATGCGCACCATCAAATGCGATGCCAAACGAACCGTTTCCGACGGTAAAGGCGCCCAGCACTTGGCCACTCTCGTTCAGTTTTGAGACTGTGCTGCTGTATTCACTCGTTACCCAGATGTCGAGTCCATCAAAAACCAGCGCTGAGCTGGGCCCGGTCCCGACCTTGAAGATGCCTAGTAATTTACCGTCGCTTGCTCGCAACTTGGTGACTCCATCGCCCGCAGTCCAAATGTTCGCCCCATCAAACGCGAGGAAATAGGGTGCCGCAGCTCCAAAAGTGCCCAGTATCTTACCGTCGGATGGACGGATCTTCATAACGGTGTTACCGCCCACATTGCTGACCCAAATGTTGGCCCCGTCAAATGCTATGCCAGTCGGAACGCTGCCAACCGTAAATGTGCCAAGGGACGCACCATCGCTCGACCGTAGTTTACTCACTGTGTTATCACCGGCATTTGCGGTCCATATATTCGCTCCATCAAATGCAATCCCTCTTGGTTCAATTCCAACTGAGAAAGATCCCAAAAGAGAGCCATCGCTAGCGCGGAGTTTGGAGACTGTGAGGCTGCTAGAGTCTGTCACCCAAATGTTAGCGCCGTCGAATGCCACGCCAAATGCTCCGGGGCCTGCTGGGTAGGTGCCTAGTTTTGCTCCGTCGCTAATCCTGAACTTCGTAACCGATCCGGAACTACTGTTGAGGGTGGTCGCCCACATCGCGGCACCGTCGAAAGCGACGCAGAGAGGCGACGTTACTGGAAAGGCTGTGATCAGATTAGCGTCATACCAATGCAGGAGTGCGACCTGCAAGGGATTCTTCGTTGAGTTCGTTACACCTACTGCGAGTACGGTTGAGTGACTTGCGAACTCCGGCACGATTGTAAGAAGCGCGCCCGCGAGCAAAATGCAGAAAAATGATTTGCTGAGGCGATCAGTGATGGCTGGGTTCATGACAGAATCTCCTTTTATAACCCCTCGTGTCCCCGAAAGTCACGATGACGATACGCGTGTGTTCGGAATGCGAAAGACTCTAGGTTTGTGCGTATTCATCTTAACCATTATTGCGGCGCCGGGCGGTGCGACTCATTGCACCGTCAACGGAATAGGCGTGCTGGTCGAATAGGTGCCAGAGATCGCAGTCACAGTGACGGTGTAGTTACCTGTCGTAGTTCCTCCGCTACCACCTCCCCCACCACCGCTACCACCGCACGCGGTTATCAGCATCAGAACACTAGCTACGGCAAGTCCCTGCAACAGCGTAACCCAAGAGCGCCGCCGTCGAATCCCCACGACGAAGAATACCCCAACCAATAAGCCGCCCCCACTCGTGAGTCGCGCCCAGCTCCTGGTAGGCTTTTCCCCTTGTGCATGCTGTGGAGCCGTCGTCGCTACAGTCAACGCAGTGCTTCCGTTGTTGGGAGACGTGACACTTACTTGCAGAGGATTCAGCGTGCAGGTTGGCGGAGCAGTAGCCGTACCCTGTCCCTTGAATGCCACGGTGCAGGACACGGAAACCATGCCCGAGAAGCCAGTCGCTGGCGGGAGGGTGATGGTTGCGTTCTGACTCCCTCCCGGAGAGGCAATTGTCAACGATGTCGGATTCGGCGAAAGACTGAACGGCGCGACCACAGAGAAACTGAGCGGTCCAGATGAAGCGCTCTGCGCATTCACAACAGTGATGTTGGCAGTGCTGATGCTTGCGATCAGGTTAGCCGGGACGGACGCGGTTAACTGCGTGTTGCTCACAAACGTCGTGGCAAGGGCAGCCCTGTTCCATTCCACAATCGATCCAGTCTGGAAAATCGTTCCCTTCACGGTCAATGTGAAGGCGGCGGCTCCAGCAAAGGTGGAACTCGGGCTTAAAGTTCCAATTGTTGGCGCGATGCTCACAGCCCGAATGCGTTTGTTGCCAGCGTCGGCAATATAGAGATTGCCGTTCGCATCGACCGCAACTCCAGAAGGGTAGGTCAACTCCGCATTGGTCGGCGAACCGCCGTCGCCGCTGAATCCAGCGGTTCCGTTTCCCACCACTGTTGTGATCACTCCGTTGGAGACTTTGCGAATGCGCTGGTTCAAGCCGTCAGCGACGTAGAGATTGCCAGACGCGTCTACCGCAACACTAACAGGATAATTCAGCCACGCGGTGGTCGCTGAGATATTATCCCCGTTATAGCCACGAACCCCGAACGCGTTAGGATTGCGAGCTCCCGCGACAGTGGTTACGGTGCCGCCGGAGGAAACCGCAAGGACTCTCTGGTTAGCTGAATCAGCGACGTACAGATTTCCCGAGCCATCGAGAGCCAGACCAGCAGGGCTGTTGAGTCCGAGAGGAAAACAACAAGTTGTGCCAACAAAAGTGGTGATAGTTCCGCCAGAAACCTTCCGTATTGCCCAGTTTCCTGTGTCGGCGATGTACAAGTTTCCGGAAGAATCCACTGTCACACCGACTGGAAACTTCAATTGTGCGTTGACTGCTGGGCCCCCGTCCCCACTGTAGCCCTGTGTACCCGTGCCTGCCACGGTCGTGATGATCCCGTTGGAAACTTTTCGAACGACATTGTTTACTGTGTCTGCGATGTAAATGTCTCCAGAAGGCGTCACGGTAAGTCCTAGAGGGCCGTTTAGCTGCGCACTGGCCGCATTTCCGCCATCGCCGCTGTAACCCTGAGTTCCGTTCCCCGCAATCGTCGTGATTACCCCTCCAGAAACCTTCCTGATGCGATGGCTACCAGCTTCAGCCAAATAGACATTGCCCGTCGCATCGACAGCGACGGATGGGGACAACGACAGCATTGCTGTTGTAGCCGGAAGATTGTCTCCATCACCGCCCAACGTCAAATTCCCCACCACCGACGAGATCGTTCCTCCCGAAATGTGCCTGATTCGTTGATTTCCGGAATCCACCACATAAAACGTACTTGAGGCACCGACTCCAACAGCGGTCGGCGACGCTAGATTGGCGCTAGTGGCGGCACCACCGTCGCCTGCACTGCCGCTCGTTCCATTCCCGGCAACCGTGTTGATGATTCCGTTCGATACGACCCGGATACGATTGTTACCCTCATCCGCGATAAATAGGTTCCCCGCTGAGTCGACGGTTACACCTTTCGGTTCATTCAATAGTGCGCTGGTGGCTGGCCCTCCGTCCCCGCCGTAACCGGGGTGTCCCCCTTGGCCTGCTACCGTAGTCTGTACTCCGTTCGAGATTTCATAAACTTGATGGTCATTGGATTGTGAGAAGAACAAATTTCCTGATCCATCCGTCGCGATACTCGCGACATCGGCGGCGATGAAGGTCGAGCAGTTCGGCGGGCAGATGCCGACAACAGTTGAGATTATTCCACTGGAAACCTTGCGAATGTAGTTGCCCGCACACCCCGCGCATGTCTCAAGAATGTAGAGATTTCTCGATCCATCTAGACTAACGCTGATCGGCGCGTTCACTCGTGCACTGGTCGCTGGGCCGCCATCTCCGCTGTACCCAGGATTTCCGTTCCCGGCCGCGGTGGTGATCGTCCCGTTGGAAACCTCACGAACTCTGTTGTTCCCTGCATCAGCGATGTAAATGTTCCCCGATGAATCAACAGCGAGACCCGCCGGGGCATTCAACTGGGCGCTCGTGGCTGGTCCGCTGTCGCCGCCGTATCCCGCGACTCCTGTTCCAGCGAAAACGCTCAATTTCCCCGAAGAGGCGCTCAGGCGAAGGACCACACTCGAATCGGCGATGGCTAGGTAAGCATTCCCTGCTGCATCCACCACGATCCCCGACGCAAAGCCCGGATTCGCTGTGGTCCCGGAAACATTTTCTTGTCCACTTCCCGCGACCGTGTCAATTACGGACTGCGCAAACAGCATCTCGCTGTGCACCACACTGATCAGAGCGAACGAAAGAAGGCTCACAAACATAAATTGCTTTACACGTTGCTTCAATAACTTGAAAAAGGGAATTCTTCGCGTTGTCCGCATAAAGGCCCACGCTCCTTCGCCGCGCGGATACAAACAACTAAGCCTTGATCTGATTACAGAAATGGACCGACCTGACCTGGGATCGTTGGCTCGGGGGAATGAGCAGGCGCATGTTACCACAGCGGGCCATCCAAGTCTTTGCTCTGCCCCACGCGCCCCCACGCGCCCACGCGCGAGCGGCGGGCGGGGCCAAACCGGGGGTAGGGGGCGGGGGAGGGGGGTAGCCGAATTTTTCCCGATAGATACTACCCCCTCTGATTCTTAACAGCCAGACGTAAGGCCACTTGGCCAGGCGAATGAAAGGCGTAATCTGCTTTGGACCACGCCTCGCGGCCATAATTTCGATTTCGTGCTTCGAGGCGTTAGTTCACCCCGCCTTAAGAGCAAAGCCGTTTTCCACAGCACAAGGGCTCACGTATAGCAGACAGGTATTCCGCCGTATGTACCCTCTAAGATGGAATGCTCAGTTCCCTCGGTCTGACATTGGTGACCGTTGCCCTCTATGTCATCGGAACTGCGGTTTCGTGAGTGGCCCGTTCCAAGGCGCGAACAGCGGCCAACTAATTTGTAAGAACGCCCCCGGAACGAAGGAACGCGCCCGACTTGAGGATGAACTGCACCGCGTAACCGCCGCCCTGACCGCCTTCGGGAAGGTCTATATGCAGGGGAGCAAACTGAAAGCCGGTGTTGCAAGTCGCAAAAAGCGAGCGATTTTGGAGGACGAAAGAGAATTGCCGCCGCGCAGAGGGCACGCTGGGCAAAGTTCCGGGCAGCCAAGAAATAAGCCCCGGTTCTACGGTTTTGATTGCTGCCGCAAGGCAGACACGTTGGGTTCGAGTCTCCAGATGCACGTTATCTTTTGAATCATTTGGAGACTTGCCGGGTAATCTGGAGCTGTTGGGTGGGTCCAGTAACGCTTACCCTGCTCGGAGGGTGATGTCCTCGAGGCCGACTTCGGGCCGCGTCGTTGAGAAGACATTCCCGGGATAACTTCCGCTTATCTCGTGACTCGATCAGAATAATCGAAACTCCGCGATGCGCTTCCTAACGGAACGGGCACTCTGGCGGCAGAGCCGCCCAGCCAGCGGAGCGAAGTCGGGCGGAGCTGCCCCATGAAGCCCAGGCTAGCGCTCGGCAGCTGCAGCGCCTTTGTCAGGCCGCAGAGAGCGCACTGATCGTAACGTAATATCCGTCCGGATCTCGGAGCGAGAACTCCTTGGTTTGAGTGTTCGGATTCACGTGAGGCTCCTCTTCGAGCCGAGTGACGAGAGAGCGTGACGTTTGAAGCGCCAGGTCGAAATCATCGACACGGAAGAACAACAGGAGCCCGTTGCCGGGTGTCCCGTGATCGGGGCTCATCAATGAGGGATGCTCGTGGGCGCCCCACTCGTGGAGGCAGAGCAAGACAGTTCCATCTGAATCGAGGATTTGCCCAAAGTAATCATGGGCAGGAAGGGTAGCCGGCTGACCGAACAGCGCCTGGCACCATTTGAAGCTGTCCGGCACGTCGCCTACCCCTATGATCGTCCACGTGCGCCTCATCGCGTCCCCTTCCGCAGACTAATTCTTGTTTAGACCGACCTGGATACAACGAAGTCGTCGCCGCCAGCCGGGCCGACAACCCATGTGCTGACACTCGCTTCTAGCATATCCCAGAACTTGCCGTAACTTAAGTCAGCGCTTATGGGGTCCGCCATCGAGGTCTGACTCTTTGCTAAACTGTCGCCTCATGCTCCTGCCGCGCAGACAAATCCATGAAGTGCTGGTCATCGGTTCCGGCGCCAGTGGCGGATGGGTCGCCAAAGAGCTGACCGAGCGCGGACTACCCGTCATCATGCTCGAGGCTGGACCGCCGCGAGTCCCCGCTCGCGATTTCACCGAACACATCTGGCCCTACCATCTGAAGTTCCGCGGCTTTGGCAACCAGCAGCGCCTGCTCGAGACGCAGCCGGTGCAACGCCTGTGTTACGCCTGCGACGAATACAGCCATCAGTTCTTCGTCAACGATCTGGAGCATCCCTACACCTTTCCCGCGGACAAACCCTTCATGTGGATTCGCGGCCGCCAGGTTGGCGGGAAAACGTTCTGCTGGGCGCGCGAAAGCTATCGCTACAGCGACAACGAATTCAAAGCCGCCACCCGCGACGGCTACGGCGAAAATTGGCCCATCAGCTACAAGGAACTCGAGCCCTACTACGACCTGGTCGAAAGCTATATCGGTGTCAGCGGATCGCGCGAAGGCCTGCCGCAATTGCCCGACGGACAATTTCTGCCGCCCATGAATCTTTCCTGCGGCGCACTGCAAGCCAAAGATGTGATCGAGCGCAAGTTTGGCTGGCGCGTCATGGCCGACCGCGTCGCCAACCTGACGGTTCCGCATCGTGGCCGCCCCGCCTGTCACTATTGCGACCAGTGCCAGCGCGGCTGTTTCACCGCTTCGTATTTCAACAGCCCGTCGGTAACTCTGCCCGCCGCGGCCCGCACCGGAAAATTCACCCTGGTGAGCGACGCCATTGTCAGCGACCTTGTGATTGACCACAGCGGCCGCGCCAAGGGCGTCCACTACATCGACCGGGTCACGCGCGAGCATCGCGAGGTCTATGCCCAGGTTGTCGTCGTTGCCGCCGGAGCACTGGAATCGACCCGCATCCTGCTGAATTCACAATCGCCCGCCCATGCTCAGGGAGTCGGCAACGCGAACGGCGTGCTCGGCCATTACCTGATGGACCACTTCACGGTCGAAGATGCCGGCGGCCTTATGCCGGGCCTGCATTCCTCCGCGCGCGAAGCGGTCGGCCGCCCCTGCGGTTTCCTGATCCCCAAGTATGTCAACACCGTCGGCTGCGCGGCAAAAGATCGCAACTCCAAGTTCCTGCGCGGCTACCGTTTCGATGGTGATGGCAGCCAGGAGCTTTATGGCCACGCCTTTCTCATGCCGGAACTGGGCGACGCATGGCGCAAGCGCGTGCGCGAGGAGATCCCCTACTACTTCGGCATTGAAGCGCAGGGCGAATGCCTGCCCCGCGCCGACAACTTCGTCCGGCTAGACTCCACCAGAAAAGATGCCTGGGGCATCCCCGTGCTGCACGTCAACGCAAGCTACGGAGAGAATGAGAAGGCCATGGCCGCATCCATGCGCGAAAACATCAGCGCGATTCTCGACGCGATGAAGCTCACCGACGCGACCCCGCCCAAGACTGACCTCAGCGTCTTCGGCAAGAACATTCACGAATGTGGCACCGCCCGCATGGGCGCTGATCCGAAGAAGAGTGTGGTCGACGCCAATTGCAAAGTGCATGATGCTCCCAACATCTTCGTGACCGACGGGGCCGTCTTCACGACCCAGGGATGCTACGAACCCACGCTGACGATCATGGCCATTTCGGCCCGGGCCGGAGAGCACATCGCGCGCGCGTTTCGCCGAGGGGAGCTATGAGCGAAGAACAACAGCCGACCCACACGGCATCGTCACAAGCCGACGACCTTTCCCGCCGCCAGTGGCTGCTGCGGCTGGGCGAAATGGTCGTTCTCGCCGGCGTGAGCGGACTCGTTCCAGAATCCGCGGCGGCTCTGCTGGGAGCGGGACAAGACGCGTCACCAGCCGCTGCCGCTCTGCCGCCCGGCCTGTACGACGCTTCGCCCGAACATCTGGTTCACGCGCTGAGCAGTAGCAGCAAGAAGTGGTCTCCGCCACCCGGCAGTGAGACGGATTACGTCCAGCCCAACTCGCTCCCGTTTCAGCCGCAGTTCTTCTCGGTGGAGGAGTTCCGCCTCGTCACCCGATTCGTCGAGATCCTGCTGGGCAACGCGGACGCTACAGCCTTGTCACAAGCTACACAGTGGTTCGACCAGTGGCTGTATTCTGCCGCGGGAGTTCGCGCCGCCGCGCAGCACCTCGACCCGCTGCATCGCCTGCTCGCCGTGGCCGTCAACGGAGAAGAATCGGTGCGCGATCTCGAAACCGCCGATCCCCAGTCTGTATCCCGTGCCGGACTCGCCGCGCTGCACGCGCTCTCTCTCCAGGCCCACGGTCAGGAATTCCTGCAACTCACCGCTTTGCAACAAATCGGTCTGCTGACTTCCGCCGGCACCGACCAGCCCGGCAACCCGCTACGAAAGTTCTTCGAGATCACCCGCGCCCAAGCCGTCCGCGGCTACTACACCTCGGCCGCGGGCCTGGAGGAGCTCGACTACAAAGGCAACGCCTACTACGGCGACAGCCCGGGCTGCGAAGCGAAATCCTGAGTGCCCGACTGACGATCCGGAAGAAGAGTGACGAAAAGCGTTTGGACAACCCGCTATCTTAACCTCGACGGCTCGCGCGTTGTACGGCATCTGGACCATGTTCGGCCATTTTTCGCGAAGTCGACTCACAGAACTGATCGGTGCCCCGGTGGAGGCTGCATTACCCGACAACACTTTGAATTAAGGCGATCGTTAGTTGCTATGGATGCGCGCCCCCAAACTTGCAAAGCTCTGAATCATGCACCTCAACATTCGCTGGCAGACAATACAATGTCCTACAGCCACAATTGCCCCGTGCTGTCATAATTGAGACTCTTGCGTTCATGGACCAGCGCCAACAAGATGCACCGCGCTCTGTACCCGGCACTTTTGGCACGAGCCAGATTGTGCTTTGCCGCGACGGGTTAACAGTTTCGACCGTGACATTGAGTGCCGGACTCCAGTTTCGCTCGCATGCACATGTTCATGATCAGCTTTGCGTCGTCCTGGAAGGACACTATGAGGAAAATTGTGATGCCAGAGCTTACGCGCTGCGCGCGGGCAGTGTTTTGTGGCGTCGAGCCGGTAAGATGCACGCTAATGTAATAGGTGCAGACGATGTTGAAGTCATTCTTGTTGATATTGAGCCAGAACGTTCCCAAAAGCTCTGCCCACACTTGGCTAGTCCAGCCGAGTATTTTCTGCCCGGAACTTTCGATGAGATCCGCCGGGAGCTTGTATTTGAGTTGCACCGCTCGGACCAGGCGACTTGTAGTGCAATCGAAGGTTTAGTCTGCCTGCTTGCTGCACGCACTGGTCGGCATTGCACCCTGCCCAAATCTGCAATGCCCGAGTGGCTCTCCAAGGCAGTGGAACTGATACGGTCCGAATATTCGTGCGGGATAAGCTTGGCGCAGGTGGCTGCGGCGGCGGGTGTTCACCCGGTGACCGTGGCGGTTGCATTCCGCCGCCACTTCGGGAAGTCAGTTGGCGATTACGTCGCGGATCTGCGTACTGCCCATGCCAGGCGGGAGCTTGAGAACACGCACCGCCCAATCGCTGAAATCGCTCAGGAAGCTGGATTCTACGATGAATCGCACATGGGCCGAGTGTTCCGCCATCGGTTTGGCATTTCTCCCAGCGCTCTTCGATCCCGTTCGATTTAGCACCGGCAACACTAAGGGTATACCATTTGCCACTTCTCCTGTCCTATCCAAGGGAAGCGGAGTAGCGTACATTTCGCCGGGAGGCTGAGATGCGGATGACGCTACTCAAAATCTTGCGAAGCCTCGCGAGTGTTCTGCTCGGATACATCGTAATTGTTGTCTGCACGATCATGGGGTTCAAGCCGCTCGGTACAATCGTTCACTTGCAGGCACCGCTACGCATTCAAGCTGCGGGCGCGCTCGTAGCAATCCTTTCTGGGCTGATGGGAGGAGTTGCCGCTTCCTTTGCTGCTGGGAGGCATCCAGTTCGGCACGCTGCCGGCGTACTGGTATTTCTTTTTATCGATACTGCAGTCGTTTTATCTCGTGGGAGCACGGATCCTCTGTGGTTCGACTTATCGGGCAGTGCAACTCTGATGCTGGCCACGGTTTCCGGCGGAGTGCTTTATCATCTTGTGACTCGGCGTCGCCGATCTGGGTACCAACCCAGTCGTGACGGCGCGGACCCAGGTTGAGAAATCGCCCATGCCACCCCTGCTCGGGTCTTACCCCTTCACGGTTCACACGCGCCATGATGACCTTTGCTCACACGTGAGGGACGGAATTGATTCCCGCCCAGTTCCCGAGGAACACGCTTCTCGGAGTGTGGAGGAGAGTCTATTCCTAGTTCCCACCTGGACGTACAGTCAGTATTCTCGTGGAAGTGGTCGCACCAAACTCCCGCGAAACGGGCTTGTCGGAAATCTGCAATCGACACCTTCAGGCTCCCTTTTCGCGGAATTGTCTGGGCAGCAGAACGCGACCTAAATATGGTAGAGATCTTTTGAGGACAATCGGGGGGCTCGCTCCCAGTTCTGATGACGACCGAACGAGTCCAGACGAATCGACCGAATCGACCGAACCGACAAGTTGGCGTTTACATTTTTACATTGCTACAGCAGCGGTGTTAGAAATCCTGCCCAGAATCGGTCACATGAAAGCCCATTCGAGAGTGGATTCTTGATTCTCCTCCATGGTGTGTTAGGAAACGGTAGTTTTCTAACCTCATTGGCGGTTCCAGGACCTTCATCCCACCATTCTGGGGTGGCGGGTTCTCCCTTGACGGTGGTCAACACTTACTCCACAATCACCGTGCAAGCGTCACTTCGTGCTGACTGCTGTTAGCGGCTTCTCTGGGGAAGCGCCCTTGCCTCACAGGAATACCTAGGCTGGTCCGGGACGAGGAGCGCGGAACAACACGAGCCGGATTGCGCTACCGAACCACGATTACGAATGATCTTCCTCAGCTACAATCGCCGGGACCGAGGCCTAATTCTCGAGATCCGCAGTGCTTTGGAGAGGGCCGGATTCAAAACGTTTCTCGATGACGACCTGCATCTCGATCCGCGTTTGTGGCCCGAAGCATTGGAAGGCCGCCTTGCCACCGCCACCGCCGTAGTCGTCTTTGTGGGATCAAATGGACTGGGCCCGTGGCAGAAGCGCGAAACTTATATCTCACTGGCCCACCAAGCCGAACGGGAACGCTGCGGAGAGAGCCTGCGCGTCATTCCAGCGCTGTTGCCCGGAGCCGATGTCACCGTCAGCTTTCTGTTCTTGAACACAACAGTCGACCTTACCCACTGCACCCAGACGTCAGTAGAGATTGATAACCTAGTTCGGGCGCTGTCTGGTACATGCCAGCCCAGTTCCAAGCTTAAACTCGTCTGTCCCTACCGCGGCCTACAGGAATTCAATGAAGAGCATGCTGGTCTGTATTTCGGGCGCGAGGATTTGGTAGAACAATGCCTTAGAAGGCTGGAATCGCGCTCGTTGATCGGAGTGGTAGGTCCTTCTGGAAGTGGTAAGTCGTCGTTTGTACTCGCAGGAGTTGTTCCACGACTGCGGCGGTACACACCTCCAAGAATGACTTGGGAAATCCTGCACTTCACCCCCGGCGGGGCACCTTGGAGGATGTTTGCAGATTCCTTTGCAGACCTTTTACCGCAGGAGAACGCTGCGGATCTCGCCAAGGACCTAAGTAATCCAGGCGGGGTCGAGAGTGCCATCAAGCGAGTCCTCCGACAGTCCAAGGGTTCGACGCACCTGCTGGTGGTAGTCGATCAATTCGAAGAGCTCTTCACGCTTGCTCCGGAAGACTGCCGAGAACCCTTTATTCGAGCCCTGCTCGGGGCATTGCATTCGGGCAACATGAAGATTGTACTAACCGTCCGTGCTGACTACTATGGACGCGCAATTCAGAGTAGCCGCGAGCTTAGCGATCTTCTTATGGACGGCCAAGTGAATCTTGGGCCGCTAAACGAAGCAGAGATTCACGAGGTAATTCAGAAGCCGGCTGACCGAGTGGGCGTGCGATTCGAACCCGGACTGGTCGACCTGATTGCCTCTGAGGTCCTCAGCCAACCGGGGAACTTACCGCTCTTGGAATTCGTCCTCACCGAGTTGTGGAATCGTTGTCATGAACAAGGCCTGATTACTGCGGCGGCCTATGTCGAAGTGGGCGGGGTAGTCCGAGCAATTCAAAAACGTGCCGATGAGCTGTACGCA
>Ga0307477_10001526_pt1 | contig 19287 bp, 13 predicted proteins | sample atmos_gasesECM2C_FD_203316 | JGI IMG/M metagenome (GOLD analysis project Ga0307477, IMG submission 203316) | Hardwood forest soil microbial communities from Morgan-Monroe State Forest, Indiana, United States - atmos_gasesECM2C_515 | ecosystem: Environmental > Terrestrial > Soil > Temperate...
TCGCCTGGCGGATCCACCAGGTGGCATAGGTCGAGAATTTGTAGCCGCGGCGGTACTCAAACTTATCGACCGCCTTCATCAAGCCGATATTGCCCTCCTGAATCAGATCCAGAAACTGCAACCCGCGGTTGGTGTATTTTTTGGCGATCGAGATCACCAGCCGCAGATTAGCCTCGACCATTTCCTTCTTCGCCCGACTCGCTTCGCGCTCACCGCGCTGCACGGTTTGCACGACGCGGCGGAACTCCGCGATCGGCAGCTTCGTCTCGGCGGCAATCTGCGCAACGGCGGCGCGCAGCTTTGCTACGTCGGCACAGTGCTTTTCGGCCAATTTTGCCCACCCGCGACCGGACACGGTTCCGACGCGATCGAGCCAATTGGCGCCGAGCTCGTTGCCGATATAATTCTGCAGAAATTCAGGGCGCTTGATCCCAACGCTCTCCGCCAACCTCAGCAGTCTTCCTTCATCGGCGACGAGCCGGCGGTTGACATCGTAGAGCTGCTCGACGAGGTCTTCGATGCGCGTGTTGTTCAAGCGCACCCGCTTGACAGCCTCGATAATTGCCGCCTTGAGCTTCTCGTAGCGGCGTTCGGTCGCCCGCGGCAGCATCTCGCCTTTGTGCAAGGCGTTGATCCGCTGATCCTGGAGCTTGCGCAGCCTCTTGTGGGTGTCGGCGATCATGTCGAAAGTCGCGAGCGCGCTCGGCTTCAGCTGCGCTTCCATCGCGGCGAGCGAGACTGAGCTTTCCTCGCCCTCAGCTTCCTCGACGGCGAGCTCACTCTCGATCCCCACGAGCTCGGCCGGCGGGTCTTCCCCGTTCCCGGCCTCGGTCTTGGACTCTGGATCAGCCTCGGATGGTGCAATGACAACCGCCTCCGCGGGCACCTGCTCGAACCCACCGCTGCCATAGGTCGCGTCGAGGTCAATTATGTCGCGCAGCAGCATCTTTCCTTCGTTGAGAGCGTCGCGCCAACCGATGATCGCGCGGATCGTCAACGGGTTCTCACAGATGCCGCCGATCATCATCTCGCGGCCGGCCTCGATCCGCTTGGCGATCGCGATCTCCCCTTCCCGGGACAGCAGCTCGACCGAACCCATCTCCCGCAGATACATCCGAACGGGATCATCGGTGCGGCCGATATCGTCATCATCGAGGTTGCCGCGGACCTCGTTGTCGGCTTCGTCGACCTCGGCGGCCGCCGGCTCTTCGCTCTCCTCGCTCTCGATCAGATTGACCCCGAGTTCCGACAGCATCGTCATCGTGTCCTCGATCTGCTCCGAGGACACCTGGTCATGCGGCAGAGCGGCGTTTAACTCATCATAGGTCAAATATCCGCGCTCTTTGCCGCGGGCCAGTATCTTCTTGATCGCTGCGGCAAGAGCGTCGAGGAGCGGGGCATCTGCCGCCTCCTCGCGCGTTTCGGTTGCTTCAGCCGTGTTCGCCGCTTTGCTCGCCATTCCACCATCCCTAAATAAGCGCACCTTCCGTCCGGCCGCGGCCGGACACGACAAAACGATCCTTCGACGGATTTCTCTCGACATCGTTTAGTCAAAGGCAGGTCAAATCTGGTCTTCACTGCCGATCAGACCCTGCTGCAACGCCTGCTCCCTGGCGGCTTGAAACCGCTCCCACATTTCCGCCGATACCTCGCTTTCGAGGTCGTTGCTGGCCTCGGCCATGACCGACCGCTCTCTGCCCCCCAGCATTCTGATCACATGCGTCCATTCCCTGCGTGCGGAGGCCGGATCGGGGCATCGGACGACAAAGCCTGTGTCGACTGAAGGCGACAGGAGCGCGTCCACGGTCGCCGCAAACCCGCTCTGCACAAGGTGTTGTTGCAGCGTTCCAGCGTCAAGCCCCGGCTGCAAGGCTTCGAGCTCTAAAATCTCATGCCGAAGCCTGACGAGATCGGTCTCGGGGAGGTCGAGAGAGGCGAACTCCTCCGCGATCTCAACAATCAAGCCGGGGAAATGGAGAAGAATGCGAAACAGTATCTCGCGCTGCAGGCGCTGCGGCGGGCGCGGCGGTGGCGGTGGGCCGTCGTGTACCGCGGTCGAGTCTTGCCGTATTCGCTGCCGCAATCTGGAAACGGTGGGGCGTGGATCGAACCGCTTATAGAAGAGGTTGCGGTACTCAGCCTGCACCTTCCGATCGGGGATCGACTCGATCCGGCTCATCAGCCGGCGCCATACATCGGCGAGGCGTTCCGGGGTATTGCGGGGCTTCGCGGCGAGCTCGATTTCCCACAGCATGTCCGACAACGGCCGCGCGGTGCCGAGAATTGCTTCAAAGACTGTGCGTCCCTGGGTGCGGATCAGCGAATCGGGATCCTCGCCGGCCGGGAGGCTCGCAAAACGCAGGCTCCGGCCCGCACTCAGGAACGGGAGCGCCCGATCGAGTGCTCGAGCGGCGGCGCGCTGACCGGCCGCGTCGCCGTCGAAACAGAGGACGGGCTCCGGTCCGAGGCGCCAGAGGTCATGCAACTGGAAATCGGTCAATGCCGTCCCAAGCGGCGCCACGGCGGTCGGGAAACCCGCGCGATGCAACGCAATCACATCCATATAGCCTTCGGTGACGATTACCCCGGGCCCCGCGGACGGCTCTTCTCGCGAGAGGCCTGCCCGCGCGGCCGCCCAGCCATACAGAACGCGCCCTTTCTCGAAGAGCGCGGATTCGGGTGAATTCAGATATTTGGGTTGTCCGTCGCCGATCAAACGGCCACCAAAGGCGATCACCCGGCCGGTCCTATCGCCAATCGGAAACATTACTCTGCCACGAAAATAGTCGATCGGCTCACCAGCGGCTGCGCTCGCAGGTCGACGCAGGAGCCCAGCCTCGATCAGCAGCGACTCGGGAAAATCGCCTGAAAGGCTGCGGCGCAGCGCCTGCCGCTCATCCGGAGCCCAGCCCAGGCGAAAGCGCCTGATCGTCTCGGCATCGAGACCCCGTTGATCGAGATAATTTCGTGCACCAGCGCCCACGGGCGACGCCAGACGAGCCTCGTAAAAGGCCGCAGCAGCCTCCAACGCCCCGAGCAAGGTCTTTTGCTGCTGAGCGCGCTCGCGCTCTTGGGGGGTCGCGCGGGGGACGGCGAGCCCAGTCTCGGTCGCCAGTTTCTCGATTGCCTCGATGAAGTCGAGATTGTCGTTGCGCATGACGAACCCGATCGCATCGCCATGCGCGCCACAGCCAAAGCAGTGAAAAAAAGATTTGTCTTCGACGACATAGAAGGAGGGCGTCTTTTCGTGGTGGAAGGGGCACAGCCCGGCATATTCTCGGCCGCGCCGGACGAGCTTCACGCTGCGGCCGATCAAGCCGGAAAGCGAAATCCGGCTGCGCAGCTCGTCGAGGAAGCCGGGCGGAAAGGCCATCCTGTTACCTCTTCGCCGCGGGTCGGGGAGACAGGAAGGAGCCCCGACCCTTTCCCAACGCAGGCAAGGGCAGAAGGATTGCTAATTTCGGCATCCGAACCACTACGCCGAATGTCAACCCAGGAGTCGCTTTACGATTGCCCCCGCCCGAGCGAAATCGATGACCCCACCGTGGCGTTCGCGAAGCGTCGCCATGACCCGACCCATGTCTTTCATGCCAACCGCCCCGATCTCGCTGATCACGGCTACTACCACCACCTCGATATCGTCCTGATCGAGTTGGCGGGGCAGAAAGCTTTCGATCACCGCGATCTCCTCGCGCTCCCGCTGCGCCAGGTCGCCACGGTTGCCTTGCTCAAAAAGCGCGATCGATTCGCGGCGCTGCTTGATCATCGCCTGCAGCATCTGCGGGAGCTCAGCATCGGAGAGACCCTCGGAGTTGCCGCGTCCCCGCGCGGCGATGTCGCGATCCTTGAGTCCAGCCAATATCAGGCGAATGGTGGAGACCGTGCGCATCTCTCGGGCCTTCATCGCCTGTTTGAGCCTGTCGGTGAAGGCTTGACGCAGCATCGGCAGGCTCCCCTCCAATCGAAGTCTTGATGCTACAGCGTTTAACGGTTCGCGGCAATTCTGCGGATCTTCTCCTAAGTATTTGAAACAGCGATAAGTTCGGACCAGCACATGGTTGACGTCAGGAGCCCGAGAGGGTATCTCTCGCAACCGCTCCGCCGTTCGCCCCTGGTCGTACCCATGGCCTTCCGGGAGATTACGGCCTGCCAGCAGGACCCCCCGCCGATGCGCGACCCGACGCCGCGACCGCCCGACTGTAACGCTGCCCTCGTCCTCGCCGACGGCACCGTGTTTTGGGGCCACGGGCTTGGCGCGATCGGGACGGGAGTCGGCGAAGTTTGCTTCAATACCTCCGTCACGGGATATCAGGAGATCCTGACCGACCCTTCTTACGCCGGACAGATCATCGCCTTCACCTTTCCCCACATCGGCAATGTCGGCGCGAACCGGGAGGATATCGAAGCCACCACCGCTGCAGCGCGCGGACTGGTTCTGAGAGCGCCGATTACCGAAGCGGCGAGCTATCGCGCAACCCAATCGCTCGATGCTTGGCTGAGAAGCCACGGGCTCATCGGCATTTCGGGCATCGACACCCGGCAGCTGACCGTGCGTATTCGCGATTTCGGACCACCCAGCGGCGTCATCGCGCACGACCCCGAGGGGCGGTTCGACATCCCTTCGCTCCAGGCCCGGGCTCGCGTCTGGCCCGGTCTCGAAGGAATGGATCTCGCCAAAGAAGTGACTTGCCGCCAAGCCTACGAATGGGCCGAAACGGTGTGGGATCGAGAGGGCGGCTACGGTTTACAACATTGTTGCCGCCACCGGGTTGTCGCGATTGACTACGGTGTCAAGCGCAACATCCTGCGGATGCTCGCTGCGCACGGCTGCCGTGTCATTGTCGTTCCCGCCACCGCCTCGACACAGGACATTATGCGCCATCGGCCCGACGGCATTTTCTTGTCGAATGGCCCAGGTGACCCAGCCGCGACCGGCACCTACGCTGTGCCGGTGCTGCGCGACCTATTAGATTCGGGTAAGCCCATCTTCGGCATCTGCCTCGGTCACCAGTTGCTGGCTCTCGCGCTCGGCGGCAGGACCCGCAAGATGGCGCGCGGTCACCGCGGAGCTAATCATCCGGTCAAGGATCTGCAGACCGGCAAGGTAGAGATCACCAGTCAAAACCATGGGTTTGTCGTTGACCCGGAAAGCTTGCCGGAAAACGTGGAGCCGACCCACCTCTCGCTGTTCGACAAAAGCAACGAAGGGCTGCGAATAGTCGGCAAGCCGGTCTTTTCCGTGCAATATCATCCGGAGGCGAGCCCCGGTCCGCAAGACAGCCATTACCTGTTCGAGCGTTTCGTCCGGCTGATGGGCGGAAATGCCTAAGCGCACAGACATCGACAGCATTCTAATCATCGGCGCCGGCCCGATCGTCATCGGGCAGGCTTGCGAGTTCGACTATTCCGGGACCCAAGCCTGCAAGGCTCTGAAGAGCGAAGGGTATCGGATCGTGCTGGTAAATTCGAACCCGGCCACGATCATGACTGACCCGGAGCTAGCTGACGCCACCTATATCGAGCCGGTCACCGCCGAGATGGTCGCGAAGATCATCGCCCGCGAGCGGCCACATGCGCTGTTGCCGACGATGGGTGGGCAAACCGCTCTCAACATCGCGGTCGCGCTCTCTCGATCGGGTGTCCTCAAACGCTACGGTGTCGAAATGATCGGCGCCACCGAAGAGGCGATCGCCAAGGCCGAGGACCGCCAACTCTTCCGCCAGGCGATGGACAAAATCGGCCTCGCCTCGCCGAAGAGTCGGCTCGTGCGCTCGCTAGACCAGGCGCTGTCTGCGTTGGAGACGGCGGGATTGCCGGCGATCATAAGACCCTCGTTCACCTTGGGGGGCACCGGCGGCGGCGTCGCCTATAATGCGCAGGAGTATGAGGACATTGTCCGCGGCGGGCTCAGAGCCTCGCCGACGCACGAAGTGCTGATCGAGGAATCGGTCCTCGGCTGGAAGGAATACGAGATGGAGGTGGTCCGCGATCGCGCGGACAACTGCATCATCGTCTGCTCGATCGAAAATATCGACCCGATGGGGATTCATACCGGCGATTCGGTTTGCGTCGCCCCGGCGCTGACCCTCACCGACAAGGAATACCAGGCGATGCGCAACGCCGCGATCGCGGTATTGCGCGAGATCGGTGTCGACACCGGCGGGTCGAACGTGCAGTTCGCGGTCAACCCGGCCGATGGCCGACTCGTCGTGATCGAGATGAATCCGCGGGTTTCGCGCTCCTCGGCGCTCGCCTCCAAAGCAACCGGTTTTCCAATCGCTAAGGTCGCCGCCAAACTCGCTGTCGGCTACACCCTCGACGAGCTGGACAACGAGATTACCCAGACCACCCCGGCCTCGTTCGAACCGACGATCGATTACATCGTCACCAAAATGCCGCGCTTTACATTCGAAAAATTTCCGGGAACTGAGCCGCTACTGACGACCTCGATGAAATCGGTGGGCGAGGCGATGGCGATCGGGCGCAGCTTCGCCGAATCGGTGCACAAGGCGCTGCGCTCGCTGGAAACCGGTCTCAGCGGTTTCGACGAGGTTGCGATCGAGGGTGTGGGGAGCGCCGGTAAGGAGGCGGTCAAGGCCGCGTTGGCCAGACCCTCGCCCGATCGCTTGCTGCTGATCGCACAGGCCTACCGGCACGGGCTAACGACGGCGGAGATCCACGCCGCATGTCGCTTCGAGTGCTGGTTTCTCGAGCGCATCCGCGAGATCGTCGAGATCGAGGAGCGCGTAAGGCGAGACGGGCTGCCGCTCGATCGCACCGCATTTTTGCGACTGAAGCAAATGGGTTTCTCGGATGCGCGCCTCGGCAAGCTGGCAGGGTTGGAGGAGGAGGCAGTATCCGCACTACGTCGAAATCACGATCTGCAGCCGATCTATCGGCGGATCGACACTTGCGCGGCCGAGTTCCCGTCGCTCACCCCATACTTGTACTCCTCGTATGAGGGCGACGGGTTCAATATGCCGGAATGCGAGGCCGATCCGAGTGACCGGCGAAAGGTGATCATTCTCGGCGGCGGCCCCAACCGGATCGGACAGGGCATCGAATTCGACTACTGCTGCGTGCACGCGGCTTACAGTCTGCGCGAGGCGGGCATCGAAACGATTATGATCAACTGCAACCCGGAGACCGTGTCGACAGATTACGACACGTCCGACCGGCTTTACTTCGAGCCGTTGACCGCCGAGGATGTGATCGAGATCGTGCGGGTCGAAGAGCGCCGCGGCACCCTCCTCGGAGTGATCGTGCAGTTCGGCGGGCAAACCCCGCTGAAGCTTGCAGCAGCGCTCGAGTTGGCGCGGGTTCCGATACTCGGGACCTCGCCGGACGCGATCGATCTCGCCGAGGACCGCAGTCGTTTCCAGGGCCTTCTCAGGACCCTCGGGCTGCGCCAAGCGACGAACGGCACGGCTTGTTCCGCGAGCGAGGCCGAAGAGATCGCCTCGCGCATTGGCTATCCAGTGATGATCCGCCCGTCCTACGTTCTGGGCGGGCGGGCAATGGAGATTGTCCACGACGGCGCCGCGCTCGAGCGGTACATGCGCGACGCCGTCAGGGTGTCCGGGACGAGCCCGGTGTTAATCGACCGCTATTTGAAAGACGCAATCGAGGTTGATGTCGACGCGGTGTCCGACGGGTTCACGGTCGAGGTAGCCGGCATCATGGAGCATATCGAGGAGGCCGGGATTCATTCTGGCGACAGCGCCTGCTCTCTGCCGCCGTACAGTCTCGCACGCGACACCATCGTTAAGATCGAGCAGCAGACAGTCGCCCTCGCCCGAGCGCTTGAGGTAGTCGGACTGATGAATGTTCAATTCGCTGTGCAAGGCAATGAGATCTACGTTCTCGAGGTCAATCCGCGGGCCTCGCGGACGGTGCCGTTTGTCGCCAAGGCGATCGGCGTTCCGATCGCCAAGATAGCCGCACGGGTCATGGCAGGTGATCGTCTTGGCCCGCACATCTCCCGCTTTCGTCGCTCGCGTCTCGCAAACGGCGGGCATGTGGCGGTCAAGGAAGCCGTCTTCCCGTTTGCGCGTTTCCCCGGCGTCGATCTGATCCTTGGTCCCGAGATGAAATCGACCGGCGAGGTAATGGGGCTCGACGCCGATTTCGGACGCGCCTTCGCGAAGTCGCAGCTCGGCAGCGGGACCAACTTGCCGTTCGAGGGCCGCGTCTTTGTCTCGGTGCGGGATCAAGACAAGAGGGCGCTCGTAGAGCCGTGCCGCCAGCTCTTTGAAATGGGTTTCGCGCTGGTTGCCACCAACGGCACCGCGCAGGCGCTGATCGCCCACGGCCTGCCAGCGGCGCGCATCAACAAGGTGAGCGACGGGCGCCCCCACATCGTCGATTTGATGTTGAGCGGCGGCGTCCAGCTGGTCTTCAACACGACCGAGGGTGCGCAGGCGATCGCCGACAGCTTCAGCCTGAGACGCACTGCGCTGACCAACGGCATCCCGTATTATACGACCGTCGCCGGGGCCCGGGCGGCGGTGCAGGCGATCAAGGCGTTGCGCGCCGGCAATCTTGAAGTTGCGCCACTACAATCATACCTTTGATTGCTCCGCGGCAAGCCTTGCCGTGGTTTTCGTCAGCAGGATGCGAACCCCTCTTTGATGAACAAGATCCCGATGACGGCCGATGGCTACAATCGGCTCCGGGAGGAGCTGAAGCGCCTGAAGACCGTCGACCGGCCGGCGATAATCCGCTCCATCGCCGAGGCTCGAGATCATGGCGATTTGGCCGAGAATGCCGAATATCACTCCGCGCGCGACCGGCAGAGCTTTATCGAAGGCCGGCTGGCCGAAATCGAGGACAAGATCGCCCGTGCGGAAGTCATTGACGTCTCCAAGTTGTCGGGGTCGGTGATCAAATTCGGGGCTAGGGTCACGCTTGCGGACGAGGAGACCGACGAGGAGCAGACCTTTCAAATCGTCGGCGAGGACGAAGCCGATATCAGTCAAGGGCTGCTGTCGGTGACATCACCGCTGGCACGCGCGCTGATCGGCAAACGAACCGGGGAGAGCGTTGAAGTCGCCACCCCGCGCGGTGCCAAATCCTATGAGGTCGTCACCGTCGCCTTCGGCTGAGGGCGATTGGCTTTTCTCTGGTGTAAGGCCAACCTGGGCTAACCCAGTCATCGTATTGCCCAGAGGCATACTTGCTGTGTAGAAGCGGTTTGCGTAAACGGAAGTGATGGGCTCCGTTGCGCCGACAGACGCTCCTGGGTTGTTCGAAGCGGCAAGCAGCCCGTCGCCAATTGCCTGGGTTTTGCATGATGGCAAGGCGGGGATGGCGAGCCAGGCGCTCGGTCTTGCCGAGGCTACCGGGTTCCCGTTCATCGAGAAGCGCCTCGGCATCCGCTTCCCCTGGGTCCGCCTGCCGCCGCGGCTGTGGTTCTTGCCGTTCCATGCGGCGGGAGTTGCCGGAGCAAGCTTGCAACCGCCCTGGCCCGATCTAGTCATCGCCTGCGGCCGGAATGCAGCGATGCCGGCACTCGCGATCCGGCGCGCCGGCGGCGGGCATACCGTTGCCGCGCAAATCCAGAATCCCGGAATCGGCCGCGGCGAGTTCGACCTGATCGTCGTACCCGAGCACGATCGGCTGCGCGGACCGCGGGTGATTGTGACCAGGGCCGCCGTGCATCGCGTAACGGCGGCGCGGCTCGAAGCTGAGCGCCGTCGGTTTCCGGCACTCGCGGCGCTGCCGGGACCGATCATCGGTGCGCTGATCGGCGGTGCCAACAAGGCCTACCGGCTGCCGCTGCGGCGGCTCACTGAGATTGCCGACATCCTCGCCAAGCTGTTGTCCGAGACGGGGGGTTCTCTGCTGTTATCGCCGTCGCGGCGCACCGGGGAGCACGCTACTGCGCTGCTGCGCGCGCGTCTGGGCGGATTCCCCGGCGCGATCTGGGACGGCAGCGGCGACAACCCCTATTATGCCTATCTTGCACTCGCCGACGCGCTGCTGGTGACCGCCGATTCGATCTCGATGATTAGCGAGGCTGCGGCAACGGGCAAGCCCGTGCACATTCTCGAGCTCGATGGCGGCAATGCCAAGTTCGCCCGCTTTCATACTGCCATGCAGGCAGCCGGCATCACCCGTCCTTTTGCCGGACGGCTCGAATCGTGGTCCTACCCGTTTCAGGATGATACCGCGCGAGCCGGTGCAGCGCTACGCGCGCTCGTTCTAGCGAGGATCGAGCGGCGGGAATGTACACGAGAATAAGGGGGGTCGCGATCTACGCGGGGGTATTCGCCGTCGCGCTCGTCATTTTTCTCCTGGTGCCACAGGTCGACCTCACTGCCAGTCGCCTGTTCTACGTTTCCGGTCGCGGTTTCGTGTGGGGGGATTGGCTGCCGATCCTATTCCTTTACCAAGCCGTACCCTGGATCACCTGGGGAATCCTCGCTCTTGCGGCGATGGCGGCGATCTGGCTCTTCCTCGTCGGCCGGCCGCTGTGGCGGCTGGACCGCAAGGCGCTCATCTTTGTCGTTGCGGCGACGGCTGCCGGTCCCGGACTCCTCGCTAACACCCTTCTGAAGGATCATTGGGGACGCGCGCGGCCCGCGCAGATCGAAGTGTTTGGCGGGGCCCATCGCTTCACGCCGGCACCGCTGCCTGCAGCCGAATGCGATCGCAACTGTGCTTTCGTTTCCGGACACGCCGCGCTCGCCTTCTCGCTCGTCTCTTTCGCTTTCTTGCTCCCACCGGGCCACGCTCGGCGGCGCGGCGTAGCGGCCGCTCTCGGTTTCGGAGCGCTCGTCGGGCTGGGCCGCATCGCGCAAGGCGCTCACTTTCTGTCGGATGTCGTCTATGCCGGCCTGCTCGCCTATGGCACCACCGCGCTGTTCTACTGGTGGATCGTCGATTACGACGGTCTCGCGGCGCCGCCGGTCCTCCGATTCTATCGATTGATCTTGCGTGATGCGGCCGCCGTGTGGGCCATCGCGCGCCGCGCTCGCGGGTCGCGCGCTATTTGGTTCGTTTTCACTGCGGCCGCAACGGCGCTTCTCGTGGTGATCTCGATCCACGCCGCCGACCGGCCGCTCGCGTGGTTTTTCCACACCCGAGACCAAGACCTGCGCTCGCTCTTCGACTTCACAGGGCGTCTCGGTATGAGTTACGGCTATTTGACCATATTCGGCCTTGCCTTCGTCGCGCTGCACTGGGGCGGCTTACTGCCCCGACTGCACCAGTTCGCGCTGCCCCTGCGCGCGCTGTCGGGAGTTCCGGCGTTCTTATTTCTTTCGATCGCCGCCTCGGGCATCATCGTCGATGTGCTGAAGGTTGTCTTTGGACGACCTCGGCCAAAACTGCTCTTCCAATCCGATGTCTATGGTTTTACTTGGCTCAGTTGGCGGCCCGACCACTGGTCGTTTCCCTCGGGGCACAGCGCCACAATCGTCGCGCTGATGACGGCTCTCTGGTTTCTTTGGCCGCAGCACCTTCTCTTCTATATCCTTACCGCGACGATTGTGTGTATGAGCCGGGTTGTGGTTGGCGCCCACTACCTCGGGGACAGCCTCGCCGGCGCGCTGATCGCCGTGCTGACCACTCGCTACGCGGCGCAGCTCTTCTCCAAGGCCGGGATCGATCTGGGGGCGTCGCGCCACGGTCTCAGCGCTTCAGCAGAGGCACCAGCCTGGCCGTGCCGACTCCTCGGCAGAGCATCCATTGGGCGGGATCGAGCCGGTTCGCGGTGAACTCCGGTGGCGGCTTGCGCCCTCCGCGAAGGGTGTAGTATCGGAGCGGCCTCCGCCCGCTGCTTTCGAAATCGGCTCGCCGCCATGGCCCTGCGCATCGAGACCTTCGACAACGCCCGCGGCGGGAACACACTCTACAAGGCGCTGACCCATCCGAGCGCCGCCCGACGGGGGCAGGCTCTGGTCGGCATGCTGATGCGCAACGCTCCGGTTGCTGTCTACGATCCGAGCGGTGCAGCCGAGGCCTTCAACGAGATCTTCTGCCTCGACAGGGTCGATATCGCCGGCACCTACGTCCAACAAGTGGCTCGGATCGGGGCCACCGTCTTTGGCCACGCAACGAAGCCGGTGACCGACCTCCCCGACTCATGCGCCCGGTCGGTATTCGTCGCTGCGTTCGACGCCGAGCGCACTATCGCGCAGCTCCAGCCTTATTTGCCGAACGGCGCGCAGACCTTCTGCCTCGACACCATGCGCATTCCCGCTGAGCGTCTGACTAAGCCAAGCGCTTATCTCGACCCACTCAATTTCGCCACCAATTTTGCTTTTTTCCGTGAGGCGGACGGATTGCACACCCGGCTCGTGACCGCAAACTATTGGTCGGGTTACGGCGCCGAAACTGTTACCTGCTGGATGACGCTGTTCGCCGGGGATGGTCACATCCTGGCCGAGTGGTCCGAAGGCTGTGGGCCCGCCGGGAGCACGATCGTCCTCGATAGCCGCGAAATCCGTAAGCGCTTCCGTCTCACCGAATTCTGCGGTCAGCTGTTTCTCCATATCGTCGGAGCGGCGGGGCACGACGTGGTCAAATACGCTCTCGACACGTTCGGCGATGCCAGCCTCGAGATCGCCAGCGGCGATCGTGCCAGCACCGACTGCTCGCTCTCCTCCACGCATGACGCGAACGCCTGGCCCGCAGACCGCTATGCCGGCCTCCCTGCGCCCGGCCCCGGCGAGCGCGTCGTGCTCTGGCTGCAGAACAGCCACCCCATCCGGATTCCGTCTTGCGACATTCATCTCAACCCGATGGGCGAGGAGCACCTGGTGCCGATCTCCGAGCCGATCCCACCATTTGCGACCCGCGCGGTCGACGTCGGCAAAGTTCTGCCGGGTCTGACCTGGCCCAGGCAGATAGAGCTGCGCGCGGGTAAGCACATGGTGCGGCCGCGCTATGAGATCCTCGATCGCAGCCGCCGGCGGATCGCGCATGTCAACGTCGAACGCACCGACTTGGTGGCCGACCTCGATCTCCCGAAGCTCGCAGGCCCCCTCGGCAAGGGGTATCTGCTGCCCGCCCCGGTCATGCCGCTAGATGAATGGCAGAGCTTTGTACTGCCGACACCGATGGCCGTCGGTCAAGCCGAGCTGCCGATCGCCGCTCTGGTCTATGACCCGGAGGGAAACGAAATTCTGCGTCATTCTTTCGGGCGAGTGCCGCGGGCACACCAAGCAGCAATCGACCTGGACGAGGTCCCCGGGATCGACGCTCTGCACGACGGCTATGGCCATATCGAGCTGATGTACGACTTTTCCACCGGAGGCACGGCGGATGGGTGGCTTCACGCGCTGTTCCGCTATCGCCACCGGCGCAGCGGTCATGCTGCTGAAACCAGCTTTGGAGCGCATGTCTTCAACACGATTTTGACTTATCGCGACGAGCCGCAATCCTACAGTGGGCGTCCTCCGGGATTGTCGACCCGCCTGTTCCTGAGGCTCGGCGAGACCGGCTACGACACATTCTGTCAGCTGATCTATCCCGCCTCGCGCCCGTGGCGTGCGACGAGCACCACCGAGATCACTCTCCACGATGGCGCCGGGCGCGAAGTAGCCCGGGCGAGTTTCGCGATTCCCTGTTCGGGTTCGCGGCTCTGGTACTATCGAGACGTCTTTGACGCGACGACACGAGCCCACGCAGGAGCCGGCGCTTATGTGATGATTCGCGACGCGACCTGCCGGCTCTTTGGCTATCATGGGCTGGTCGGCCGCTACGGCTCGTTCAGCCTCGACCACATGTTCGGCTTTTAGCCCCACTCTTCCCGCCGCACCGCCGAAGGATGATATAGATTGTCGATGGATCAACCGGGGTGCCCGGAATGCCCGAGCGTCATCACAGCAAGGTCCTGATCATCGGCGCGGGACCAGCCGGCTATACCGCAGCGATCTATGCGGCGCGCGGCAATTTGCAGCCCATCCTCGTCACCGGGCTGCAACCGGGCGGCCAAATGACCATCACCACCGACGTCGAGAACTACCCCGGCTTCGCCGATATCATTCAAGGCCCGTGGCTGATGGAGCAGATGCGGCAGCAGGCCGAACACGTCGGTACGCGGATGATTCTCGACCTGATCGTCGCGATCGATCTCGCCCGCCGGCCCTTTGTCGCCACTGGCGATTCGGGGGATCTCTATACGGGCGATACGGTGATCATCGCGACCGGCGCCCAGGCTCGTTGGCTCGGCTTGCCGAGCGAAGAAGTCTTCCGCGGCTTCGGGGTGTCGGCCTGTGCCACCTGCGACGGATTTTTCTTTCGCGGCAAGGACGTCGTCGTGGTCGGGGGCGGCAACACCGCGGTCGAGGAGGCGATCTATCTGACCAACCACGCGCGGCGGGTGACCCTCGTTCATCGCCGCGATGCGTTGCGCGCGGAGAAAATCCTGCAGGATCGGCTGTTCCGTAACCCAAAGATCGACATTGTCTGGGACAGCGTCGTCGAGGAGATCCTCGGCGTGCCTGAACCGCCTGTCGTCACCGGGATCCGCTTGCGCAACCTGCGCACCGGCGCCCTCACCAGGCAATCCTGTGATGGCGTTTTCATCGCGATCGGGCACACGCCGGTGACCGGGTTCGTAGCCGGGCAGCTCCCGCTCGACCCGGAGGGCTATGTCCTGGCCCGCCCGGATTCGACCGAAACCGCGATTCCGGGGGTCTTTGCCGCGGGCGACGTCAGAGACAAGATCTTTCGCCAGGCAGTCACCGCCGCCGGGATGGGATGCATGGCCGCGCTCGAGGCGGAGAAGTTTCTGGCAGCGCAGGAGGAATCAGTCAGCGTGCGCGCCGCAAAATAGTGGGCGAGCGCGAATGGGCGCTCCAGGGGAAGCAGGGATGGACTGGGACAAGTTGCGGGTTTTCCACGCCGTGGCCGAGGCAGGCAGCTTCACGCATGCCGGCGAATCGCTGAACCTCAGCCAATCCGCGGTTAGCCGGCAGATCAGCGCGCTCGAGGAAAGCTTGAGTGTCCCGCTGTTTCACCGCCATGCGCGCGGGCTGATCCTGACCGAGCAGGGTGAGCTGCTGTTCCGAACGGCGCGCGACGTATTCGCCAAGCTGTCGATGGCGGAGGGCCTGATCTCCGAATCGAAGGACCGACCCAAAGGACCGCTCAAGATCCAGACGACGGTGGCCTTCGGTTCGACTTGGCTGACCCCGCGCATCCGGGAATTCCTCGACCTCTACCCCGAAATCCAGGTCAGCCTGGTGGTCGATGATGCCGAGCTCGACTTGTCGATGCGCGAGGCCGATGTGGCGATACGCATGGCGCCGCCGCGGCAGCCGGATCTGATCCAGCGCCACCTCGTCAGTGTGCAGGTGCATATTTACGCCGCGCCGGACTACATCAAGAAGCACGGGATGCCGCAAAGGGTCGAGGACCTGGATAAGCACCGGCTGATCGTCTACGGCGACGATTCTCGCCCGCCGGTGCAGAACATCAACTGGCTGCTCGATACCGGGACCACGCCCGGGCGGGAGCGCAAGCCGATTCTGACGGTGAACAATTTCTACGGTATGCTTCGCGCCGTTGTCAGCGGGCTCGGAATCTGCGCGCTGCCCGATTTCATGGCCAACGAATATACCGAACTCGTGAGGGTTCTGCCTGAACTGACCGGCCCACCGGTCGAGGCCTATTTTGTCTACCCGGAGGAACTGCGTTCCTCTAAGCGCATTAGCGTCTTCCGAGATTTTCTACTGCGTAAGGTAGCGGAAACTCGGCTGAGCTGACCTCTATGAGCCTTTGGGAGTCAAGCGCGAGAGGTCATATCTCTCGGAGCGTTGCAGTTTTTGCAGACGAGCCAGAAGAAATTCCGGGTGGTAGTCGCGCACAGAATGCTCCATGTTGAGACATGCGTTGCCGCGCACCTAGTTTCTGTCGGCGTTCGATGCCGACATAGGTTTCCGGGACTTGTGCCCGGAAAGAGGGTCTGCGGACCCTCACGTCTCCCAGACGTGAAGCCTCCCTGTTCAAACTTGGCCGGGACTTTGGTTCCGGCCATTTTCTTGTGTCCCGAACTGTATCGGCTCCTTTGTTGATGGTCGAGATCTTGGCGCCAGTCCGGCGTCCGCGATGCGTGCAAAACCGGGTTGATCGAGGCTAAACTCCAAATCTCGCCCTGAGCCGCCGGGCTGGGCGACACCCACTGCGGCCGAGTTGCTTACCGGCACGAAAGGGAGAACGGTATGAAAGACGGCTACCGGTTCGTCGATTGCGACATGCACATCATGGAGCCGATCGATCTCTTCGATAAATATCTCGATCCGTCATTCAAACAGCGTGTCACATCGTCGCCGCGCCCGACCAATTCCGGAAGCACCGGAATGCGCCGCCGGCCGTTGTGGTTTTTCGACGGCTCGCCGATCAGCAACGACGGCAACATCTCGCAATACAACCGGATACGCGGACCTCTCGTCTCCGCCCGTGCCAACACGAACGTCCTGTTCGCTGTCGAGCGCGGATACGACGCAGAGGCCCAGATCATCGGCATGGAGATGGAGGGAATCGACATTGCCGTACTGTTCCCGACGGTGGGGTTGTCGTTCCTCGCCCGCGACAATATGGATCCACAGCTTTCTGCCGCGATCTGTCGGGCCTACAACGACTGGCTGCACGATTTCTGTCAGCACAGCTCCGACCAGCTGAAGATGGCGGCGATGCTCCCAATCCACGATGTCAACCTCGCCTGCCAGGAGCTGGATCGTTGCGTTCGCGACTACGGCGCTGTTGGCGCTTTCGTGCGGCCCAACTATGTCAACGGCCGTTACTGGCACTCCACCTACTGGGACCCGCTCTACGGCCTGCTCCAGGACCTCGCCGTCCCGCTGTGCTTTCACGAAGGGACCGGATCGTACTATTCGACGATCGAGCCGCGATTTGGCGAGAACCGGTTCATGCGCCACGTGGCCAGCCACTCGACCGAGATGCAGCTCGCTCTGATCGCGCTGATGCTGGGCGGCATCTTCGAGTTCTATCCGCGGCTAAGGGTGGCATTCCTCGAAGCGCAGAGCTGGTGGGTCCCGGGACTGTTGGGGCGCATCGAATGGGATCTCAGGCAGCACCATGACGCCGACGCGCCCTATCTCAAGCTCTCGCCATTCGAGTATTGGCAACGCAACTGCTTCTCGGCGATCGAGAGCGGGGAGCGCGAGGTGGGATCGGTTGCCGAGCTTCTCGGCGGAGCTGACAACATCTGCGTGTCGACCGATTTCCCGCATTTCGACTCGAGTTTCCCCGAGGTGTCGACGCGGGTGCTGAACAATCCGAGCATCACTCCCGAGATCGCCGGCAAGATCCTGTACGGCGGCGCTCGCCTCTACGGCTTTACCGGGGCCGACTTCGAAAAGGCCGATATTGCCGCCAAGCGACGGGACAATCTGCACGCGGCGCAAGCCTAGATGCAGGCGTCCCCGAGGCCGGACCAGGGCGCTCCCTGCCGCGGCGATATGCACTGCGGCGAAGTGCAGTAGCTGCTATTGAGTGATCGCCCACAGTGGCAACAAAATCGCTGTCCAGCCGAGTAGCGATAACGTGACGATGCACATCATTGCCGCCCGCACCGGAAGGGGACGTTCGGTACCGCTCTGCGCCTCCAGCGGGGGGACGGAATGACCAAGGCTGTGGAATGCGAGCACGATCACCACCTTCAAACCGATCGACGGAAATCTTCCCTCGCCGGGGGTTAAGATCTGGTGAACCGGTCATGACCGCAGCGGTCGGGCAAAGCTCAGCTCGTGACCGTCGGGATCGGTCAGGTGGAAAAAGCGTTCGCCCCACTCGGCGTCGCGCGGCGCAGTGTCGGGTTGGCAGCCGGCGGCGACGAGACGGGAATAGAGAGCGTCGACGTCCGACTCGTAGAAGATCAATCGCCCCCACCAGGACCAGCGGCGCTCGTCGGACTGGGCGATCAAGTTGAGAAAATTGCCGCCGGCGCGAAAGCTGCTGAATGTCGCGTCCTCGCCGCCATACAGCAGCTGAAACCCCAGCATGCGGTAAAACCGGACAGCACGCCGCATGTCGTGCGTAGCGAGCGTGACGGCGCTTATGCTTTCGATCATGTGAACCGTCCCAACTCCAGTAGTGAATGGGCAGTGTGCCATGCTTATCCGATGGTGCAATAATCGCGCGCCGCTCATCCTCATTGTCCACCGATCTCGTGGATTCGCGGTCGCGGCTCACACCCCGTTGGGAGGTAAAATGACGAAGACTTATTTGAAAAGGCCGGCGGCCCAGGCGCGGGCCTATTCGCAGGCAGTCGTCAGCGAAGGCGGAAAGGTTGTTTGGCTGGCCGGGCAGGTCGCTGCCGAGGACGCGTCAGGCAAGCCGCTCGCCGGCGATTTTGACGGCCAGGTGCGCGAGGTGTTCTCCCGATTGGGGAAAACGCTCGAGGAGGCTGGCGGTGCGCTCGGCGATATGGTGACGATGACGGTGTTCATCACCGATGCGCGGCTCGGCGACCGCTTTACGCAGCTGCGCAAGGGGATCTTCGGCGACAATTTTCCCGCGAGCGCGCTGATCACCGTCGCTGGTCTCGCGCGCCCGGAATTGCTCGTCGAAGTTCAGGGGATCGCAGTGATCGGCTGAGCCACCTGATGCGTTATCTCTGATGGCTTGTGCACTGCGGTGTTCGCACTTCTTTTCCTGACGTGTTTTGAGCGGGCGCGGGACGTGTTAGGTTAGCTTCCGAACAGATCAGGAGGGAGGCGGTCTAATGCGCGCCATGGACGTCATGACGACCAACGTAATCACAGTCGAACCCAATACCTCGGTGCAGGAGCTGGCGACGCTCCTTTCCGAACGCGGAATCAGCGGGGTCCCTGTCGTCGCTTCGGATAACCGCCTGGTCGGCGTCGTTACCGAGGGCGATCTGCTCCATCGCGCCGAAACCGGGACCGAGCGGCGGATCCAGCGTCGGCGCTCGCGTTGGCTCGACACGTTCGTCTCTGATCAGGAGGCGGCTCGCGACTATGTCAAAGCGCACGGCCGGGTAGTGCGCGAGATCATGACGCGTGACGTCATCTCGGTCAGCGACACAACCGAACTCGCCGACATCGCGACCTTGCTCGAGACGAAGCGAATCAAGCGCGTGCCGGTCCTTCGCGACGGCAAGCTCGTCGGCATCGTTAGCCGGGCGAACCTCGTGCGGGCCTTGGCGATGACGAAGAGCGAACCAGCGATCGAAGCTGACAGCGACGATCATACGATCCGTCAAAAACTGATCACGGAATTGACGGGACAAGAGTGGGTTCACATGTGGGCGGCAGACATCATCGTCAGAGATCGGGTCGTGCATCTCTGGTT